>Ga0247842_10006672_pt1 | contig 12936 bp, 9 predicted proteins | sample LaCruzMarch2015__3_FD_192411 | JGI IMG/M metagenome (GOLD analysis project Ga0247842, IMG submission 192411) | Freshwater microbial communities from meromictic Lake La Cruz, Castile-La Mancha, Spain - LaCruzMarch2015_19m | ecosystem: Environmental > Aquatic > Freshwater > Lake | place: Spain...
CAAAAGCAAATTTCAAATCGGAAAGTTCAAAGAAAGCAAGTATCTAAAGGCAGTAAAATAAGTTACAACTCAAACCCAAGTAATCAATGGGACAGTAGTGACATGCACTATCATCATGAAATCCGTACAACTTGGATGAAGATCTTCCCTGACTTTCAGAAATTGATGTGTGTAAAAGAACAGCTCAGCGTAGCCGAGCTTCGCAGTCAGTTTCAAGAGATGATTCCGCTTATGTGGCAGATATCAGACTTTACAAAGGCGGCAGGTCATTTTCTCAGTCAGGTTTATAATTCACATCTCGTTTGGTTTCCCACGGATGATATAATTGATAATGCAGTGTTTGTCTTAAATCACCGAATCAAAGACTTTATTATTGAAGAAGTCGTTAACAAACAAACTACTCGAAAGTTATTATGCGATCCAAATCTTCTGCTGGTCATGATTACAAAAGTCATTTGTGCGACGAAAAAGGCGGGCTCTGTGCTCTTTGTCGTATCGGAGGATCTTGGCGAGGAGTGGGCTTGCCGAATTGAGGTTGAATGCGGCCCTGATGAAGGACCTGGAGTGAAAGACTTCTCTGTCGAGATAAAGGTCTTGATAAGCTTGGCGGAAGTAATGCGCGGCGAGTTATTGCGTATTGAGGATGGGCGACGCGAAGGGTGGATTCTCAAACTCCCGTGGGAAGGGAGCGTCGATCCATCGACTTTGCACGATTAACTCGAGAACTGCCGCTTTTAAGCCGCCAGAGGTAGTTTCATGATATAGCGGAAGTTCGGATTCATTTCTCAATGATTGGCTCGTGGAATCGAGTTACCAAGCAACTTCAACCACGGATGGAGTCTTGACGAGGGATAGGTCTCGTCGGGATTCGCAAGAGTTTTAATTTTTCTCAAAATTTCTTGCGAGGACACTTGACAGGATAAGGCGTCACATATATATTGTTGTCCGTTCACTAAACAACGTTCAGAAAGGTAACGGAAGAAATGGGAATCCAAGAACGCCGCGAACGGGATCGTGAAGAGATGAAACGTCGCATCATCGATGCAGCCGTCAAGCTCTTTATTCAGGAGGGTTACGCAACAGTGACCATCCGCCGGATCGCGGAATACATCGAGTACAGCCCGGCCGTAGTGTATCTCTACTTCAAAGATAAGGAAGAGATTCTCTATGCGATTCACAAAGTCGGAGCTCGAAAATGCCAGTTGGCGTGCGAGGCGCCCAAGTCGATCAACGATCCGCTGGTGTCCTTGCGTGAGCTCTTGATTACGTACATAGACTTTGGTCTAGCCAATCCGGAATTCTATCAGCTTATCTTCATCTCAACTGCGATGGGGAAGATCATCTGGGAAAAAAATGAATGGAAAGAATGGCATGATAACTCTTTGATGCTGGTTAGAACTGTTCAAGAATGTCTGGATAAAGGACTGCTTAAGCCCGCATCGGCTGATGCTATCTCATTTATGCTCTGGTCGCTCCTGCATGGGGTCATGTCGTTGATCATCCGGAACCGCTGTCCGGATATACCGGTGGCTGACCGACGAGCTACAGTCATCCAGACTCTGGATTACGTTTTGAAAGGAATCACGGTCGCATAATTTTTTTTGCTCATATAGTGAACGGTGTTCATTATATGATGCTGTAACTTTATGCGTAACGATGATTTCTATGTTATAGGCGGTCATTGATGACTGAATAACTCAGATCACGCAACTTTGATCCGATACGCTTTCAATAATTATAGCACACCCGACGGAATCTCGGGCAATATACGGAGAGCAAATGAAGAATCCGTTTGCATTAATCAAGGGTCATTCTGCAACCTGCCTTATCGCGTCGGTAATGCTACTGACTGGAGCGACGAAGGCCATCAGCGTAACTCTGGATGATTACGTTTGGCAAGGCTTGGAAAGTGACATCACACTCCAGCAGAGCCGACTCACTCGTGAGAAGAGCCATCAGGCAGTTCGAGAGGCTCGCGGGAAGTTCCTGCCGTCGCTCAGTCTGGCCGTTCAAGCTAATGAGAGCGATGGCAATGTCCTCGACCTCGGCAAGATGATGAACCCAGTCTATTCGACCCTCAATCAAATGATTGGTCGCCCAGTCTATCCGACCGACGTCAAAGCCACCATCCCTCAGGCGCGTCAGGTCACGCTTCAGATGATTCAGCCGATCTATCAGAGCGCGCTTTACGAAAATTTCGCACTGAGATCCGACCTGAATCAAGCTGACGAGGCTGCGGAGGAAATCAAGGCGCGAGAAGTAGTCGTCAATATCAAGACTGCCTACTTCAATTATGCCAAGTCCAGTAAGGTGGTCGAATTCTTCCAGAATATGAGACGGCTTCTCGAAGAAAACCTGCGTGTGGCCAAAACACTTGTGGAAAGCGGTAGGGCGACATCCGAGGCCATTTTTCGTGCACGAGCCGATCTCGCTGAAGTACAGCAGCGATTGTCAGAGTCAATCGTGTTACGCACGAATGCTGAAAGGTATTTCAATACCATGCTTGACAGACCGCTCGATGCGCTTATCGAAATGGACACGACCCTCATTTCCTCAATCTGCCAGGCAGCGGATTCATCATCATCCATTGAGGGATCGGTTGCTTTCGCTTCAATGCACCGTGAAGAGTACGATCAGATCAATCATTACATCGCGGCCTCCAAGCACGGCGTCGGAATAGCGCGGTCTTCCTTCATTCCTTCGGCAGCTCTGGTGCTGACGAGAGGGTACGAAGGCGAAAAATTCGACTTGAACGGTAATAAAGGTTACAGTGTTCTGACTGTTAAGATGAACTGGAACCTGTTCAACGGCTTTCAGGACAATGCTCGCAGCGAACAAGCCAGAATCGACCGCAGGAGTCTCGAATTACAAAAACAGCATATTGATCAGATGCTCGAACTGCAAGTCCACAAATCACTGGACGACGTTCGGGTATCAAGGGAAGGTATAAAAACAGCGGAGGAGAGACTGACCGCCGCTAAAAGCTCGTGGGAGATCACGAAAAAGAAGTACGGGCAGGGCGAGTCCTCCCAAATCGAATACATAGACGCGAGAACAGCCTTCTCGAACGCCGAAATCAACGAAATCGTCACCAAGTACGACTATCTGATCCAGTGCGCAAATCTTGAACGCGCTCTGGGATCATATCCTATCAACACCAATAAGGAAGCGAGATAACCAATGAAGAGAAGCATCATTTCCGTCGCAGTCCTGGCGCTCGTTATGGGAGTCGTCGGGTGCAGCAAGTCTAAAGCATCAACGACCCGTCAGGTCGAGAGCGTTCCCATCCGGTTGGCGAAGGTCGAAACCGACTCAATGGTCGAACCGATCCGTTGCATTGGCCGGACCGCAGCCAAACAAGAGATGACCCTCTCCTTTAAAATCGGCGGAATTGTCGAGCGAATCTATGTGGAAGAGGGCGCCAAAGTTCACAAGGGCGACCTATTAGCAACACTAAACCTATCCGAGATTAACGCTCAAGTGAATCAGGCTCAGCAAGGGGTTGATAAGACCAATCGCGACCTCGAACGGGTCAGGAATCTATACGCAGACAGCGTCGCAAGTCTCGAGCAGCTCCAGAACGTTACCACCGCATCCGAGTTGGCCAAGGCGAATCTACAGATCGCCTGTTTTAATCAACAATATGCCTCGATCTATGCACCGGTTGACGGTGTTGTGATGAAGAAGTTCATGAATGAGAACGAACTGGTCGGTGGAGGTACTCCAATCATGGCGCTGAACAACAGCTCGAAGGGCTGGATCGTTAAGACTGGATTGGCCGGCAGGGATGCGGTTCGTCTGAAAATCAGAGACCTCACCACAGTATCTTTGGACGCCTATCCCGGCGTTAAATTCGAGGGCCGCGTACGTACTATTGCCATTTCAGCTTCGCCAATGACAGGGACCTTTGACGTGGAGGTAGAACTTGACTCCCAGAATATGAATCTGCTTTCAGGTTTGGCTGCCAAGCTTGAGATCAAGGCCGAATCATCGACTTTGTACCGGCGCATTCCGTTGGAAGCTTTGATTGAGGCGAACGGCGATAAAGCGGCAGTTTATTCGTTGGACGCCACTCAGCATCTGGCGCGTAAGATCCAAATTGGCATCGGCCCGATCATCGGTCAGAATGTAGTTGTGACCAGCGGCCTCGATGGCGTTGAATATATCGTCGAGGATGGCGTATCGTACCTGAGGGACGGTTCGATCGTCGCGGTTGCGGCGCCTATCACGTCATCCGACACCGAAAGATTCATTGCCTTGCGGTAAGGTGTGGAATTGAAATGGATGGCATATAACAAAAGAACCTAAATCAAACGTTCGACTCGGAACCCAATATAAAGAGACTCTAATGCATATATCCGAATTTTCTGTCCGTCGCTATCAATTCACCATCGTCGCTTTCCTCATGTTGGCTGCGGTCGGTGTGGCGTCGATCTTCTCGATCCCGAAAACCGAAGATCCAGCCATCGTGGCTCCCAGCTACATGATCTTCGCCGTTTACCCTGGCGCAAGCCCGGCCGATATGGAACGCCTTGTTGTTGATAAAATCGAAGAGAGACTGAAAGAACTCGAGGCGATCAAAACCATCAAGAGCGATGTTCAAGACGGTGTTGCATTCACAATGATCGAATTTTTTTACGGAGAGAATGCCGACACCAAGTATCAGGAAGTGATCCGTCAGGTCAACATCGCGAAAGCAGATCTACCAGCTGATATCATGCGTCTCGACATCGAGCGTGCGACGACCAGCGGAGTCATCATCATGCAACTGGCTCTGGTTTCCGATCAAGCCTCCTACAAAGACCTGGGCGATTACGGCGAAATACTGAAGAAGCGGTTAGAAGCTGTTCCTTCGGTGAAGAATGCCGCCTACTGGGCGGCTCCTGACCAGCAGGTACGCATCATGCTCGACCCTGAGAAATGTGTTGAGCGCGGAATATCTGTCGAGCAGGTAATCGGGACGATCCAAGCAGCCAACGTGAACATCCCGGCAGGGAGCGTTGATGTTGGTTCTCGGAAGTATAACATCAAGAGCTGTGGCCAGTTCACTTCGATCGATCAAATCCGCAATACCGTCATCAGCAGTGGACCGAGTGGTATAGTTCGCCTTAGGGACGTCGCTGCGGTATTTCTTCAGGATGCCGACCAGAACTATATCGGCCGGTTCAACGGTAAGCGGGCGATTTTCGTGACCGCCACTCAAAAGGACAACCAGCAGATTTTCAAGACCTTTGAAACCTTGAATGTTAAAACTGCGGACTTCGAGAAGACCCTCCCTTCCACCATTAAACTTGAGAGAGGCTTCGACCAGTCCAGAAACGTTGGCAAGCGAGTCGGAGGACTTACTGAGGACTTGATCCTGGCGATTCTTCTTGTTCTGGTTACCCTTCTACCGCTGGGGACTCGCGCCTCGATCATCGTGATGATCTCAATTCCATTGTCACTGGCGATTGGGATAACCCTTCTGAACTACACCGGCTACTCAATCAACCAAGCGAGTATTGCGGGATTTGTCATCGCACTGGGACTACTGGTGGATGATTCGATTGTCATCGTCGAGAACATCGCTCGGTTCATCCGCAACGGCTATAAACCGATTGAGGCGGCCATCGCAGCGACCAAGCAGATCGGCCCGGCAGTGATCGGGACGACGGCGACGTTGTTGTTTGCGTTCGTTCCGCTGCTGTTTCTCCCCGGTGTTCCGGGGCAGTTCATCCGCAGCTTGCCGATTGCGGTGGTCTATGCTGTGCTTGCGTCGCTTCTGGTGGCATTTACTGTGATCCCATTTCTTAGCAGTCGAGTGCTCCGTGAAGAAAAGCACTTTGAAGGAAACGCTATCTACCGCTTCACCATGAAATGGATTCACCAGCTTTATCGTCCAGTTCTGCGCCTGGCTCTCCACTGGAGATGGATGACGATCTCACTCGCTGCGTTGATGGTGATCGGCAGTTTGATGCTCGTCCCTCACGTCGGGTTCAGTCTTTTCCCCAAGGCGGGCATTCCGCAGTTCCTCGTCTCGGTCAATCTGCCAGAAGGCTCAAGTCTCCAGGAGACCGACCGTATCGTTCGGATAGTTGAGCGCGAACTCGATAAGACCGGCCAAGTGAAATACTACTTCTCGAATGTTGGCAAGGGGAATCCGCCGGTTTATTACAACATCGTTGCCAAGAATGAGCGGAACAACCTCGGTGAGGTCCTTGCTGAATTCAATGAATACGATATCGAGAAGAGCCCGAAGATGCTTGATTCCCTGCGATCGGTTTTCAATTGTGTGCCCGGTTGCCGTATTGTTGTGCAAGAATTTGAGCAGGGGCCGGGTTTCGACGCTCCCATCGCGATCAGGTTGATCGGCGATAATCTCGACTCGCTCTCCCGCGCCGCTGAGATCATCGAGCAGACGATGGAACAGACTGAAGGGACGATGTACGTTGATAATCCGATCCGGGTAAACCGACAGGATCTCCGTGTTGTCGTCGATCGTGAGCAAGCAGGAATGTATGGCGTCCTTCCGGCGGAAATAGACAAGACCGTCAGGTTTGCAGTTGCCGGTCTGAGCGGCGGGAAATATCGCACGAAGGAAGGGAAGGAGTATGACATCAACATCTCCCTTCCGCAGGGCAAGAAACAGTCGCTCGACGCTCTCGACCGGACTTATGTCAGTTCGATGAGCGGCGCGCAAGTTCCCTTGCGTCAGTTAGGGAGCGTCGCGTTCGAGACTTCCCCGACCGTCATCCGTCACTATAATCGCCAGCGATCTATCACGGTGACTTCATTTACAAAAACCGGGTACAATACCGACAAAGTGACCAAGACCATTCTGGCCAAGATCGACAAAATCAACCTTCCGGCTGGCATTCGCTACATGCCTTCCGGTGAAATCGAGAGCCGTGAGGAGAGTTTCGGCGGGATGGGGACGGCGGTGATCGTTGCGCTATTCGGGATCTTCGCGATTCTGGTGCTGGAGTTCGGGACGTTCAAGAGCACGTTGATAGTCCTGTCGGTCATTCCTCTCGGTATTGTCGGTGGGATTCTCGCGCTGCTCTTCACAGGGAATACACTTTCCTTCATGGCTTCCATCGGCTTTGTCGCGTTGATCGGAATCGAAGTGAAAAATTCGATTCTGCTGGTAGATTTCACCAATCAACTGCGCGAGAAAGGTGTCGGCTTAGACGAGGCTATCCAGCAGGCGGGTGAAATTCGCTTTTTCCCGATCCTCCTGACGACGCTAACAGCGCTGGGCGGGTTGCTTCCCTTGGCGATTCAGAATTCACCGATGTACTCACCACTAGCCTGGGTGATTATCGGTGGTCTGATTACATCGACCATCCTGACCCGAATCGTTACCCCGGTGATCTACAAGACTTTCGCGCCAGACATTCAGATTTACAGAGGAGAATCTCACGAAGGACAAGTGACGAAATAAGACACTTCCGGTATGGCGCCCGTGCAGCCAACTCCAGCGACGTCAATGATCTCCGCCGCGAAAATGGTCAGCTCAAAAAACTGGTTGTCCCTCGTCAAAACTCCATCCAGCATGAAAATGCTCTCGCGAGTCGGTTTCTCGCGGGGGCATTTTGTTTCGGAGTCGTTACATCGGCGACCCAACGATCCTGAAATGAGGATTGGCAGTGGGCAAGAGGGGCAGATTTGCCTGACTGGAGAGGATTTTTCAGAAGTGCCATAATCCTGCTTTGATCCATTTGAGGACGGTCTCAGGCTTCATGATGATGAGACCATCTATCAAATGCTGGCAGGATATGAGAGAACCAGACGAACCGGCCCCGATCAGAGTTCTTTAGCCTTGGCTTAGGTGCGGTGCGTTGTGTGGCCAGCACCTGCAATGTCGTAAGACCAGATTCTCGACTGCGCGTTGTTGTCGACTTTGAAGGCGAACGATATGGTTATTGAAGGTTTGAATTGTGGTGCAAAATTAGTCTCGGATTACCTCATCACTAAGCCATATCCAAGCTGGATGGAATTTTGACGTGGCAAAGGTCAGGTCAGTAGTGTTTCAACAAAATTCATCACGAACCTAGAGAACTTTCTGATGCGCCCATCTCGATCATCGTGTTAGAAAATGTCCCCGCTGTGCAGCAAGATAGAGCAGAACAATCCCAACAAGAAGATTAAGGCTGACCGCAGGAATTGAAGCCTCGATACCGAAGGCTCCGCCGGTCAACCACTCCGGGCCTGAAATCTGCGGCAGGAAGACTCCTTTATATGCGCTGCCAGAATTTGGCATACCGAATATACCAGATTGGAAATAGTTCCAGCCCATATGAATGCCAACGGCCAACCATGCCCGATGCGTGTAGATAAACGCCGCTGTATATGTGATTCCTCCAACAATCATGATGGTCAGGCTGGTGAAGAGTGTAGCATTCTCATTAGCGAGGTGCGCGAGGCCGAACAACATAGATTGGATCACTATCGCCCAGACAGAACCCAGCCACTCTTCGGTTAGGCGAAAAATGATGAGCCTGAATAGTATTTCCTCAAAGAATGCCCCCATAGTGAACTTGACGAAATAATCCACAACGATTCGAAACTTGTCAGTGCAGCTAATTACCTGATAGCAACCGCTCATAATCAATAGTCCAACAATGAATGCAACCATTCCGCCTCCGATCGCGCTGCCCTTTACAAACTCCTGAAGAGCTCCTTGGTAAGTCAGTTCAAATGGTTGCCTCTTTTCTATTAGACGTGCGTACTGACGGTACATCACAAGAAAGAGGGCAAAGAAGAGAACGGCTTCAGCGTATTTCAAGCCGATTAGCAGTCCTCCGTCGAGATGACTCATAACCAGCTTCTTAAAGAGCTTGTCGATGACAAGAACCGGTGCAATAAAGCACATTGCCCAGATTATGCGTAAGCCGGGATGCATCCACGGGGTTCTGTCAGAGACCGCGGTAAAGTAGCACGGCTCTTTATGGATGGGATATGTCACGTTGGTTTCTCTGCTTAGTTTGTTGACAGAATTGCTTCTCCAAATCAGTACTAACGTCAAAGGCTCTCTGTTTACAGTTCTTCCCCAAGACTCTTGTTGTTGTTCCAAAGATTAGTCTTTGCAATCTGTATCTTTATACAATAGAATAAAATACGCATATTGAGTTACTCGATTTCGTACCATGCTGCCGATTCATGCGTGGTGCGAACATGTGTTGCCATCCAGCACTTTATGTCCTTCAAGAGATAAATCTTAAGAGGGCGTTTCGAAGATTTGTATTGTGCGTATTTAAAATTGGACTTGACATTTGCGCGGATCTATCGTAGTTTAGTGGCATGTTACAATCACACCTTATAAGCCGAGACTTAGCGCGCGAGCTTCACGCCGCCGCTTCAGAGTACCCGGTAGTCACAATCTTCGGTCCTCGGCAGAGCGGTAAAACAACGCTTGCCCGTATGGAGTTCCCAGAGAAACCATATCGCTCACTGGAAGATCCTGATATCCGCCGGGCGGCGGAGCTGGATCCTCGAGGCTTTTTGTCCGATGTTGTGAGTGGTTGCATTCTAGATGAGATCCAGCGGGCTCCACATCTACTTTCCTATCTACAAGGGATAGTAGATCTGGGAGCGAGTCCCGGGACTTTCATTCTAACCGGAAGCCACCAACCTGAGCTACATGAGGCTGTAAGTCAGTCTCTCGCGGGTCGAACCGCGGTGCTTACTTTGCTACCATTTTCCCTGAATGAAATGCGCCAATTTACAGGACAAGGTAGTAACGGTGTAGCTCCCGAATGGGATGCGTTTGATCTTATTGTCAAAGGCTTCTTTCCACGATTGCAGACGAAGCGCTTAGTCCCGCACCGCTTTTTTAACGGTTATGTTGCGACGTACGTCGAACGGGATCTGCGGACCCAGATCAATGTTAAGGACCTGATTCGCTTTCAAAATTTCCTGATTCTATTAGCTGGTCGCATCGGTCAGGTAGTCAATTATTCCACGTTGAGCAATGATGTTGGTGTTACATCAACCACGATTAAAAATTGGATCAGCGTTCTGAAAGCTTCGTATGTTGCGTTTGAGCTGCCACCCTATTTTGAGAACATCGGCAAGCGAGTTATCAAGTCTCCCAAGATCTACTTTACTGATACCGGAATGGTCGCTTATTTGCTCGGAATACGGACCGCGGAGCTAGCTAAGCGAGATCCGCTGCGAGGTGGGCTGTACGAAAATCTGATTATCATGGAGCTGTTGAAGAGCCGGCTTAATCGTGGACTGCGGCCAGACTTGTTCTACTACAGGGATTCGCATGGGAATGAGGTGGATGTGCTGATTCGCCAGGGCAGCAGGCTGATTGCAGTTGAAATCAAGTCATCACAGACCTTTAATGAGGATTTCTTGAAAGGGATCAGTGCTTTTCGACGGGCGGTAGGTGATGAGCGAAGTGCGGTGGGATTTGTCTTCTATAACGGAGATCAGACATTTCATGTCAATGATGTGCGAGTATCAAACCCACTCCGGCCTGACGGTATTCCGGAGTTGGAAGCGATAGATCAATAGATTGTTTCTAACAGTAACTTCCGTTCTACCACATAGTTTTCTGTGACCACGGAATAAGCCTGTGGTCACAACACCGGTCGTCGATAGTTCATGCTTAATGTCACTTGCATTCACATGCGATGCTTTTACTTGATTTTACATGAAACCGGTGGGTCGTATTTACAATAACTTAAAAATCCTGAGACCGCGTACTCTCATGCCGGTAACAGGGGTTCGACTCTCCCACGCGCTACTTGATTATTAAGGACTTAGCTCGCAATGGTTGAGTCTTTTTTTGTTAGAGTTCATGTAGAGTACAAACCGCTGTAAACGGCCTCGGACGGTGAAACGGTAAAAGAAGCGAGCTTGACTTTCTTTGTTTACTGACCTTTAAGACGCTGTAGAGGCTCATTTCAACAACATCATCCTTTCAACCTTAGTAAAGCCCACCGTCTCAAGTCGGACGAGATAGATTCCTGTTGTCAGGTTATCGGCGTTCCACATGACAGTGTGCGTTCCCGGAGTCATTGAACTGTTTTCCAGTGTTGCGACAGTTCGACCGGAAAGGTCATTGACACTCAGATGGACGTCTGTGCGGTGAGCAATGGTATATGAGATGGTTGTAGAGGAGTTGAAGGGGTTGGGTAGGCATTAAGGGTAGCCTTGACTGGTAGCCGTTGATGTTCCAGGGCGACGCCCTCCCAGCCGATAGCTTCGGAAATGTCGTAGACGCCGAGGTTCGTCCGGTCAGCGACAAAGGCGAGATTACCTCGAACAAACACTTTCTCGACGTATCCCGGGGTGTTGAAATACCCGGATTCGCGTAGTCGTCCACCTCGACCGAGTTCGTCACGAGTATTGAAAATCCGGATTCCGCTCGATCCGTTGCCGACTGCGAGATGTCCACTATCTATCATCTTTATCCCACCTTCGCTTTGTGTGGGTAAGTCGTAGCGCCCTATGTAGATGGGGTGGGCGGGATCGCTGAAATTAAAACTCCTTACTGACACGGTTGCCAGTAAATAGACATTTCCGTCATTCGCCGCCAGCTCTCTAACCGAGAAATAGGCAGTATCCAAATGCCCAAGCTCGATTGGATCTGCAAGATCTGAAATGTTGATTGTAGTAATCCTCAAGTGAGTCGCATCAAGTCTTGATGTGAGATAGGCAAGATCCCCGTCAAAACATACCGCAGTGGGACCAACTGCTTCAAAGCATCCGAGTTCGACGGGATCCAAGGGATCGGAATAGTCGAGAATCACCAGACCGCGCGGTGACGATAGAGCAAAAGCGATAAAACCTCTGGTTTGTACGCCAAAATAGATTCTCATCGAGTCCACTACTGACATTGAATCGTCTTTAACTTCTATAGGATGCAAGGGATCTGACAGATCGAATGTTTTACAACCTCTGTTGGCGCCCTGCGCCGTAATTGAATACGGAACAAACAGCGACGTCCCCACCATATATAGCGGATATCTTGTAGAGAGGTGGAGTCGATTGTATGAGAAATAGGAGAGTTCTCTTGGCGAGGCGGGGTTTGAGACGTCGATCAAAGCAATTCCCCGATCTACGCCGACAACCGCCAGATTCCCTGAGACAATTACATCTTCGACTCGCCCGTGATTGACACTCCGGCCCACCTCTTCTATTTGCCCCTGCTCCCCAATCTCAAATACTGTTAGCGTGGGGTGATTTGACGTTATCGCAAGCAGCTTGCTGCCGCTAATGCCACGGAAGTAGAGGTCAGGATCAGTTTCAAGAGTAGTGATTAACGTCGGATGGATTGGATCGCTAAGATCAAAAGCGGAGTAACCGGGTGAACCGAAAGTTCGGGCAAAACCGATGTTGTCAAAGAGCATAAATGATGATGCTGTAAGTGAATCGAAATGGGCAATCCGCTCGATTTGCCTTGGATCTTCGACATTATAAATGTTCAATCCTTGCAGCCACCCCGTATATTGGTATAAACAAAGAATGTCGCCGTGAAGCGTAAGCCCACCAAGAAAGACGAGGTCAAGATAATCCAGTTCCACGGGCGCTGTGGGATCGCTGATATCAAGAATTCCAAATCGTCCGGTGCCTGCTCCATAGTAAACTCTGTTACCCTCGACTTTCATATACTCGAAATGAGCATTCCGAGCGTTGCGAGGCAATTGAAAGAATCCGATTGAGTCTATGTTTGCCGGATTGGAGACGTCGAATATTTCAACTCGGTCTAAACGACCGGTATGTTGATTGGTTACATTGATAAGCAAAAGGTTATTCTTAACTTCGTAGGAGTTAATCGGAAACTGAGCGTCGTATTCTCCGATTTGGATAGGATTGAAAGGATCGGAAATGTCGTAGATTCTAATAAATTCTGAGGTAGAAACATAAGCGCGATTCTCATCAATTCTGACTTCATATGCCCCATTCGGGTTGGCCTGATCACCGGAAACGATCTGAGGAGCG
>Ga0247842_10006677_pt1 | contig 12929 bp, 11 predicted proteins | sample LaCruzMarch2015__3_FD_192411 | JGI IMG/M metagenome (GOLD analysis project Ga0247842, IMG submission 192411) | Freshwater microbial communities from meromictic Lake La Cruz, Castile-La Mancha, Spain - LaCruzMarch2015_19m | ecosystem: Environmental > Aquatic > Freshwater > Lake | place: Spain...
TGGATTGGCGGGATCATATTGAAGCCCATCTGCCTGCCTATGTTGAGAATGGCACAACGGTTCCCGGCTGCTGGTACTGCATGCAGCTGGTGGTGTGGGAGAATCCCGTGTTCCGCCAGACGGGGATTGACTGGATAAGCCTCAATAGCGGGTCCTGTATTGTCACTGGACCGGGTGGTGGTGGCGGCGGGGGCGGTAGCAGGCGTGGGCATTGAGGTGTAGCCGGAATTAACATGAAAATTTACCACAGAGGCGCAGATCTTTTGGAGGGCGAGGCTTGCCGAGCCGGGTCAACCATTTTGATTGCGGATCGGCAAGCCTCGCCCTCCAGAAGAGGGGGGGCAAGTGGCCAGGCGCTGGTGGAATTTGTGGTGGCGCTGGTGGTCATTCTGGTGCTGGTGGCGGGCACCCTCCAGATTTCCCTGATGGGGGTGCGGCATTCCCGGCTGATGGCGGAGGCTCGCCGGGAGGCGGGCCAGAAGGCGATGCAGGATCTGGCGCCCTTTTCCGGGCCCACATTTATCGGGGCTTGCACGGTGGGGCCGGATGGGATTGCCTATACCCGGGATGATGGGGTAACGGCCGGAAATTCGGGGGCGTTTGTTGCAGGCGTTGTCGGCTATGCCCAGCCCACGGAATTGGACACGATACGACCGGGAAGTCCTGTTTCCGCCATCGCCAACACCGCATTTCCACAGCTGATGTTCGGGTTGGTGGAGGGGGAGAAGACGGAAACCATGCCGCTGATCCCCGTGGTCAGGGAACTGATCTATCGGCAGGATGCCGTTGAATTGAAGGGGTCAGCCTGGATGACCTGGACCAAGGGCCTCTATTGAGGAAGACTTCACCACTAATCTGCGCTGATTCGCGCTAATCCGGAGGGGAAAGCGAAGAGAATGTTGCGGCATTTTCGTTCGGGAGTACCCGAGCCAAAAATCCCGCAACGTTTTTCCGGGGCATTAACGCAAATCAAGTCCCGAGGAGCTCCTGCTCTTTTGTTTAAATATTGACCTCTTTAAATATTAACGCTAGTACTAGCTATATTTAATGGAGGGCGTATGCTGGAGGAAGAGGGTTACGCAGTGATGGGGGCTGCTTTCGAGGTGTATAACACCTTGGGGTGCGGATTCCTTGAAGAGGTCTACCAGAAAAGCCTTGAGGTCGAATTAGGGCGAAGAAGCATTCCCTTCCAAGCTCAACAAGAGCTGGAGCTGTTCTATAAGGATGTGCGCCTTGGGAAAAGGTATGTCGCTGATCTAGTCGCCTATAATGGGGTCATTATTGAGCTGAAGGCTGTCCGGGAGTTGACGGCGGATCATGTGGCTCAAATTGTCAATTACCTAAAGGCTGGGAAAATGACGGTGGGATATCTGATCAACTTTGGGCGGAATGACAAGCTTGAGTGGAAAAGAATTATCTATACGCATGAAGCGAGGAAGACTTCACCACTAATCTGCGCTGATTCGCGCTAATCCGGAGGGGAATGCGAAGAGAATGTTGCGGCATTTTCGTTCGGGAGTACCCGAGCCAAAAATCCCGCAACGTTTTTCCGGGTAATCACGGCAAATCAAGGCCAGTAGCGGTTTGCATTCAAAATTGCCCTCATTCTTCACCGAAGGCGTTTCACGATTTTTCGGAAAATGTAACCATTTGCCGTAAAATCGTGAAACATTCCCTTTTTCCGGATTAGCGTGAATTAGTGCAGATTAGTGGTGAAGTCTTCTGACCCCTTCGGCACAGCATTCTGCGCTTGCATAGGGTAGGGGGGAAGACTACTCTTTTTTTGTTAATAACGGAGTCATCTTATGCCGAAATTCCGATATGTTGCCATGGATTCCAAGGGGCGCGAAGTCGAGGGCATGATCGATGCCGACAATGAGAACCGCGCTCTCGCCGCCATCAAGGAAAAACAACTCTTTCCCACCAGTATTCAGGATCTGAGTGGAGGACGGCGGCCTACCCGCGGGGCGGGTTCATCCAAGGTCGTGACCGCCAAGGTTCAGGCCAAGTCGGGCGGGGGCGGGGCCATAAAGATGCCCGGGTTCCTTGCTGCAATCTTTCAGGGCAAAGTGGCTGTCAAGCAGGTGATGCTGTTCACCCGGCAGTTGGCCACGCTGGTGGATGCCGGGTTGCCCTTGCTCAGGGGGCTTCATGTGCTTCAGCGGCAGGAGAAGACTCCCCAGTTCCGTGCCGCACTGCAGGGCATGGCCGAATCGGTTGAGAGCGGAAGCACCTTTGCCGAGGCACTGTCGCAATTTCCGCGGGTCTATACGCCTTTCTATGTCAATATGTGCCGCGCCGGCGAGGCGTCCGGCGCGCTCCAGACGGTATTAACCCGGTTGGCCGAGTTCATGGAGAAAAGCCAGAAAATCAGGAACAAGGTCAAGGGCGCCATGGTCTATCCCCTGGTGGTTTTGGTCATGGCCTCCCTGATCCTGGCGGTGTTGATGGTGTTTGTGATCCCGAAATTCAAGGAAATCTTCGATGATCTCCTGCAGGGACAGCCCCTGCCTATTCTGACCCAGATGGTGGTCGGGCTCAGCACCTTCATTGCCTCCAAATGGTATATCGGATTGGCGGGCATTATCGCGCTCGTTGTGGCGTTCAAGGTCCTGGCCAAGACCAAAAAAGGCATGCAGGCGCTGGACCGGATCAAGTTGAGGCTTCCGGTTTTCGGGAGCCTGGTGCGCAAGACGGCCATTTCGAATTTCGCGCGGACGCTCGGCACCCTGCTGACGGGTGGTGTGCCGATCCTGCAGGCCCTGAATATCGTGAAGGAAGTGACGGATAACGCGGTGTTGTCGAATGCGGTCGCCCAGGTGCATGACAGCGTGAAGGAGGGTGAAACGATCGTGGTTCCCTTGGAAGCCTCGGGCGTGTTCCCCTCCATGGTGGTGAGCATGATCCAGGTTGGCGAGGAAACCGGCGCCCTGCCCGAGATGCTGATGAAGATCGCCGAGAACTACGACGACGAAGTCGATACCGCCGTGGAAGCCCTGACCTCCGTTATCGAACCGATCATGATTATTTTCCTGGCCGTGGTGGTGGGTACAATCGTCATTGCCATGTTCCTGCCGTTGATCTCGATCATCGGGAACCTGAGCGGTTGAGGACACGGTGCGGGTTGTTTGTTAATGGTTATCGGAGGTGGGTGAATCATGAAAACAGAGGCTGTCTCGAAAACGCAGGATCGGCTGCGCCGTGGATTTCGGCACGGGGGGTTTACCCTGATTGAGCTTCTGGTGGTGGTGGCGATTATCCTGATCCTCATGGGGATAACCTTTAATATTATCGGAGTAGCGACCAGAAAAGCAGGGCAGGCTCAAACCATGCAGATTCTGGAACAGGTGAAGAATGCGCTTGGAGCCTACTATACGACTTACGGGATCTATCCGCCGGTAAGCTCGGTTTATTATGAATATGAGAACCAGTCGGTGGCGAGCATGCCGACTCCCCCTGATGATCTCCACTATACCACGGGGCTTGTTTATTACATTTTCAACGGGGCTTACCACAATCCTGATGCCGAGGCGGCTCGTTGGCAGCACTATCTGGAGGGGATAGGGGGGATGGGCATGCCCATCTATAGCAATAACGGCGGGGCCTTCAACTTTCAGTTTACAAACAGCTGTCATACGATCAGCGATGCATGGGGGAGCGAGATCCACTACCAGTGCATCCCTCCAGATTACCAGCAGTATAGGTTATGGTCTTCGGGTCCGAATCGTGCAAATGAAGGGGGCGGCGGAGATGACATTGGCGTGACTTCACGAGATTAATTTCCATGAACACTAATAATATAAAAACGGTCAAACGAGAGTTTTTGGTTTGCGGGTTCACGTTGATTGAGTTGCTTGTCGTGATCGCAATCATCGGGATTTTGGCGGGGCTCCTCTTTCCTGTACTCAAGGCTGCTCGTGACAGGGGGAAAGAAACAAAAGCCCGAAGCGAAGTTCATCAGCTCAATACTGCGCTGAAGGTGGTCCTGCTCGATTATCGCGTGTGGCCGAGCCCTTTTTCGGGGGGAGGGGGAGATGTGTCTGGAAATTACTTTAAATTCCTTAATGGAACCAATTCCGCTGGCGTTTGTTACTATGAATTCAGTCAGGTGTCCTTGGCGGCTGGGGCTTTTCTGGATCCCTGGAAAAATATCTACAAAGTTGTTTGCGGGGACGGCTCTGTAACGACCCCTCATGGAACTTTTAAAAGGGACGTGGCTGTGTGGTCTAAGGGGCAGGACGGGCTTGACGGTACGGCAGCCCAGCAGGCAGACGACATAAAGAGCTGGTAGCGCGGAATGAGGATGCGCATCACCCAAAGGGGACATGATGAATAGTTCGGGGAAAAGAGGATTTACATTGCTTGAGATCCTTATTGTAATTTCAATTATTGCTATCCTTGTTGGTATTCTCATGCCGGCCTTTACGGGAATCATGCAAAGCGCAAAGATAAAACGGGCCACGACCGAATCAAAAGCGCTGGCAACAGCCATTCGCGCTTATCATGCCGTCAATACATCCTGGCCGATGCAGAACAGCAATGCCGACATTGTTTATACGAACGGTAATAGCGCATTGATTCAATTGCTCGTCAGCCAGCAAGGGCAGAATTTCACGGAGGATATTGTGCCGGGTCAATCTATGACTGATCCATTTCGGTTAAAGTTACCCTATCGCATATTCATCAGCCCATTAGGCAATTCGGTAACCGTCCAGTCGTGCGGGCCTAACTGCATTGATGAGGGCGGCGGCGGAGATGATATCGTTGCGCGTCACTGAGAATCCCATGAGGAATATTTATACAAAAAGGTCGTGCAGAGCTGGCGAAGCATGGCGCGGGAAAAAGGCGTTCACGCTGCTTGAATTATTAGTGGTGATGGGGCTCATGATGTTGATCATGGGGATTGCTGTCGCCAATTGGTTTAGTCTGCGCCGTGGAGCCGAAATGAGGCGGTCCATTTCGACTGTGCAGACCACGATGATGCTGGCGCGACAGAGTGCGGTGACAAAACGGAAGACTGTGACTGTGCAGTTCGGCCAGACTGTCACCGCGGGAATGACATATCACACCATGTCGGTGAAGGTAGGGGCGAATTCAATTCACACCCCGATGTATCTGTCTCCCGGTGTGACCTTTGTCGGTACGCCGGCGGATATTCAGTTCACGCCGAACGGTCGTACGACCGGAGTGGGGCTTGTGACAATCTCGCTGGTGGAAACGGTTGCGCAGGGAGGGACTCCCCGGACTGCGGCAATCGATGTGTGGATGTTGACAGGAACAACAAGGGTTCGGTAATTCAGAACATGATTTCAAAAAATCATATGAAACAGGGATTCAGCCTGATTGAGGTCTGTCTTGCCGTGTTGGTTGTCGGCCTGGGGTTGCTCGGGATTTTCGGGCTTTTCCCCTCGGGGTTGCGGGCCATGGAGGAGGGGACGGCTGATACACGTTGCGGTCTCTTTGGTGAAACAGTCATGAGCGGCCTGCGGGCCAATTCCGCGGGGATTACAAGCTGGGATGATTGGACAAATTCCGCGACATTTGCATCACTAGTCGTTGATGGGGTGTTGAGTAATGCCACATTGATCGGTGATGGGGCGGTACATGAGGTGCGATTTCCAAGTGATGGCGACTGGTTACGCTACAGTTTGCAGTTGGACGCAAGCCAACATTCAGCCTCGCTTTCGGTTAGCGATGGACAGTGGGGCCCCTTTTACCCATCAATGATATATACCGAATTTTATTTCCAGGGGATGTAGGGATTACGAGGAATATGAATCCAGAATCCAGAATCCAGAATCCAGGAGGTGTTACCTCTCTCTCTGTTATCCGAGTAAACGGGAGGGGCTCAGGGGCATTTACCCTGATCGAACTCCTGGTGGCCATGGCGGTCTTGGTGATCATTGTCCTGATTGTGGCCAAGGTATTTGCCCAGGCGTCGAGCACATGGACCACGGGGGCGCGTCGTGTCGAGATGAATATGACAGGGCGTGCTGTTGCCGATTTCGTGGCGCAGGATCTGTCACAAGCGGTTATCGGCAGCAACTATGAATTCACGGTGACTGCGAGTACCGCTAACTTCTGGATCATTGGAGATGCAAGCAACACGACACGTTCAGCTGTTAATGTGACCTATAGTTTCAGTGGATCGGCGCTGATCCGGTCGGGGCAGCAGATATGCGATACGAACCTGGTCGGGTTCTCATTCGTTGAGGGGGCGGGATATATTTCCAAGCAATCCCTGCCGCTTTATGTGGACGTTCTCGTGACAGTTTCGGACGGACGCCCGGTTGCAAGCAACAGGGTTTTTCAGTCGCGGGCGGAGTTCCCCAACAGGAATCGGTACAAGTATTAAGCCGAACGATGGAATCAGGAGAGTACTATTCATGAATCCGATCCCGGGAAATGGTGATGGGGTTGTGACAACGTCAAAATCAGGCGTGGCGTTGATCATGGTCATCGGGCTGGTGGCCCTGATGATGGTGATGGCTGTGGCGTTTGCCATCTACATGCGTACGGAACGGGTGGCGGCAGGGGCTTTCCGGAATGATGTGCGGGCGCGGCAGTTGCTGCATGTGGCGCTGGCGCGGGCCCTGGATGGCTTGGAAGCCAATCTCGGGGACCGCCCCTATCCGAACTGGGACATCCTTTCCTCGTCAGGTGGAGGTGGGGATATCGCCGGTTTTACAAATTCAGCCACAATGGAATGGATCCCGCGCGCGATGCTGGCTTCAGGAATCAATCCTCATCCACAATGGATTCCGGTCGGGAGCGGTAGTGAACAGGGGCGGATAGGCTATATGATTGTGAACTGTTCCGGGTTGCTGGACGCGAATGCATCAGGCGGAGGCTTGGCTAGAGGTGTAGGGACTAATGTGGCGGAGATTCAGGTTGGGAATCTGCCTGAGATGAGCGATGTAAATGGTTTTTTCGCCAGTCGACCATACGAAACGGTTCAAGAATTGAATGGTTTTGCCGGGCCCGCGAACTATGTTGTGAGGCCCGAAACCAATTTTGTTGATTTTTCATACTTTCCACAACCGGCTCGTGTATTTGTTGGCGGGCAATCTAACCAGTGGGATTCTCAGACTCAGGTCGTTAAGGCGTTCAGGGATTCCGGTTTGGGTAATAATTCGATATGGGGTGACTTTGCCTACAACGCATATATGAACTTGCTTGATTATGTCGACAGTGATTCTGTCCCCCAGCGACTTGATGCCGGTTGTGTTGAAGCTGTCCCGATGATCAATGAAGTGGATTTGACATATCAGTTTACCCTTAATCCGGATAGGACGTGGACGGCGAACCTGAAATTTCAAGTTGAATATGCGTATCCTTTCGTTAATTCAAGCGCCTTGTCATTCGACTTGAGAGCTGATGTAAGTTTTTCGAATTCGGAAGGGAATGTAAGTGCAAACTTTATTCCTGTCTCACAGAGTGGTATTACCCAGCCATTAGGGGCGATTCAGTCCTATGGACTGATAGATGTTCCGGCTTCGGATATTTCCCTTTCAGGTGGACCGCTTCCGCCAGGGGCAGTAAGGGTGCATTTTCAATGCGCGCTTAATTTAAAGATGATGACGGGAGGCGTAGCATGTGATGCCGTGCCAGCGGGAAATGCAACACCCATGACATTTGACATTGATCTTAGTCCTGCAAGTGACGGTCAGCCGGTGGGTGTTACGAAGTGGATCGAATGTATCGATCCACGATTCAATTGGGATCCAAATGATCTTGCGCAATGGGTTCCGAGTGATAGCATCCTTTATGTAATTCCGTCGGCTGCTCCTACTCCTAATGACATAAATGAGATTACCAAATATTACCTTTATCCCGCTAATTATGGGGAGGCGGCTACGGAAGACTACGATGGAGATTTTATTATGCATGTGGCAAATGCGCCTTTGCAAAGGGTTGGTGAATTAGGGAATATCTGTTATGCCCCGCTTAGGACCATAAGGTTATTTGCGCACAGCGGGGCTCCCAATACGGAGAGTGCTCCGTATCACAAGGTTTTGGATAATTTCTCAGTTACCACTAACGCTCCTACTCGTGGCTTTGTGAATCTCAATACGAGAAGTCCAGAGGTACTGGCTGCAAGTCTCGTGGGATCCCCAACGCGTGATTTCGAGCCAAATGTTGCGAATTGGGCACCCATTTCGTGGGATGTTGCGTTAACAATAGCTTCGAACCTTGTTAATCATGGCTGTTACACTAATTTGTCGGATTTAGGGCGAACAGACTGGAGTACATATATGTCTGGTCCCCATAACGAGCTTGTTAATGAATCATATATAAGAAACACCTCGGGATTGTTGAGTTGTCGGCAAAATCTATTCTTTATCTTTCTTTATGCTCAAGCAACGCGGCAAGTACCGAATCTGGGAGTGAGCACTGTGGCCGGGTGTCGTGGTATTGCGGAAGTGTGGCGCGACCCAGTGCAGAACAATCAAAGTTTTCATCCTCGGTTTGTTCGTCTTTTCCGTTTTCTCAGCGATGATTAACCCATTCCGGGATGACCGCTCGTAGCTCCCGGCCCTCGTGTCCACCCGATCCGGCGTGCGCTGATACCGCTTTGCCTGGCACAACTGGTCAGCCTCAGCTTCCAGCATCCCGTTCAGGGTCTCCTCAACCGATTGGCGCACAATGGCATCCAGATGCGTCCGCACCTCCGCCGTTATCGCCTCGTCCACCTTCAAAACGTTCTTCAATCCCGTCGCCTTCTTCGTAATCTTCTTCATCGGACAGTGTTCTCCTTGCCTCTTAGGTGTTATCGCAAATAACCACCCTTGATTAGCGGGAGACCTGTCCCTTTGAAAAGTGCGAAAATTACCGTACGTTATCGAGACTTGCCGCGCTCAGGGCTGGAAAGCACGGCTAGTAACAAGATCAAACCCGATTCTTTTCTACATCTTCCCTGAATTTCAATTTAGGGTGTGTGGGTTGTTATGATTTTGAAAAAAACCGGATTATTGGTGGGTGGCGGGAAATAAACGGTAAACGTGTTGCTTGAAGAAAGATTAGGATAGGTGCTTGTGAAGAGGTTCACGTTAGTCCAGCTGTTTGTATTTAAAAGATCAGATGAATACCAAGGGGTCGGCACCCAAAGGTTAGCTCCGGTGCACTCGATCCAAACATTAGTATTTTTGAGGAAGGTCACAATAAAGATGGTAGGTGCTTGGCTATTCGTGCTGGCGGGGAACCATTGGGATTCGTTGATCATTCCGGGTGTATGGTGATTTCCTGCAAGAGTATTGTAGACCCACTTTAGCGCGCCTACGGTGCCTGTCATATAAATCGACGAGTTAACAAAAGAAATCTCTTTTGCTGAATAGGTGAAACCGGCATTCGTCAGAACAGAGATTGAACCTGCACCATAGCTGACTGCATCAACGTAAGTTCCACAAGAACGGAGTAGAGCCACGCCCCCAGGTTCATAGAGGTTTTTTCCTCCAGATTCTGCGTTTGTGAATACTAGGCTCCGGCTCGGAACGTTTGAGTCGCCAAGTACCCAAAAACCATATCCGTTTGTCGAGTTACCAAATGCATTCTGGTTAGTTATTGTATATGTACCATAAATATTTGTTGAGGAATTAACCAGCCGTAGCGACCAGCCAAGGACATTAAGGTTTGTCATTCCACACAGTTCGACATACTCATTTGTTTTGTCGGCAGAACTAAAGCCATAGTTGATTTCATTGATCCATACGCTGCCTGTCGGACAGGAAAACGTGACATAGTAAGCCGCCCCTGCAGTTGGGAGTGGGCTGTACCAGGTCGGCTTTGCGGCAAAGTTCTGGTGGGATGCGGGGCTGAAGGCTTCCGGGTGGTAACCTGAGAAGTTTGCTCGAGCCGCATATTTCACGAAGGTATCGGTGGCGTTCGCCGGGATGGGGGTGACGGTTGCATAACGGTATGAACGGCCCTGTGCTGACAGGGTGGTGGAGATGCAACTCATGGCGAGCGCTCCGCTAAAGGAGGCGTTGGTCATGGCCGAATAACTCGAGCCGGTTCCGTAGTCGATGCTCATTATCAGATTGGAGGGGGCGAGCAAGAATAGGCGGGATACATCCACGGCCACTGACACGGTGTCGGAGAAGAGCGGGATACCCGGGGTGATGACCATGTTGCTGAGGACGAGGGATGAGGCCATCGGAGTGGTGATCAGAACTTCATCCAGGCAGACCCGGCCCACAGCGCTGGTGTAAGTATCGTCGTTGCAAATTCTTACAATGCTGCGGTTGGTGTTGTAGATGGATGTCTGGTAGTACAGATAGTCGTTCGTGTTGACGATGTTGCTAACGATGCCGATCGTGGTCCAACTGGGAGTGACGCCGTCTGGTGTCGATTGAATCAGAAGGCGTGCCGGTTGGACGGCATTGGGCGGCGTGGCCCAGTTGCGATACCAGAAACTGATTTCCCCGATACCGTCAATGGCGGGAGCGGAGACGTATGGCATTTCATTCGTGTCCGGGGCATCAGCCGGATCTGAGCTCGTATTCGAGACCCGGTTGCTGTTGAGGTAACAGGCGCCCGCATAGAATTGCCGCAGTACTGGTATGTAACCCTGTTCTGAAGCATCGATGGCTGCGTTGTTGATGTCCCAGGTCGCCCCGAAAGAGCAGGGAGTGATCTTGATGTCATCTATAAGCAGGGCTCCGGGGATTGCGGTGGTGCTGAGGATTTTGAGATAAAGATTGGTGGAATTGTTGTTAAGGGTTTTGGCATAAGTAATATAGTCGGTTTTCGAACCGTTAAACGTTCGGTTCACTGAGGCTATTTCGTTTGTGATCAGGTCAGGATCGCCCTCGCTCATTAGGATTTTAAAGCTGACGGGATTAACCGTACTGCCGCAATATTTGAAGCTGATTGTGTAGACCCCGCTGGTCAGCATGGGTGTCCGAATGAACTGTTCGACGCCTGTCGCCGAACGGGTGGGTTCAAAACGACAACAGTTGCCGGCGCCCGATACTCCGCTCGTTTCGATCCAGCTGTTGGCGGCAATCCACCCGTCGTTCGTTTTTGTGTCCGCATACCACTCGCTGACGCTGATATCATCGAGATAGAGGCTTTGGCTACCGCTATCCTGGGAGAGAATAACATCAAAGTTCTCATTGGTTTTAACCACAACTGTGGTTGTTTTGAATGAATTCTTGTCAAATACGTTGGTTTGAGAGGTAGGGATCTGGTTTCCCCACCACTCGGGGTTCCGGAAAACTGTTGTGTCTGCCTGATTCAGTGCCCTGTTGGTGGGGAAGAAGTAGGCAGCGAGAGTTGCGACGGGATTAGTGACGGTGGCCTTATAGCTGAACTGCATAGTGCCAATACCACGTAACGGGAAGTTGCCCCAGTGACTGGGTTGAACAATAAACGCCTGATATTGTGCGGTTATATTGGTGGTTTGCACTGAGGCGGAGGTGATCTTGCTGCCGTAGATCAGGAATCCGTCATCGCCGCCGCCAAAATTGTTCGTGTAGTCGGTGGCGGCGCTCCACCGGAGATCGGTGAAAGATTCCGAGCGTGTCCTTGTGGTATTGACAGCCCAGGAGTCGAAACTATTAACGACGTTCTCGGCATTGACGTTCACGCTCAGTCGCTTATATATCCCGGCGGTATCGGACAGTTGGTCGAACCCCTGCCAGGCGCATTGTTGGACAATGTACTGGCCGCTGGCTTCGTCGTATCGGACGACATACTGCCCGTTCGTTAGGCTGACGGAGAAGGGCGGAAGTCCGGTTGTTCCTATGTCTGCCAGAGGAACGGCTGTCTGCCAGTTATTGGTGTTGCCAATGGTTATTGACGAGGTCGCATATCCTGTGCCGGTTGAGTACCCGATTCCGCTCAAGGTGAAATTGGTGCCGACCGAGGTGAGATTAACAATGCTTTGCCAGAGTCCATTGGTCAGCATTCGCCCGGTTGTGCTGACGCCATTGATGATGGCGGAGAAGTTGCTGTAGGTCGAGCTGTAGGCCCTGACCGGGAACCCGATGAAATTATTGGATGTTGCCCCGGGATAAAGCATGGGGGATTGATTCTCAAGAGGGGAGCCGTAATAGCCATCAAAAGGTGCGATGATGCGGTAATTCATGTACGTATCGCGCATGACGGAGGCGAGTGGGATCTCGCCGGAAAAGCGGGAGGTATTACCGGTTACGAGGGTGCGGGTCATGGCCAGCGGGGTGGTGGCGCTTCCCTGGGGGCCGTAGTAGAGCGTTGGTGCGATGTTGTAGGCGGGAAAATAAGGGTTTAAGGAGATGATGTCGCAGGAAACAGTGGCACTCAGCCCCGCCACAGGATAGCCGGGCGAGAGGAAGACATTCGTGATGGATATGTTCGCGGGGGGGTAGGTGATGCGGAGGGTATCGATGTAGAAGCCAACATTATTGTTGTCAAGGCGGCGAATCCGTAAATAGCGGTTACTCATCGAGTTGATGACGTTGGTGTAGCCGAGCCATGACCCGTTATTATTGGTTACAACGAGGTTGGTAACCCAGGAGACTTTGTCATAGGAGCTTTCCACTGAGAGAATATTTGTAGAGGAGTTGGCTCCCTTGACGAAGAATATAAAGGCTCCTATGCCGTTGGTTAGTGCAGGGGATTGCACCCAGGCATTGCCACTCATTTGTCTGCCCAGGGCGCACGAATTAGGCAGTGTGTGCGCCGCTGTCGCTGAAGCGGTGATGCTGTTGCTGTTGATTGACCAGCCGCTGACGGGATTAACCATGTTGGAATATGATGTTCCGCCCCACGGCGCACCCGGCCAGTTGGTGTCAAAGTTCTCTTCTCGATAGACGTTTGGATCAATGATGTCCACCGAGACCGGATTGTTCGTTCCGGCTAGCGGGAAAAAAACGGGGCTGGTTGCCTGAAAGCCGCTGAAAAAGTATTGAACGGCGTACTGGAAGTTCGATGTGCCCTGCGGTACGCCG
>Ga0247842_10006680_pt1 | contig 12925 bp, 9 predicted proteins | sample LaCruzMarch2015__3_FD_192411 | JGI IMG/M metagenome (GOLD analysis project Ga0247842, IMG submission 192411) | Freshwater microbial communities from meromictic Lake La Cruz, Castile-La Mancha, Spain - LaCruzMarch2015_19m | ecosystem: Environmental > Aquatic > Freshwater > Lake | place: Spain...
AATTTAATCTCGGCCTTAGTTTGCATAATGTCTTCGGATTTATTGTTTAATCCGAAAATATTACTCCAATTTGCCATATTAGTCAGGAGGGTGTGTTAAGTATGACATGGACGAGTGCAAAATTTTGACAAATTTCTTGATTATGTTATCATTAAAATCGTTAAGCTAGTTGTTCTACAATTAGCTTTTCTTGTAAAAAAAGCCCAGTTAATTTAAATAGGGACAGCTATTTAGAGACACGAGCCAATTTAATTATTATTTATATGTCTGAAATCAGTGCCGCTATTAAACAATTATGTGAAGAAAAAAATTTGGACTATCAGTCTGTTGTGGGAGCGATTGAATTAGCCCTTGCGGCGGCTTATCGTAAAGATTACGGTGAAAAGAATCAAAATATTGTTGTTAAATTTGATTCAGAAACCGGAGGATCTCAAATTTTTGATCTTAAAACAATTGTTGATAATTTGCCCGAGCAGGAAGAGGCCGAAATGCTTCTTAATTTATATAATCCTAACCCTCGAGAAGCGCGTCGTGAAGAAAATCGCCGTGAAGATTTTAATTTAGAAAATAAAAATGTCGACGGCGAAGAAGAAAAGAAAAAATTTAATCCTAAAACCGATATCCAACTTAAAGAGGCTATGATTTTAAAAGGTGGGGCAAAAGTTGGTGATCAAATTTATACGGAACTACCAATTCCAGAAAGCTATGGACGCATGGCCGCACAAACCGCCAAACAAGTAATTATTCAAAAAATTAGAGAAATGGAAAGGGATATGATTTTTGGAGAGTTTAAGGGCAAGGAAAGAGAAGTGGTCTCTGGTGTTGTTCAAAGACGTGAAGGTCGTTTTGTTTTTGTTGACCTGGGTAAGGCAATTGGATTACTGCCGACTGAAGAACAGGTTCCAGGAGAAAAATATTTTCCCAATGAACGAATTAAAGTATTTATTAAGGAAGTGCGTGAAGGGCATAAGGGTCCGGAAATTATTTTATCGCGTCGAGCCGATGAAATTTTATATAAAGTTTTTTATTTAGAAATTCCAGAAATCGCTAACGGTTTAGTAGAAATTAAATCAGTAGCGCGTGAAGCCGGCTCTCGCTCGAAGGTGGCTATTTGGACGGACGCTGAAAATGTCGATCCAGTTGGTTCTTGTGTGGGGCAACGTGGTTCACGAGTGCAGACAATCATTCAAGAATTAAACGGAGAAAAAATTGATATTATTGAATATAATGAAGATTCGGCTAAGTTTATTGCTAATGCCCTAGCACCAGCTAAAGTTCTGTCAATTGATCTTAACGAAACAGAACATCGAGCAATTGTTAAAGTTCCTTCTGATAAATTATCATTAGCGATTGGAAAGTCTGGTCAAAATGTTCGTTTGGCGGCGCGCCTAACTGGTTGGAAAATTGATATTATTGAAGCAGCCGAAGACGGCGAAAAAAAAGTGATCGCCGTTGATGAAAATAATGTTATTGAGGAAGTAAACGACGAAACAATGGCAGCGGAAATTGCCGAGACAAAAACCAAAAAACAAGCAGAGGAGGATAGTCAGTAAAGAGTAATTTAATCATCAATACAATAATAAATAAAATAATAAAAAAGTATGGAAACAATCATTTTTATTTTAGCTAGTGCGATTACCGCTTTAGTTTATGGCGTGATTGCAATTTCAGTCATTTTACGTTTACCAGAAGGGAACGATAAAATGAAAAGTATTGCTAAAGCCATTCAAGAAGGGGCTAAAGCTTTTTTAAACCGTCAATATAAAGCCGTCGCGTTAGTGGCGGTGATTTTGTTTTTTGTCATTGGTTTATTTTTAAGTTGGCTGACAGCCGTCGCTTTTATTAGCGGAGCAATTTTATCAGCTTTAACCGGTTATATTGGAATGTATGTAAGTGTGCGCGCCAATGTTAGAACGACGGAAGCAGCGCGCGGTGGCTTAGCTAAAGCCCTAAAAGTAGCCGTTTTAGGAGGTAGTGTTACGGGCCTATTAGTAGTTGGTTTAGCTCTTTTAGGAACAGCTGGTTTTTATTTTTTAACTAAAGATTTACCCGCTTTAATTGGTTTTGCTTTTGGTGGTTCGCTTATTTCTATTTTTGCTCGTCTAGGTGGCGGTATTTATACTAAAGCAGCAGACGTTGGGGCTGACCTGGTTGGTAAAGTTGAAGCCAATATTCCAGAGGATGATCCGCGTAATCCAGCGGTTATTGCTGATAATGTCGGTGATAACGTAGGTGATTGTGCTGGAATGGCGGCTGATCTTTTTGAAACTTATGCGGTTACTTTAATTGCCGCGATGATTTTAGGTAGCTTAACTTTTTCTGGAAATAATAATATTATTTTATATCCTTTAGTGTTGGGGGCAATTTCGATTATCGCCTCAATCATTGGAATTTTCTTTATTCGTTTAGGAAAAAGTAAAAATATTATGGCCGCTTTATATAAGGGTTTGGTGGCTGCGGGCATTTTATCAGCACTTGCTTTTTATCCGGTTACTAAATGGATAATTGAGAGTCAATCAAGTTTAAAAGTTTATTTAGCGAGTCTAATTGGTTTAGTGATTACTGGTTTATTGGTTGTGATTACTGAATACTATACTTCAACTAAATATAATCCAGTTAAAAGTATTGCTGAGGCTTCTAGAACCGGTCACGGAACGAATGTTATTGCCGGATTAGCAGTTTCAATGAAGTCTACGGCCTTACCAATTATTGTTATTTGTTTAGCAATTTTGGGAGCATTTTCTTTGGCTGGGCTTTACGGAATTGCGGTAGCGGCCATGGCCATGTTATCAATGGCTGGTATTATTGTAACAATTGATGCTTATGGTCCAATTACCGATAATGCCGGTGGAATAGCGGAAATGGCCGAGTTGGGTGAAGATGTTCGCAATGTTACTGATCCACTAGATGCTGTCGGCAACACAACTAAAGCGGTTACCAAGGGTTATGCGATTGGTTCGGCGGCACTCGCCGCCTTAGTGTTATTTGCTGATTTCACTTATAAAATAAAAGATGCTGGGGGCAATGTGGAATTTTTAATTGATAACCCTTATGTTTTAATTGGTTTATTTTTGGGAGGATTATTACCTTATTTATTTGGAGCCATGGCCATGAAAGCGGTTGGTCGCGCGGCTGGGGCAGTTGTTGAGGATGTTCGGGCGCAATTTAAAGAGAAAACCGGCATTATGAATGGTACTGAAAAACCAGATTACGGGCGAACAGTTGATATTGTTACTAAAGCAGCCATTCGTGAAATGATTATTCCGGCGCTTATTCCAGTGGTTGCCCCAATTATCGTTGGTTTCGGTTTTAATTTACTAGGGGCTGGTCGCGGATTGGAGGTATTGGGCGGCTTACTAGTTGGTTCAATTATTACGGGAATTTTTGTAGCAGTTTCGATGACCTCGGGCGGCGGTGCTTGGGATAATGCCAAAAAATATATTGAAGCGGGTAATTTTGGTGGCAAGGGTTCAGAGGCTCATAAAGCGGCGGTAACCGGAGATACGGTTGGTGATCCCTATAAAGACACGGCTGGACCAGCGATTAATCCGATGATTAAAGTTTTAAATATTGTGGCCTTACTTATTGTTGGTTTATTATTATAATTTTGTTTAAAAAATAGATAAGCGGTGGGGAGTAATAATTAGGTAATCTGAGCGTGCTTGTCTTAGAGTAAAAAATGTATTTTTATCTGAAAGTTCGCTAGGAATTATTAAAAATGCCCCAAAAAATGGGCATTTTTATTATTTGTTGTCCTTGATTTTTTGTTTTAAAGACAGTATTATAATGATTAGTCGGTTTAATAATTTGAAAAGACTCGGTTTAATTACGAGTCGTAGCTGTAAATTACTATGCAAACAACCAAAAAAGATTTAGAAAAATCACAGATGGAAATAAGTGTGGAATTAAGTGTTGAGGAATTTTCTCCGTATATTAAAAAAGGGGCTGAGCGAGTTGCTAAAGAAGTAAAAATTGAAGGTTTCCGTCCCGGTAAAATTCCTTATGAAATTTTGAAACAGAAAATCGGAGAAATGACCATTTTAGAAGAAGCGGCCAATATTGCTATTTATAAAACGATTGATGAGGTAATTGAAAAAAATACGATGGGGCGTCAGGCAATCGGTCAGCCGCAAGTTAACATTACTAAATTAGTGCCGCAAAATCCACTAGAATATAAGATAGTAATTTCTTTGTTGCCAACAGTTGCTCTTGGAAAATATAAAGAATTAAAAATAAAAACAGACCAGCCGGTTATAAGTGTTGAAGAAATTAATAAGGCGTTAACTGATTTACAAGAAATGCGCGCTAAAGAGTCTTTGGTTGATAGGCCGGTTACAGAAAGCGATAAGGTAACGGTTGATGTTAAACTTTTTATTGACAAGGTGCCGGTTGAAAACGGGGCTTATCCAGATTTAGCGGTTTTGATGGGAAAAAATTATTTTGTTCCTGGTTTTGATAAAAACTTATTAGGTGCTAAAAAAAATGATGTTCGCAAGTTTTTCTTACCATATCCAGCAGATCATTACCAGGCTAATTTAGCTGGTAAGTTGGTTGAGTTTGAGGTTAAAATAAAAGATGTTTACCAGCGCGAATTACCAGAGCTAGACGATGAATTGGCCATAATTTTTGGCCTTAAAAATTTAGAGGAATTAAAAAAAATCATTGAAGAAAGAATGATACATGAAAAAAAACACAAAGATGATTTAAAATATGAATCGGAAATGTTATTTAAGATTGTTGATGATACTAAATTTAGTGAACTGCCAGAAGTTTTAATTAATAGTGAGGCGAACAATATGTTAGCCGAACTCGAGCAAAACATTGTTCGTCAGGGTGGAAAGTTTGAAGACTATTTAGCTAGCTTAAAAAAGGATCGGACTACGTTATTATTAGAACTAACGCCCAATGCAATTAAGCGGGCAAAGTCAGCCCTAGTTATTCGAGAAATTGCTGTTTTAGAAAAAATATCTCCAACCGCTAGTGACGTTGAAAAAAAGATTATTGAGTTAAAAGAGCAGTATGTCGGTCGTCCGGAAATTTTAAAAATGATTGCTGAGCCAGACTACCCTCGTTACTTGCTTAATATTATGACCAATGAGCAAGTAATTAATCGTTTAAAGGAATGGAATTATGTCTCAATTAGTACAGAACAAAAGAGCTGATTTTGATTACGAACTCTTAGAAAAACAAGAGGCCGGTCTTGTTTTATTTGGTCATGAAGTAAAGGCAATGCGCGCCGGTCAAGCCAGTCTTAAGGGTAGTTTTATTGGGTTTAAAAATCGAGGCGGGCAGGCGGAATTATATTTACGTAGTTGCTATGTTTCTCCCTATAAACAAGCTGGTCCTTTGCCGGATTATGATCCGCAACGAGAACGCAAATTACTTCTTAAAAGATCAGAAATTAAGCGTTTACTTATTAAGAGTCGGGAAGAGGGCTTGACACTAATACCGCTCAAAATATATACTAATCGTAGCTTTTTAAAGTTAGAATTTGCTCTCGCTCGTGGTAAGAAAAAATATGATAAAAGAGAAGCAATTAAGAAGCGAGACATTGAACGAACTTTGAGGTCTTTAACAAAAAGACGTTAGGAGCACTCCCTTTAAAAGAGGGGATGAAAGGCATCGACAGTTGTGCTGACGTTTAAATATTCAAGACGTGCTTAGCTGCCACGCAAAACCGGCTAAAAAACACAAATGCCAAAACGGCAAGAGCATTCACCTGGAACGTTTTCAGCTATGCTCCAGTTATGGCCTAATCAATAAAGCTATAACCATCAACGCCAGTGAGTCTTCATAACTGTGTGCTTGGTGTCATAAACATGAGGATAGGTTTTGTCTAGCTCTTCCAGAACAAAGCTGAATTAACTGGGAGATCGTTTTAAGCGCTTTTGAACAATTTTTGATGCTTAAAATTAGAAAAAATAAATTGTTATATTCTTGTAAATGTATTTAAGCGGGCCGATTGGACATGGGTTCAAATCCCATCATCTCCACAAATTTTCTTTAGATTAAGCCCGAAGCCTGGGGATTAATCGTTTGCCGCGGTGGCGGAACTGGTAGACGCGCTGGACTTAAAATCCAGTTGTGGCAACACAGTGCGAGTTCGATTCTCGCCCGCGGCACATTTAAATAAATAAAATAGTTTTGCGGGTATCGTATAGTGGCTATTATGCGACCTTGCCAAGGTCGAGAGACGGGTTCGATTCCCGTTACCCGCTCCATATAGGGGGATTTATAACCTCCAGATTACAGAAGCCCTCTAAATGAGGGTTTTTGTTTATTTGTAAAGTAATAAGCAAATTTATGACAATGATATTGGGGGCAAATTTATCCGATAGGATATATTTGAGTAGCGATACAAGGTTAACTATAAAAAAAGAATCAGGCTTAACTGTTTTTTATGATAATATTTTAAAAATTATACCTTTGAATAAGCATATTATATTATCTGTGGCCGGTAACCTTGATTTGGCAAAGTTTGTTTTTCAAAAAATAAAAATAAAATTTAAGGATTCAAATATTAGAGAATTAAAAAATGATATAGAAGAATTTATTCAAACTTTATCTATTGATATTTTTACTAAATTTTCAGGCAAGAGCTTGTGTATGATGTTTGGCGGGATGAACCCATCTAACTGCAAAAAAATATATGGTAAAAAATTAATTGATATGGTTAAAAAATATGGAGACATTACCGGCAAACAAATGAACTTAAAGAATATAATTTTTAATGGATTGTTTACAACACAATCAGCCCCAAATCCATATCCAGAGCTTCCCGTTATTGAATCTGATTTATTTTCTATCGCAATAAATGATAAAGGTTTAAATATAACTCAAACCGAATGGGGGGACATGTTGGCTTTTGGAGCCGATGGGGTGACTAAAGATAGTATCCCAGAGGAATCGTTCGGTGAACTGGAAATTAGAAATGATGCGGGAGATATAGGGAAAGACTTCTTGATGCTTGTAGCAATAATGTCCGACATGATTAGAACTAATGGTAGCTTTAAAATTGGTGGTTCAATTTTTAGTATGTTTATAAATAGTGAACATCATGGCACAGCGACAAGTAGAGTGGAAAGCTATAGTCTAAACGGAGAAGACAAAAGATTTGAGAATGAAATTATTATCCAGGGCAATAAAGTGTATAGTAAGAACCAGAATGGGGTTTTGACACGACTTATAAACTTTATAGATTATAATGCCACTAATGGGGCTAATGAATTAATTTTATAGCTCATTATTAAAATTTTTCCTTAAATTTATAACCAAACTGTAAAAGGAGCTCCAAATAAAAAAGAACAGATGTTATCTGTTCTTTTTTATTTGAGAGAATAATAAAGGGAATCGAACTAGCAGCGAGCGAGATATGAGCCGAGGTGGAAGACGAGGCGAATAATCGAGCGACGATAAGCGTGAGCGGGCGAACGCTTAGCGGCTGGTCTGGACAAGTGAGCCGCGTAGAGGCCGAAGGCCTTTGTACGCGGCGAGCGCGGAATTCCCGTTACCCGCTCACCAAACAAAACACCCGAAAGGGTGTTTTGTTTAATTGATTTTTCTCATAAATAGTGAGAAAATAACAGTGTTAATAAAATAGATAGTTAGGCAAATAAATATGAATTTCGAACAAAACCCTAATTTTCTCAAAAACAAATATGATCTCCATAAGACTCCTGAAGTAAAGTCAGCTAGTTTTAGAACCGAAAAAAGAAGGGACGAAAAAGTTCCTCAAAAACCAGAAGCCCAGATTCAAAACTATTTAGATAGATTTAAAGAAATAATTGATAGACCAGATGAACATAAAAGAGAGCAAGGATTAGAAGCGCTCAAGAAAGTCCTATCCAATAATTTAGTTATAAAAAGAGAAGATATTCCCGAAAGCTATTTCAAAAACCAACAGAGATTAGCCAGAGAACAAGGACACGGTAATATCGAAATAGAAGAAGATCAAAGAAATCAGTTAAGTGAGGTAATTATTACCGATCAAAAAAGTTCACTTGATAATTGGATAGACTATTTGTCTTCTCCTGACGCGATGTATCCAGATTGGCTAAAATATTATACGTTTAGAAGTATTTCCCAAATCGGTAAGTATGACAAAGAAAAGAAAGAGTTTTCTAAAAGAACTAAAAACACCACTGAACCCTTTCCTGATATTAATCGAGAGGCGCTCGCCTATGTCTTAGACGCGATTGAGAAGAAATATCAACCCCAAGTTAAACAACAAAAAGAAACAGACGAAGAACAAAGAGGGCTGGCCGGTGGTCTGTTAACTGAGGAAGAAAAACAGGCTAGACAAGAAGAACAAAAGAAATTTGCTCAAATTCTCCAGAGTGAAAACTTTGCCAAACTCTATGCCTGGGCGATAGATAAAGTTACTCCCGCCTCTAAAGAACGGCTAAAGAATATAGAGGGTAGGTGGATTAAGTATAATAAAAATTCGGACCATTTGCCGCTGGTTAAGTCTCTTCAGGGTCATGGCACCGGTTGGTGCACCGCGGGTGAATCAACCGCTCGAGCCCAACTTGAGGGCGGAGACTTCTATGTCTATTATTCAAATGATGAAAAAAATAATTCTAATATTCCTAGAGTAGCGATTAGAATGAATGGCAATAATATTGGTGAAGTCCGTGGCATCGCTCCTGACCAAAATCTTGACCCGTACATCTCTCCAGCAGTTGATGAAAAGTTATTAGAGTTTGGTAGTGAAGGAAAAAAATATCAGAAGAAATCCTCTGATATGAAAAAACTAACAGAGATTGATAACCGCTTTAAGAAAGGAGGAGAGTTAGATAAAGAAGATTTAAGGTTCTTGCATCAAGTAGATTCAAAAATTAATGGCTTTGGTTATAAAGATGACCCAAGGGTTAAGGAGATATTAAATGGACGAGACACAAGAAGTGACCTACCTAATGTCTTTGGTTGTCGCCCGGAACAAATTAGTTTTACCAAAAAAGAGGCGCTAAATGGCGATATCGTCTTTCATTGTGGAGACCTTGATCTTAGTAGTCTTAAATCAGCCAATGGTCTAAAACTTCCTAATTCAGTTGGTGGATACCTTGATCTTAGTGGTCTAACATCAACCGAGGATCTAAAACTCCCCGATTCAATTGGTGAAAATCTTGATCTTAGTAGTCTTAAATCAGCCAATGGTCTAAAATTTCCTGATTCAATTGGTGGAGACCTTTACCTTAGTAGTCTCACATCAGCCAATGGTCTAAAACTCCCCGATTCAATTAGTGGAAGTCTTGGCCTTAGCAGCCTCACATCAGCTAATGGTTTAAAACTCCCCGACTCAATTGGTGGGGGGCTCGACCTTAGCGGCCTCACATCAGCCGAGGGCTTAAAACTTCCTGATTCAATTGGTGGATACCTTAACCTTAGAAACCTAAAATCAACCGATGGTCTAGAACTCCCTAATTCAATTGGTGGATACCTTAGCCTTGAAGGATTAACATCAGCTAATGGTCTAAAACTTCCTGATTCAATTGGTGGGGGGCTTGACCTTAGTGGTCTAACATCAGCCGATGGTCTAAAACTCCCTAATTCAATCGGTGGTTACCTTGACCTTAACGGTCTCACGTCAGCTAATGGTCTAAAATTTCCTGATTCAATTGGTGGAGACCTTGACCTTAACGGTCTCACGTCAGCTAATGGTCTAAAACTTCCTGATTCAATTAGTGGATACCTTAACCTTGAAAGATTAACATCAGTCGATGGTCTAGAACTCCCCGATTCAATTGGTGGATTTCTTAACCTTGACGGTCTAACGTCAGCTAATGGTCTAAAACTTCCTGATTCAATTGGTGGAAATCTTCACCTCAATGGCCTCACATCAACCAATGGCCTAGAACTCCCCGATTTAATTGATGGAGGTCTTTACCTTAGTGGTCTAACATCAGCCGATAAACAAAAATTAAGAGAAAAATATCCTAACTTGGCTGACAAAATTTAATCAACCTTCCCTCATAATTACCTTGGCTTTTAAATTTATAACCAAACTGCAAAAGGAGCTCAAGCACAAAAAAAGCCCCTTAATTGAAATGGGGCTTTTTTGTAGTGAGGGTCACAGTAATGGTATAATTATTTATATATTTTCTAATATTTTTTAAACTAAATTATTTTACTAACATATTTAATATGAACAAATTTGAACAAACCCCTGCTCAAAATTGGGAAAAAGCTTGCGCCGCTAAAGCCAATGCAATTGTTAATAGCATTAAGGATATTAACTCTAATTATACAATTAATACGGTTAGGGTAAATGATAAGCTAAAAAAAATAGTAGATGAAATAATAGAAAAGCACAATTTACCCAAATCTTCAGATAGCGAGGTATTAATTGGGAATGCATTAATGAAAAATGCTCTAGCTAGGATTGCTCAAGATTTTGGTGGTAATTTACGTTTTGAACCTAGTTTAGAGGATCGGTATTTAGAAATTTTATTTCATGAGATAATGACCCAAACCCCCAAAGATTACGAAGAAATAGTTGCGTTAGTTAAAAAGTATGATAAAGATAATATTTTAGATAATAATAAGAAATCAGAGCTAGTAAATAGTCTGGTAGAAAAATTACTTTAAAGTGTTCGATTTTATAGGTTTAATGATCAAAAATAGTTGGTTTTAATATCCTTAAAAAAAGAGAATTAGAAATGACGTCAGAGATTATAAAAAAGCTATCTGGTTAGGATAGCTTTTAACTTAGTCGAATTTTGTCGCTTAACTGATTCTTACAAATTCAGGGCGATTTCAATCATGTCGCTAAATGTTTTTTCACGGTCGTCTGAGCTGAGACATTCTTCTGTAACAAGGTTGTCGCTAACGGTATTTATTGTTAGCGCCTCAACGCCAGCTTTTGCGCATAAAGTATAAAGCGCGGCTGTTTCCATCTCTATGGCTAGCACATTATACTCGGCGTATATTTTCCAGGCATCAGTGGAGTCGTAGAACTCATCCGAACTAAATATGTTACCAAATTTGACCGGGATATTTAATTTAGCGGAGACTTCTTTTGCTTTAAACAGTAGTTCCGGTGAGGCAACGGGAGCGTAGGTGCCGTCTCCAAAATATTTTTTGAAGATAGCTGAATCATGACTGGCGCCGATGGCAATAACAATATCTCGGCACTTAATGTGTTCTTTTAATGATCCACAACTCCCCACCCTGATGATTCTTTTAACTCCATAGTCAATCAGTTCATGCGTATAAATGCATAAACTAGGCATGCCCATGCCTGAGCCCTGGGTGGATATTTTTTTACCAGTTTTGGTAATCCCCGTAAAGCCTAACATACCACGAACTGAATTGTACTGGATAACATCATTTAAGAAATTATCAGCGATGAATTTTGCCCGCAACGGGTTGCCAGGGAGTAATACCGTGTCAGCGATTTGATCCGATTGAGCACTAATATGAATACTCATTGTTCCTCCGATTTTTATTGTTAATGATCTGTATTTATTCCTTTAAGAATATATTAAATTAGCACCGATAGAATATTTTGTAAAGAAAGACGGTCAAGTTCTCAATTTTCTATAATGTATAAATTATTACTGTTAGTAGATTTTTGGTTAATTTTGAAGATTTTAAAAAATTAGAGTCTACTATTGGTAGGCGTAAATTATACAGGTAATGTACAAGTCCACGAACATACTTAACACCCCTATAAATAATTATTAGCCAGTTTAAGGTCAATTTGTGCCATCATTTTAACTATCTTTTCCTTGCCCTTTATCTTCCTGGAATTAGCCAGTCTCCGACTCTGTTTCAGCAAATATGCCTTCCATTCGGCTGCTATCTCGTAGGCCTTTTCCGGATTGATTTTCCAGAGTCCATAAAACTGCATCGGCGTCAGATTGGCAAGCGCTTGGTGCGGCCTGACATAGTTATATCGATATTCCCAATCTGCTAATTTCTGTTTTTGCTCTTCGAATGTTTTATAGATATTGCCATGTTGGTAAAATTCAACTTCGTCAGTTAAGTGAGATCGCTCTACTCGCGGATTATCTGTTGGCGTCCCGGAACGAGAATAAAAATGAATAATATTTTCTTGTTCCAGATATTTATCAAAATCCTTTTCATTTTCCGATCCATTGTCCGTATTGGTGCAAGCGATGGCAAATGGGAACCGCTTAGCACATTCTTCTTGAACAGCCACTGCTGTTTGACTCGAGCCGTCGCTAGCTAAACCAAGCGCCCTGATTCTCGTGAATGAATCAATCATCGTATGTTGGTTCCAAAAGTTTTCTTTAGCTTTATATCTTCTTGGATCAACGAATGCTCCTATTTTTATAATAAATTTCATATCTTTTTCAATTAGTGCTCCCGGCTTATAATCCTTAATCTCTTTAGGCGGGCGACATTTCTGCTTTTGTTCAATTTTATTTTGGTGAGCCATTTTTATCCGATTAGATATTTTAACATTAATTAACCCTTCCTTATTCAAATACCGGTTAATTGTGGTCGCTCCGATTTGTATCTTATAGTCCCTTTCCATAATCGTCGCCAGTTTATCTTTGCCCCAATGATATTCTTTTCTGGCTTCAATCACTAATTTCTTTTTATTAGAATTAATCCTTTGTCTATTACTAGTATCCCTGGGCGCCCTTGATTCTGGCTCTAATAATCTCGGATCTTTTCCTCCCCTGAACCATTTTCCGTGAACTTGCGAGAGCCAAGTTCTAGACAACCCCAATTTACCGGCCGCTTGTTTAATATTTCCGTCGCATTCTTCATAAATTACATAGAGCCATTTCAGTCTTTTCTTAGCTTCTCCGGATAGATAGTATCGGTATGGGTTAAATTTAATCTCGGCCTTAGTTTGCATAATGTCTTCGGATTTATTGTTTAATCCGAAAATATTACTCCAATTTGCCATATTAGTCAGGAGGGTGTGTTAAGTATGACATGGACGAGTGCA
>Ga0247842_10006682_pt1 | contig 12923 bp, 12 predicted proteins | sample LaCruzMarch2015__3_FD_192411 | JGI IMG/M metagenome (GOLD analysis project Ga0247842, IMG submission 192411) | Freshwater microbial communities from meromictic Lake La Cruz, Castile-La Mancha, Spain - LaCruzMarch2015_19m | ecosystem: Environmental > Aquatic > Freshwater > Lake | place: Spain...
GCAACAGGAGATGGTTGGATTTATTTTGATTATTGTACTTGTGGTTGTTGCTGCAGTTATATTTCTGGTAATTAGTGCAAATAAGCCAGCCAAGGAGAATACTAGTGTTGAAATTCAGAATTTGGTATCTAGCATGATGGATTATACAACTGGTTGTGAAATTACCAATAGTTTACCCTATTCTGACCTAAAACACCTGATATCTAATTGTAGAAATAATGAAATGTGCTTAAATTTGGGAAAATCTGCCTGTGACTATCTAAATGAAAGCGCCATATCTATAATGGATGATGTAATGAAAAGTGAGAGTACTGTGTCTGCATACCAACTGGAGATATATTACAAAGAAAGCTCTAACAGTAGCAATACAGAAAGCATTATTCCTAAGATAACTAGTGGGAATTGCACTGGGGTAGTTCAGTCTGGATTCCAAAGAATACCTGCAGACAATGGGGCTATTTTCTTAAAAATCAGTTTTTGCTATGAAAATTAGATATTAATTACTAGCTCTAACCTATCTATTGCTAGGGTGGGAATTAGAGATTCGCGCTTGCCTGTTTTTCCTGCATGAAACTCCACAAAGCCAAATTTTTCAAGAAGTTTTACATCATCCCTAACTGACTTGAAGTCTCTTCCAAGAGATTTAGCTAGTTGATAGATAGATTTAGGCTTACTATTTTTTAAGGTATAAAGAATTTTGGCTTTTTCATTACTTAGGAGTTTCCTTAGAATCATAATATCTGAAAAGTCATGAGGGTTCTTTTTAGAACCTATAAAACGAGTCATAAAATTGTCTTTTCTTGCATTAATTTCAATATATCTTGTCTTTGATTTTGCCATTTGTGTCGGTAAACTATATATAAGGTAAGAAAATACTCATATATATAAATATTGTGTTTGATATATATGGGGTATTTCTTACAATATATTAGGATGTTTATAATTTTTAGGTATTTTGAATTGCCAAAAGATGTTGTATCTTAAGATAGTAACACTAGGTTTATAAGCAAACTGGCTAAAAAATGAGGTTTTTGAGGGTTTTGAGGGGTGGGGTGGGATAAGCTTTATAAAGCGTGGTTTTTTGGTATATATACGCATTACATCTTTCAGGTAATGTGCAGACTATCCTTAATAGGATAATCTGATAGGGAACATCTTATGACATTCCCTAAATCATAGGATACAGCCAGACTTAAACAAAGAGTCGAACTCGCTCTGCGGGGCCTTGACAAAGGCGGCTAATCTTATTGATGCTGAAAGGAGGTTATTATAAAAATGAAAATTAATTTCAAAAAAATTGCTACAGTAATCGGAAGCGCTTTACTTATTGGCTCAACAGCTGGATTTGCTGCTGCAGCTTCATTCCCAGCTCCATTTGTACAAAGTGGAAGTGCGGATGTAGCTGTTGTTTTAGGTGCTAATGCTGCATTAAGTGATGCAGTTGCTGCAACTAACATCGGCGGAAAACTATCTAGCGCATTAGCTGCTCAAACAGCTAGCGGAGCTATAACATCAAGTGCCACAGTAGACGGAGAAGCAGTATCTTTAGATACAACTTCATCCAGAATATGGTTAAATACTTCTCTTAATGTTGCAAAATCAACTTTAACAAAAACTGATTTACCAACCATCTTGGGAGACTATACTTTCTCAGGAAATGCGGATTCTAAGATAACATCAACGATAAAGATCGGTGCTGGTTATGCTTCACAACAAACAAATGGAGCTAACTCTGGAAAAGTTATTTTTGCTAAACAACCTAAGTCAAGTGATGAACCAGCAGTAGGTATTAGTTTGGGAGCAAATTCAACAGAAATGTTGTATAATGCAACCACTACTTTCCCAGCAATAAACTTCGCACATGCTGATTCAGAAGGAGAAACAATAAAATTATTCGGAAGAGACTTTGTAGTTAGTACTGCAACTGATCTTAACAGTTTAGTTTTATTCTCATCTGCTCAGGATATAAGTTTAACTATTGGGGGAGCTAGTCCTAAGCCAACTGCTAATGTAGTTATCAATGGTGTTAATCACACTGTTGAGTTAATTACAGGAAGTGGTACTACAAGCGCAACAATTGCAGTAGATGGTGAAAGTAAGCAAATTACATCTGGAAATTCCAAGAAGATAAATGGTGTTGATGTTGCTGTAAAATCTGTTACAGAATCTACAGCTATTAACACAATCACTGCTGATATATTGGTGGGATCTGAAAAGATCACATTCACTAACGGCTCACAAGTAACAAAGGGCTCTGAAGACAATCCTGTCGACGGAACACTATGTTATATAGCTGGAGGACCTGGTGCAGCTACTGAATTAACAGTATCTGTATTTAGACCTGATTCAAGCACTGATGCTATCTTAGCAGGACAATCTTTCGTAGACCCTGTATTTGGAAGCTTCAAGGTTGATTTCGCAGACATAAGTTCACCTTTGAATAGCTCTGGAAGAGACACAATCACTGTAAATTCTGCTGGAGACACTGCTATGTCGTTAACATTAACTGACAAAGCAGGAGCAACAGCAACAATTCCATTTGTTTACAACAGTAGTAATACACACTTAGGAGATGATAGTAATTACTCTATCAAAATTAGAGAAATGACTAATTTAACTGAGAGTCAGTATACTATTATTGGAAATGAAGAATATGGAAGACTTGTCAAAGTTAGACAGATATACAATAACACTGGTTCTGATGTAACTAATGATAAAGTTGTATTTGCAGATATGATTGATCCTTCAACTAACTATAGCACAACATTCACCTCTGAAGGTGAAGGTACTGTAGATATAAAAGGAAAATCTTATTCAGTAGCTTTCAATGGAACAGGAGACACTGGCTATGTTCAGGTTAAATACCCAACAAGCGATGCTCCTAATGCAACAAGTTTAGTAATGTTCCCAACAATTGAAACTAAGAGTGGTGCTCTAGTGTCTCTTTATGAGCCACAGAATATCAGCTTAGTACATATTGATTCATCGTTGAATAATGTTTCGACATTATACTTCCCTGATGGAGATGGTTACACTGCTGTTGGTTTTACTTATCAAGGCAATGAGTCCAATTGGACTATTGGCGGAGTAACAATCAATACAACTCATGCAAATAACTATACCACTGCTACAATTGGAAAGTTAACATATAACTTTACAACTGCTGGCGCAGGCGCTGTAAACAGAACATTGGTTTATTTAACTAATGCATCTACATCTTCAAACACAGTAGGATATAACATAAATACTCCTGCTTTAGTAATGTTTGAAGCAAAGGATGACAACACAGCATATAATGTTGTTGTTGTACCTGTTGAAAACGCTGCTGCTGGAACAAGTTCTGACCCTGTTGGAGTAAATGATGTTTTATTTACATCAGCTACATTATTCTCTGCTACACTACAAAGTGATAGCGATATTGAGCAACAAGTTGACTGGTATGGAACACTAGTATCTAGTGATTCTAACAAAGCTAGCCAAAAGACTGCTACAATAAAGAATCCTGCTAGCCAAGTATTTTCACAAATCTTTGTTGGAGCAAACTCTGCTACAATATCTGGTGGAAGTACATCCTCTAATGGAGCTAAAGAACTAGGATCTGTTACTGTTTATGACAACGAAATCACAACTGTACAAAGTAAAAACTTGTTAGTTGTTGGTGGATCTTGCATAAACGCTGTTGCTGCTAAAGTTTTAGGAAAAGATGCTGCTGTATGTGGTGCTGACTTTACAACATTAACTACCGTAGGAGATGGACAATACTTAATACAAGTATTAGCTTCACCTTACACAACCGGAAAGGTTGCTATGTTAGTTGCTGGATATAATGCTGCTGACACAACAAAGGCTGCTACTTACCTAACAAACAATGCAGTTACAACAACAACAGGCACTAAGTTAAAAGGAACTTCTGTTACTGACGCAACTGTAGTTACAGCTTAAAATTAGGGATTTATCCCTTAAACTTTTTTTTCTTTTTTTTTCTTTTTTTTATTCACTTGGGACGAGAGTCTCGTGGATATTGTTAATGGATTTTTGATGGAAAAGTGAGGATTGTTTATATTGCATAAAAATTATGAAGACAAAAAGTTGTTCGGTGGGCAGGATAATGAATTTATGCTGGTAGTGTGTCCAATGGGATGTTGTAAGTAATGGTTTTTGGAGCATTAATTATCTGTTGTAACAATACTCGCCTCGCTTTTGATAAAGCTCGCCTCATGAATTAAGTGATTAATTATTTAGTGCTCTCTCGTGTTCACTCGTTCACTAAAACAAGGATAGAATTATTGTGAACTTGACCAAACCAGCATAGGAAAACTTTTAACAGGAGTGTTTAAGTAAATAAATATAACAAATGAACAAGTATATTCTTATAAGATAATTAATATTTTAGTTAGTAGAGCAATGAGAAAAGGATTTAAACAAGAGACTTATTGAGCTATAATGAAAAACAATAGGATTTGGGGGATATTTGCTAGATATATTTTGATTATTCTTGTGGGACTGGGAAACCTATGGCTTTTTTATAAACTTTTTAGCTATCCTACATTAATTACTGTAAGGGCGGCATTAGGTCTATTTTCTACAACTGGTAGCATTGAAAACATAATTACATTTAGTGGGACATCAATAGAATTAATTTCTGCGTGTATTGCCGGTGCTGCATACTATCTTTTATTTATACTGGTATTTTCTACAAATGGATTAAAAATAAAGAAAAGACTAGAGATATTATTATTTTGTTATTTGATTTTCTTTTTACTAAATGTAATTAGAATAGTTGTTCTGGCCCTAATAATAAATAATCCTGCTTTTAATATTGTTCACGAGATATTCTGGTATTTTTTATCGACGATGTTTGTTGTGCTAATATGGATTTTAGCAGTAAAATTATTTAAAATAAAATCAATACCTGTTTATGATGACATAAGAGAAATGATAAAATAACTATATTGGATGCCCTGTTGATTTACCAACTACAGAGATAATTAATTTTTCCATAACCTTCAGGTTTTCGCATTCACCTACTTCTAAAATGTAACAATTAGGATTATCATTACTTTGACCAATAGAAGCATTATTCTCAGATTTCTTAATAAGCAACACTGTTTGTCCGTAAGCTGAAGAACAATTTGCAAACTGCATCCCAGTAGCATTTGCTAGAGATTTATTAGAATATGCTCCACTAACATTGAATCCTATTGCTCCCAAAAATTGTGCCCCCACTAAATTAGCCATACCAGCATTATAGCAATTGCCTGAATTCTCATCATTTGCAATAACTATATTTGGATAAAAGGCATATATTGCATCCACACTAACATTGTTTTCCCGAGGATCTGTTCTTAAATACAAGTTATAATTATTCTGTAATTTTCCATCAAAAACTACTGGGAATCTAGAATGATATAAGTCAATACCCTGATAATCTAATTTTTCCCAAGTTACGCCAACGTAGCTAAATCTCGATAGACTCTTTATAAAATAATATCCACCGATAACTACTACGAAAATTAAAACAATAATAGCAAAAATCCAGATTAGTTGCCTTCTTTGTTTTTTTACAAAGTCAGTTGGCTGTGTTTTCACTTCAATTTTTTTTGTTTGTTTTTTTGTTTTCCTTTTTGCCATAATAGTTAATCCACGAAGGTGTTTTTAAATGTTATGATAGTTATTTCCTTACATTATTCCAAATAATCTATAGAGGAATGCGTCTGTTGCACGAGCATAATCTCCTGAAATATAAATGCATAATTGGTCCTGATAGACTCGGGTTTCATTGGATTCTTGAAAAATAATCAAATTATCTCTAGCACAGCTTTTTGAGGGAAAACCAGTGCAATTTGTTGATTCAAGGCATGCGGGCTGGGCTCTTAGAACATAGGTGCCAAGGTTTGAACCGATTTCTTGAAATGCATAGTTATTATTTACAACATAGAGGGGCTTGTTTGAATAGGACTGGATGGTCATATTTTCTACAACACTAATATTTGAGACATTTTGAGGAAGATATCTAAAGACAAGCTGCTGATCTCCCAATTGAACATTCCAAAGTTCATTTGTCATATAGAAATTAAGACCATTATAGCTTTGCTTTACAACACTATCTCCTTCATCTTGAAGAAATGAATAGCCAGCAGTAGAAAGGACCATAAGAACAACCAAAATAATACCAACTATAATCCTATTCTTTCTTTTTTTTCTCTCTAAATCTTGTGGAGATTTTATTTTTCTTAACATATTTATTTTAGTAATATGGTGTTTTAAAATCTTTGGATAGAAGAATCTGAATAAAAAATTAAAACTCTGATCGTTTTGAAGAAGCCTTTGCAATCAGAACAATCAAGATAATTATAAATATTACAACTATTGCTGCAATAAGATAAAGAATAATTGGGTTCATTCCAGCAAATATTCCTTGTTTTTCAGCAACATTCACTGATACTGTTTGTGTTGTTGTTTTTCCATTATAAACAGCTTGTATTGTAAATGTTTGTGTTCCGGCTTTTGTTGGCTTGAATGTAATTATAGCTTGTCTTGAGCTACTTGCAGGTATATTTAAGATTGAAGGTGTAACCTTAACCAAACTTGCCCATGATTCATAATTAGTTGGAGAAATTATGAAGTCAGTCATATTTCCGTTATTATTAATTGTGACCTGAACTGATAATTCTTGTCCTACTTCAGCAGATGAAGTTAAACTTGCGTTTATTGATGGTGTTGTTGAAGATATTCCTTGACAATCTCCTGTTGCTTTTATATTAATATAGCTCTCATCGCTTTCAGATCTATAATCATTATAAGTTTCTCTATAGTCATAGTCTGCAACAGCAGTAAATTTGTAAAACTTCTCCTGAGCACTTAAAGGCATTGTAACGTCAAAATCAACTATTTTACTTTCTCCTTCATCTAAAACAAAAGAGTCTGACAATAGACTTATTCCTAATTCTTTATTAAATAATGCTGCTCTAAATTGCTGTTCATCACCAGAAGCCAAATTATACACCCTGAATGAAACTGTTTCTGTTTGACCACAAGCAATAGGAGTTGAATATCTAAATTCTCCAAGAACAACATCTTGGTCAAAATTTGTATCAATTTCTTGGTATAGTGCATTTGAACTTCCATCTTCAAAATCAACTACCTTACTAGTACATTGTTCATCTTCATTTGATTTTTCATAAGCTTTAACATAAAGTCTGTAAGTATAATCTTGTTTTATATCTCCACTAAGAGTGAAATTAAAATCATAATCTTTTTCATCGTCACCAGGTATTCTTACTTCTTGTGATATTTCTTTATCTCCATCATCTGTAAGTGTAATAAAACGAGAAGAACCATCACTTCTTATTTCAATTAATCCTACTTTTACTACAACTCTTCTAGAGTCAGTATTTCTGTTCTCTACACTTATAGTCATAGAAACATCCTTTAGGGGTGCCCAAGCCCATGGATCTCCTGAAGAATCATCAGTTACTGAATTAACTTTAATATCAGTGCCTATTTCTCCATCAGAACAATAGGAAAGTGGAATTGTAATTGCTAGGTCAGTACTATTATATGTTCCATTTGTTGCTAAAATATTAAGAGAATCGTCGTCCCCTAGAGACAATAAGCCTGCATTGGAGGAATTTAATGATACTAGTGTTGATTCCCCGCTGTTTAAGTTAAAGTTAGAATTATTAAATGTTACATTAAAATCTGATGTTGAAGATGTTCTAAGACTAATACCATTCAGTGCTATATTTCCATTATTTGTTACCAAAACTGTTCCGTTTTGTGTTTTTGTAAGTTGAGTCTGAAGTGCTAAAGAAATACTTGGAGAGGAATTTATTGTTAATGTAATTGGTATTGTACTAATTGTAGTTGTATCTCTCAAGATTGTAATTGAACCAGTATATTGTCCTGCTAATTGATTTGCTGGTATGTTAAGTTGAATTCCAGAAATTGTTGCTGTGCTTAAATTAGATAAATTAAATGCTGCTGGAAAATTAGTAATGTTTCCAGATAGTATTGTATTAGCACCAGAAACTAAATTAGATGCAGAAAAACTAATATTATTTATGCTATTGACTGCGTCTGTGTTATTTAACACTAAGCTTGTAAGTGTTGTGCTAGTCCCAGAATTTGCATTTAATGTAAGTGTTGAAGGCGCAACTGTAAGTGCTGCACTTGCAAAAGTTAAAGCTAAGATTAAGGATAAAATTCCTGTTATTAATAATGATTTATTGTATTTCATTGGTTATCTATAAAATCACGTTGGTGATTTTGTTGTAACTTCATAATTACACTACTTTATAAACCTTTCGATTAGTGGTTCTGTCAAGTCTTAGGGAGTTTTAGCAATTATCTCCTCTCCTGTCAAATTACGGGAGTTGTTTAGTTTTATTGAGTTCAACAGCATAGTTTCCCATCTGTTTCCATTAACACCTATTCCGTTTCTTTCTGCTGGTGTGAGTTTATCATTAACTCCTTTTCTCACGAAATTGTGGAAAGTTCTAAAACCATCTGCATAAGTCTGAACTTCTGTTAATCCTCTTCTTACTTTCTGAAATTCTTTTTGTAAGGAGTGGTGACCTTCAATAATGTTATTATTTATCTCATGCCTATGTCCTAAAATTGAAGCGTGTTTAACCTTTCTTTCATTTCCCCAGTTTCTAAAAGTCTTTCTTATCCCATCTTGGTAAGCACCCAACTTATCAGTTATGATTTTGTTAGGCATTTTATTATTCTGTTCCCATGCTTCGCCCATAACCTTCTGTGCATCTTTTGAACTTCTACCTCTGCCAGAATTAACAGAAGCTAAAAGAAACTTTGTCTCGGAGTTCATAACATTCCAAACATAATCAAACTCTTTGTTTGGATTTTTGTTATCCTTTCCTCTTTTAGTCAAAACCATGGTTTCGTCTGCGTTCCAGTTTCCTTTAGAATTTACTGGAATTGTTTTAGAGTAGTTATCTAAAATCTTGCTGAATTTCAAAACCCAACCCCTTACTGCCTCATGAGAAATATTTAATCCGTAAAATTGTTTAAATTGGTCTGCAATATCTCGGTAGCTTAAACCTTTGTAGTAGCAATCCATCGCTAAACAAACAATCTTAGCATTTCCTTTTATTCTTGGAATTGGAGAAAGAACAAATCTCTTTTTACATTCTTTACATTCGTATCTCTGCTTTTCTCCAAATTGGGTTTTTCTCACGCCTGATTTAATCAGATTTTCAGAAGAACAGAAAGGGCATAATTCCTCTTGTGGCTTATCTATCATTAATTCAATATCTTTCTTTATTGGGCTTTGCTCTAACTCATAAGCGTTCTTTAGTTTTTCAAAGATAAGTATGGCTTTGATATGCTTACAGAATAATCCTTTGCCCTGACATCTTCGCTTAAAGTCCTCACATTCGCAAGAGAAACTATCAAAATGAGTAACCTGATACTTTTTAGTGCTGTCAAATTGAGAAGGCACAAGATAGGTATTCTCGTCTAAACATTCTGGCTCTGCAATTTGTAATATTGCTTTTGCTCTTGTATCTCTGTTCTCGGAAAATTGTTTTATTGTTTGTGTTTCCATGTTCTTATTATCTTACTTATATAAGTAAGTCCTACTATTTAAACCTTTGCTTTTCTTACCTTTATAAGTAATTCTTATATAATACCGACGGATAAAAGAAGTGTTAATATAATCTACTTAAATAAAATATGTTTATATTAACTATTTTTACTAAAGTAATGTTTATATACTACCTCAACCTTTAAATCCTATGGAAAAAAGGTATATTATAAAGAAAGAAGTTAACGCTTTCAAATGTCAAAGGTGTGGGCATGAATGGATACCGAGAGTAAATATGGGTGAGCTTGAGGGTTTTGTAAAAGATGAGCCAATAATTTGCCCAAAATGTAAAACACCTTACTGGAAAACTGAAAGAAAGAATAAGAAAAAAGGAGAGAAAAAGAATGGAAAATAATAAGCCGAAAGTTGTAAGCCTGTTCTCTGGTTGTGGTGGTCTTGACTTAGGATTTAAACAGGCTGGTTTTGAAATTATTTGGGCTAATGATTTTGATAAAGATAGTGTTGAGACATATAAAAAAAATATTGATGAAAGAATTACTTTGGGAGATATAACGCAAATACCAAGTTCTGCAATACCTAAAAATGCCGATGTTCTTCTTGGTGGTTTTCCTTGCCAAGGATTTTCAATTGCAAATAATCAAAGAAATGTTAAAGACAAACGAAACTTTTTGTATAAAGAAATGTTGCGAATAATAAAAGAAACACAACCAAAGTTCTTTATTGCTGAAAATGTCAAGGGAATTTTATCTTTAGGTAAAGGAAAAGTTATAGAAATGATAATCAAAGATTTTAATTCAATTGGTTATAAAGTTGAAAGACCTTTTGTTATTAACTGCTCATATTATGGAGTTCCACAAAACAGGGAAAGAGTAATTATCATGGGCAATAGAATAAATGCCCCAAATACTTTTCCATTGATAACTCATAAAAATGGATATAAAACACCTATACCTGAATTTATCAAACCTAAAAACTTTGAAAATTTGCCTTATGTTATTTCTGTTAAAGAAGCAATAAGTGATTTGCCAGAGCCTCACACATCCGAAGGCAAAAGAATACCAAACCACACAGCATCTAATAATGTCAGTGGAGAGTATGTCGCAAGAAAGCACGAAGTTAATCAAGAAGAAGTTTGTGATTATCTTAAAATGTGGAGAGCAAAAAGAAAAATAGCTACTCATAAGATTGACGAATTAATGGGATATAGACACACAGCAGGACACTGGTTTAGAAAAGATATATCTGGCTCAATTCCATCTCCAGAAGATTGGATTAGATTAAAGAAAATATTGGGCTTTGATAATAAATTTGATAAGCTAATTACAGAAGTTGAAACAAGACAGATAAAGTTTGAGCAGTCGCTTAGAATAACTAACTGGGATAGACCGAGCGACACCATAACTGCAAGTGGTCCAGAAATTCATGTAAATAAAAAAAGAAGATTGACAGCAAGAGAAACAGCAAGATTGCAAAGCTTTCCTGATGATTTTATTTTTACTGGCAGTTTGTCAAGTCAGTATCATCAAATCGGAAATGCCGTTCCACCATTAATAGGGAAACATTTAGCTAAAGAGATAAAAAAGAATTTAGAAAATCCTAACCGACCCGTTTATAGATTACCTTTTCTCTCCAAGAGTCCAGTGATTGTAGTATCTTAATGTCAAATCTAATATGTTCTAATTCTTTTTTGCCAACAGGATAAGATTTAACTCCTGCCAGAATTGTTTTATGTGTATCAAAAAATTGCCCATTAGGAATACAGATAATTGATATTTGTTCTACTAAATTTGTTGCAGACCAAATTATCCTCAAAAAATAAGTAAGGTTTGGCACTTCTCCAAATAGTTTATGCTTTTCATATCTGTGCAAACTTGGTTTCCATAAAAATTCTTTCCCATCGCCTTTTATTACCTTATGAGAATTATTAAAATCAAAAGATGTCTGATTTTGTCTTATATCCATTCTATTTGTTGAATTAAGAACATCCCCATCTGTATTCAAAATAGTCTTAGCGTCAATATGAACAATTGCGTCTCCACATTCATAACAAGAGTCAGAAGCCCCCTGCATTGAAGCAATACCCCAATCTAAACGTCTTGCAATCATTGCATTCATTATATTTTCTACCCCCGTTTCAATTGGATTAGCCTTAGAAGTTGCAGTATAAAGAGGAATATTCTTTTGGCTATTTATCTCATTGATAAATCGCCCTATATTGCTTGATATAATGTTGCAGATAATATCAAAATATTTCTTTTCAATATTTTCCAGTTCTACATTGGTCAAACTCATAAAATAAGCAGAAAAACCATGTATAAAAACTTAACTCCCCTCACTTGACAGCAATTCTATCTCCCGACATCTTGACAGAACCTCGATTAGTTGTGTTTTTTTGATACAAACAGATTTATATAATTAAACTACTTATAATTAGAATGAAATCACAGGAAAATCTCGTTGGTGCATGGGCATTTTTGATAGGAGTTGTGCTTGCAATTATAATTGGATTATTTCAGTCGAGATTAATTGGACCAACAGCTAATGTTATTTACGGTTTTTTGGTTTTATTGGGAATATTAGTTGGCCTGTTAAATACAAGCGATAAAGACTCTATGACTTTTTTGCTTGCATCTGTATCTCTGGTTATTGTTAGCGGTATGGGTCAATCTACTTTAATATTTATATCTAATATCTCACCAATATTATCTTATTTGAATACAATACTATCTGCCCTGTTGGTATTATTTGTACCTGCAACAATTATTGTTGCATTGAAGACTGTTTTTTCTATAAGCTGAATTACTCTTCTTCAACATAGCTAGCCAATCCCTTATCTAAAAGATCTCTTGCTTCATTAGAAAGGCTTGTACGAATTTTATCTCTATCGGACTGCGCTAATTCTTTAAATCTAGATAATGCTGGACTAAATGGACCTAAACTAGTAGCCAAATCACTGCAAATAGTTCCATCAAATCTCAAAAAAATAGAATTATGAGAATATCCTTCTTCTGGATGGCGTGAAAAACTTGTTTTATTGGGATAGGTTTCCTGAATTACTAAACTTGCTTTTACTGCTCCTCGAGGCATGTCGTCCTGCGATGGATATTCAAATTCCCATAAATAAAGGTCCATTCTGTTTTATCTGCAATTCTACAATGATAGGTTTGTTTTCTTGTTTGCAAATCTTGGCGTACAATATCCATAGAAAAATAAGATTAATTGTAATTTGTCAAGAACCACCGGTCACAGACCGGTGGCATGACAGACTATTTGATAGGATATCTTTGGGATAAAATATAGTTATCTACTCTTTCTTCGTCATTACCTATATTGTCCATCAAATAAGCAGGATTCC
>Ga0247842_10006685_pt1 | contig 12918 bp, 18 predicted proteins | sample LaCruzMarch2015__3_FD_192411 | JGI IMG/M metagenome (GOLD analysis project Ga0247842, IMG submission 192411) | Freshwater microbial communities from meromictic Lake La Cruz, Castile-La Mancha, Spain - LaCruzMarch2015_19m | ecosystem: Environmental > Aquatic > Freshwater > Lake | place: Spain...
TACTGGCAGCTATGCAAGAGGAGAACAAGACAACGAATCAGATATAGACATAATTGTCATCTCAAAACAAACCAGAAAAGAAATCACTTCGGGCAAATATCATATCTCCATATCTCCCCTGGATTCCATAAGAAAAACACTTGAAAAAAGTCCAATTCTAATACTCCCAAGATTAATAGAAGCAAAACCGATACTCAACAAATCTCTACTAGATGAGCTGAAAACAGCAAAAGTAAATAAAAATGATTTTATAGATTTTATCGAAGAATGCAAGGGCATAATCAAGATAAATAAAGGATTTATCAGCATAGAAGAAACCAAATATATTCCTTCTAGCATAATCTACTCTTTAATATTAAGGCTGAGGGGTATTTTTCTTATAAAATGTATCCTAAGCAATTCAAAATACTCGAAAAAGGATTTTTTAAAATACTTAAGCCAATCTATTGGTGAAGACGCAGAAAAAACCTACATCATATATCAGAAAGAAAGAGATAGTAGAAAATCTAAAGAAAAAACAACACTCGAATCTGCAAAAAAACTATTAAATCTCCTTGAAAAAGAGGTAAAAAGTTATGAATAGAAAAAAGAGATTAGAAAAAGGCATTGAATCTCTAGAGCAAGAAATAGAACACCACAAAGAAAAAATGAATCAAGCAAAACAGGAAGGAAATCTTGAACTAGCAGAATATTATTACAAAGAAATTGCAGGTTTAGAAAAAACAAAAGACAGAAAAAAAGAACAAATTAAATAACTAATCTCACAACTCTAATCAACAAAAAATCTTAACTTCTCATCCCTAGACATCTGCTTTATCTTATACTCTACCCTTAGAGCTTCTGACCTATTGGGATAATTTTTAAAAGAAATAAGACAACAGAAACCCCGAGATAAAACATACTTACTACCCTTCCCAGCTTTATGTGCTTTCATTCTCTTCTCAATATCATTAGTTATACCAGTGTAATACGAACCATCAGAACATTCTAAAAGATACACACACCAACTCTTTTCCATAGTATAATGCAAGTCAAATAATTATTTTTCTTCCAAAACATCCAAAGCCTCTTGTTCCAAATAATGCAAACCAGCAGGAATAATTATACAAAACGGCATATCTATTTTCTTTTTTTCTAGATTTTCAATAGAATCATAATAAATCTTAGTATTTTTTCCAACCTGCGAGCAAATAATAATTTTATCCAACTTCATTTCTTTTTTATCACAAGCAATCTTCAATTGACCCATTGCAGACTTATTTGACAAACCAATATCAGTTAAAAGCAAACTATGAGCTCCAATCTTCAAATTATCTCTAATAATATCTAAAAAAGAATCAGGCTCAAAACTCTTCTGCCATCTAGGCATAGAAGCTGTTTTCCCAAACTTATACAATTGCAACCCAGTCTCAGCAATTGCAGTTAATATAGACTCAGCATGAATTATTCTATACTTAATTTTCTGCTTCTTACAAGCAAGAATCAAAGAAATATGCGTAGTTGCAGACAAAGGATTCCCATAAACCAATAAAGCAATATCCTTCTTCCTTGCATCATTCAAAAACCCCTCTTCCTCAACTTCTTTTCTTCCAAGCTCAACAACACTCTTTCCAATAATTTTCTCAAAATCTTTTATATTATAAGGATAATCAACAGTATAATTTTCCAAATAAACAATCTCAGACTCCTCAAGAGCTTCCACTGCCTCAAGAGAAATACTCTTCTCATTTAATCCAAGTCCTATAAGGTAAAATACCATGAAGAATAATTGAAAATTAGATTATTAAGTTTATTGGTATAGAGTACTCTGCCTCAAAAATCCACAAACAAGAGATGCCTGTTCTTGCTCATAACCATAAAGCCATCTACCCGCAGCAGATTCATTTCTACGTCTTGCTAATTCTATTTTCTCACTTTCTTCAGGTGTTCTAGGAACAGCCACTCCAGGACAAGACCCAAGCATTTTCTTAGCTAAATCATTCATAATAAATTATCCCAAATAAACTTTAAATATCTTTTGATAAAGTCGCCCTCACCAATCGGCTATGAATAACAAACGCGTATAAAATCGTCACAATAGATAACTAACACCCTCCAATAACACAACAAAACTACTCCTTCCAAAACTCAATAAGCAATAACATAAAAACAAAAGTCAAAGCAATAGTAACATCAAAAAAACTAAAAACAATAGCTAAAATCAAAAAAATCCAAGCCAAATAGGGAAAATATCTAGAATAAAGCTTTTTCTCATCCTGTGTATAATGTCTCAATATCCTTCCAGCAGGATAAGCTAATATCAAAACAATAATAGCCAGAACTATTTGCAATATCATAAACTATTAAAACCATTAGAGTTTAAAAAACTAATGAACCTAATAGACATACACGCACACCTCGAAACAAGCAGATTTACAAAAGACCTAGACCAAGTCATAGAAAGAGCAAAAAAAGCAGGCATAAAGGTTATAATCAATTCTGGAGTTAATCCAAGCACAAACAGAGACATTCTAGAACTTGCAAAAAAATATCCAATAATTAAAATCAGTTTTGGCCTTTACCCAATTGACGCACTTGCTAAAGAAATAAACTCAGGAGAATCAGATGATTTTTCAAGAAAAATAGAAGAATTTGATGTAGATGAAGAACTGGCCTGGATAGAGAAAAATAAAGACAAATGCGTAGCAATAGGAGAGGTCGGTCTAGACTACAACTGGCCTGATTCAATAGAACACAAAGAAAAACAAAAAGAAGTTTTTGAAAAAATAATAAAATTAGCAATAAAAATAAACAAACCCCTAATAATCCACTCAAGAAAAGCAGAGGTAGATGCAATTGAACTTCTAGAAAAAAATAATGCGAAAAATGTAATAATGCACTGTTTCTCAGCAAAAAAAAGTCTAATTCAAAGATGCATAGACAATCACTGGTTCCTCTCAGTTCCTCCAATAATAACGAGACTGCAACACTTCCAAACACTAGTTCAAATGACTCCAATAGAACAACTTCTAACAGAAACAGACTCGCCCTATCTATCCCCAATAGCAGGCGAGAGAAACGAACCTGTAAATGTCACATTCACAATAAAAGAAATCTCAAAAATAAAAAATCTAACAGAAAAAGAAGTAGCTGAACAAATCTGGAAAAATGCCCAAAATTTGTTCAAATTTTAACTTTATCTAAAACCATCCACCCGCCATCTTTTTCATATCATCATTAATAAAATAAGTTGGTTTCTTTCCAGAATAACTTAAAAACAATTTCTCCTTAGCTCTAGAAATAGCAACATAAAATAACCTCTTTTCTTCTTCTTCCTTATCATACTCCTGCATCCCCATCTTTACAAGCTCAATTACAGGATGGTCCGAAGCCTTACATGGAAAATTAAGCTCATTACAACCAATAACAAACACAACACCAGCTTCCAATCCCTTAATAGCATGAATAGTAGCTAAAGTTACATCTCCTCTATTGGCAACAGCAGGTCTCTTCAGCTCATCAGACCTAACAACATGTGGAATATTCTTAGCTTTCATTTTATTTGACAACTCATTCAACTGCCTATTTGTCCTAGCAAGAACAAAAATATCATCACCAGCCATCAACTTCAAAAAAACACCAACCTTATCTAAAATATAAGCATGTTCAGCTTCTTCAGAATCAAAATCATGAATTCTAATTTCAGCATCCCCCATCTTAGAAGATTCCAAATCAGGAACCTTCATTGTTCTAATAGAATGATTCATAAAATCAACAATCTTCCTATTACTTCTATAATTTTTAATTAAATGAATAACCTCGCAATCAGAATATTTTTCTTCAAACTTTAAAATATAATTAATATCACTTCCTCTCCAGCCAAAAATACTCTGTCTAGGATCACCAACAGCAAATAAATTGACACCAAGATTTTTTGCAATCAACAAATCCATTAATTCAATCTGCATTGCATTAACATCCTGATACTCATCAACCAAAATATAATCAAATTCAGGAATAACATCTTTATTTTTCTTAAAAAAACTAATAGTATCCAAAATCTGATCAATATAATCCCTTAACCCCTGAATTTTCATATAATCTTGCAAACTCTTGCAAACTCTAAAAATTATCCTCGCAATATCCCTGTCCTTTTCATCTTCCACATCCTTAGAAAAATCATATAACTCTTGATTTTTATATTTAAAATACTCCATAACAGAAAAACAATCATTCATAAAAATATTAGTTAATTGAGCAGGCTCCTTGTTATTCTTCTGTGAATCAGAAAAATACTTATTACTAGCAGAATTAATATCTAAACCAATATCCTGCAATGCCAAACTTATTGCAAACAACTTATCAGAATAACTCATAATTCTCGTAGGAGAACTATAAATCAAATGCCCGTATTTCTGCAAAATCTTTTCACTAAACGAATTAAATGTCTCAACTTTCACACCAGAAACACCAAGTCTAATAAGTCTAGCCTCCATTTCCTGCCTAGCTTTTCTGGTAAAAGTTATAGCCAAAACTCTTTCAGCACTAACACTCTTATACTTCACTAAAAATTCAATTCTCTTGGTTAAAACACTTGTTTTCCCACTCCCAGCACCAGCAACACAAAGAATGTTTTTCTTCTGAGAAATAATAGCTTTTTTCTGCTCATCATTATAATTAGAAAGAAAAAAATCAAGTTCCTTAAACAATTCTCTTTCCTCGTCACTAATCACAGTCTTTTTACTTTCAAGATTACTCACCATTTTTTTCTTATACATAGAAGGATTCATCAACTCTTCACTCCCCTTAGAAGTTATTCCCAAAACAGTTGCAAACTTATTACCAATCAAAGAGTTAACATCAACCATGGCATTAGCAATCAAATTATCAATCATTGCCTTAATCTCACCAACATCATACTTTTTCAAACTTCCAAAATTATAAAGTTCAAACAACTCATTCTTTTTTATTGACGCATTTTTAAAATCACCCTTAAGAAAATCAACCAAAAGCCCCTTTCCAACAGGAAATTTAATCTCATTAAGTGCCTTCAATACTCTAATATAATCCATCTCAGCACCATTCCCCAATTCTTTTATCACATCCTCTTTAACCATAAACCAAAAATCCAAAGAAGCTATTTAAAATTAATTGTTATGAAAATCTTATCTTTTTAGCTTTCTCAACCAATCCCAATTTCTGACGAGGAATTTTCTCATGTTTTGAATGTTCTAAATATCTCATTAGTAATTTTTTCTTTTTTCTTAAACTTAATTTAGAAGTGCACGGACCACCAATGCATCCACCCTTACAAAAAGTTATATCTAAAAATCTTATTTTTTTATTTGGTTTTTGCAAAAACTTCTCAACATTAGACCAACCATCAATAATTTTTTCTTCCTTTTTCTTCAAAACATCTCTTAAGTGAGCTGTTTTAGATAAAGCCCCAGACAAAGGATAAATTTTTGTATAATCATTATAAAACTTATCAAAATGCTCTTTTTTATTTGAAGGTGCAACTAAATTTTTATGCAAAAGATAATGAAGCTGTTGATAATCAATAACATAATCCACAAACTCACTTCCCATCACCTCAATTTTCTTTGCATGACAAGGAGAAATAAAACAAGTTTTCATTCCATAAACTTTTTTACAGATTTTTGCAGTTGCAATCATAGGACTATCAACTTTAGCTAAATTCTTTACATACTGAGGATATTTTGCCCTAATTGCATTCACAACCCCAGGACAAACAGATGTAATAAGCAAATTCCTAGACCCGGAAAGCATCCTATGATATTCTCTATTAACCATCTTTGCACCAAATGTCAGCTCAACAACTTTAGAAAATCCCAATGCTCTCAATTCTGAAATAATAGAAGGATAATGAAAATCAGTTACAAAACTCGGTGCAAGCATTGCAATTATCTTTTGATTTTTCAAAGCTTTTTCTATTTCAACTAAATTATTTTTATTTTTCATTGAAATAACTCCTTCACAACAGCATTATCAATAAACCTTATTTTAACTAAAAAATTAGCTATCTCAGACTCAATTTCTCCAATTAACCTATTGCTTTCCAGAGATTTTAAAATATCATCTTCTGTTTTTTTAATCTTCAAAATCTTATTAATATTCTCACAATTATAATTAGGATTAATTATTTTCTTCGCAACATCTTCTCCTGACTTTATTGCAGCATAAATTCCTTCTGCAGTTAAACCAGAAGCAAAACCCGCTGCATCACCAACTAAAAAGATATTTCCAAAATCAAATCCCCTATAATCATAATTAACAATTGCTGCTTCAAATTTAGATTTTTTTATTCCAAATCTTTCGCCACACCATTTATCAAAATTATCCCTTATTTGAGAAACACTTAATCCAAGATTATAATCCCTAGACAAATCTCTTCCAGTTCCAACAGAAACATAATTTTTATAAGGAAAAATCCAAACATAATGACCAAATTTATTAAAATCAGAAAAAATTTCCAAATCTTTAAACTTCCCCTTAAATAAATATTGAAAACATTGTCCTACTTTCTCAGTCTTAACTCCTAAAAACTCTCTAACAATAGAATTAGAACCGTCTGCACCAATTAAATAATCAAAATGAATCTCCTTATTATTAACAACAACAAACTTTTTAGATATCCTACTAACTTCTGAATTTGTTTTAATTTCTACTCCAGCTTTCCTGGCTTTTTTCAACATCCATTGTCCCAAATCTTTTCTCAAAATAGTTGCAATAAAAGGTTTATCAGATTTTACCTCAGAAGTCTGCAAAGAACTATGAACAAAAACTTTTTTAAATTTTCTTTGAATTAATCTCTCGGGTATTCCCAAATCTAAATCTTTTAATGTCAACCCACCAGCACAAACCTTAGGACCCACAACTTTATTTTTTTCCAAAACCAAAACATCTTTTCCCGCAACAGCCAACACCTCTGCACATCTTAATCCAGCAGGACCAGCTCCGACAATCACCACATCATACTTATTTTTCATCTTATCACCTCGCAAAATTTCAAATCCTCCCCTTATGATTTAATTTACTAGGACTTAAAACCTTATCTGCCCAGATAAAAACCTTTTCTTCTTTAAATCCCTTATCGTGCCAAAACTTTCTAGTTTTTCTGTGATGAATTTCTTCTAAAACCTGAACATAATCAACTCCCCTCTTTCTCAAAACCCTATAAAATTCTTCTAAAAGTAAACTTCCAACCCCATTCCCTCTTATTTTTTTATTAACAACCAAATTATCCAACATACACCAATCTTTTGAAATTATTCTTGCATAAATAAATCCAACAATAAATCCATTTTCTTCAGCAACCAAAAAAACATTATCTTTTCCTTTTAAAAAACCCACAAGTTCAAATTTTTCATGAAAATGTTTTCCAGAGAATCTCAACTCATCAACCTTCTCGCCCAATTGATAAATCTCCCCCACGTCCTCTTTCTTAGCATGTCTTATTTTCATTTTATTTGTAACCCATTAATTTATCATAAAAAGGATGATCTGAAATAGTTAGTATAAACACTAACACCTCAATTCTGTTTCCCTCTAAAGTATATAACATCCTCCAAAAGTTAGAAAGCTCTACCCTATATAAATTTTTAATTCCCATTTTTTTAAAAACATCTGGAATCAATTCCTTACGTATTGGATCTCCAAATTGAGGATTATTTTTCAAAAGCTCAATGGTTCTATCTACTGAATTTAAAATAGATACAGACTCTTTATCACTTCTTTTCTTTAAATCAATAAAACTTTCTTTTGCTTGCCCCTTCAACCAAACCCTCACCTCTTTTCCAAAAAACATTTTAAACTTCCACTGCACCATCAAACATTTTTTTTAAATGCTCTGGCTGAGAATAAATCCACTGAATACCCTTAGGACCATAAATTATCTTTCCACTTCTCCAAAGATATTCTAAAATAATTAAAAGTGTTTGATGCATAACCTGTTTTGGCAATTTTTTCTTAATTTCTGAAACCTTTAAAGGTAAATCAGAATTTTCTCTAAGAAAATTCTCTACCATTAAAACAGTATTCAAATTAGGATATCTTTTTATTTTCCCATTTTGTTCCATACTAATTCCCTCCTCTAAATCTATCTTTTCACTGTTCATTTTATATCAATTGATATCTAAAAGGTATCATAACTTATAAATCTTTCGGTTTTAAAAATTGATTTATTTGGAGCTCTTTTTTAATCCAACCCACTTCTCTTCAAAAGTTGGTTCAGAAACCTGATAAAAAATTCCCAAAGGAATCTTCACGCCATCGCCACTATTATTATAATCAAATTCCTCTGCTCTCTTCATTGCTTCTGCAAAATTAGTTTTATCATGTCCCCTCTCCTGCAAACTATAGGTTTTTTCTTTTAATTTCATATCAGGATGAAAAATAATACATGGCTGCAAAACCTCAATAAAACAAAAACCCTTATGTTTAAATGCCTCATCTAAAATCTTTTCAATCTGTCCAACATCAGCAAAAACCCTAGCAACAAAACTAGCACCAGCAGCTAACATTAATTTTATAGGATTAATTGGCTTCAATGTTACACCAGTTGGGACAGTTTTATCTTTAAATCCTTCTTCTGTTACAGGAGTTGGTTCTCCAACAGTTAAAGCAAATACCTGATTATTATGAACCAAATACTTAATATCAGAATTATAACGCGCCATGTGAATCAAATGTTCCATACCTTCTGCATAGGCATCTCCATCTCCAGAAAAACCAAGAATCTTCAAACCAGGATTTCCCACCTTCATTCCCAAACAAGTTGGCAAAACCCTTCCATGAAGAGAATTAATTCCATTTAAATTCAAATAATCAAAAATCTTTGCACCACATCCAATCCCAGTTACAATTGCAAACTCATTCAAATCTTTTTGTTTATTCATATAATTCTTAACACCAGCAAGAATTTGAAAATTATAGCATCCAGGACACCAAGTAGAAATTGCTTTTGTATTTATTGTTTGTTCTTTCATGCTCTCTCCCTTATTTTTTTAGCTACTTTTTCCAATTCTGCTGTAGATTTTTTTGGTCCAGACTGACTAGTAATATAACCTTCATATTTATCGAAATAAATTTCTTTTTCGTAATCCATTACCCTAAACTTCTCTCCAAGTCCATGCAAAGGATATAATTTTACATGAGCATGATTAACACCCATTCCTTCCATAACCATTGCAACTCTCTGAACACCCAATCCCTTTTCAAGAAGTTTTGCAACCTTCTTCACAGCAGACATATATCTTTTATAGTCAAACTTAGGCATATCAAAAACATAACTATCAAAATGCTTCTTAGTCATAACAAGCGCCATTCCTTCAGTATTTGGATATAAATCTAAAATAGCAAGATAATCCTCATCTTCCCAAATCTTAACACTTGGAATTTCTCCTCTTACAATCTTACAAAATATGCATTCATCTGTATTTGTGTTTGTCATTTTCTTATTTCCTCCCTAACACCAATTAACAACAACTTGATTATAAAAAACCCCACTATCGCCCCAATTAAAGAACCAGCAATATACAATTGACTACTTATCCCAACATGTTTACTTGGTGGAAATATACTCTCACCAGGATAAAAACTCCAATGAATATCAAAAATATAAAGCGCAGCAAGTGAAATTAAAAACGCAGCAGCTAAAAATATCAAATCAGCAACTAATTCTCTATGAGTTACTTTAGTTTTTCTATATTTTATTATTGCGTGTCTCATTTCAACTGCCTCCACTCTTCTTTTAATAATCCATAAATAATTTCATCTTTTATCTTACCATCTGCCTTAATTCTTGCTGCCTTTCTCTTTAGTCCCTCTTTCTTAGCACCAAATTTTTCAAGAAGTTTTCCAGAAGAGGAATTTCCAACAAAAACCTCTGCCTCAACCCTTCTAAGTTTTAGTTTATTAAATGCAAATTTTAACACAACATCCAATGCTTCAGAACCAAGACCCATTCTCCAATAATTCTCATTTAACCAATATCCCAAAGTAGCAATCCCCTGAAATTTATCAACTTTCTTTAAACTCATTCCCCCGATTACTTTCTTTTCTGATTTTAATTCAACTGCAAAAGAATATCCTGTTTTATCATTTACTTTTTTCCTAGATTCACTAATCCACCAACTAGCATCTTTTTTTGTATAAGGATAAGGAACAACCAATAACCATCTAGAAACATCTAAATTATTTATTCCCTCAACAACATCTTTAATATCTCCATCCCTAAAATTTCTCAATATTAATCTTTTTGTTTCAAATCTCATAATCTCCTCCTAATATCTTCCCTTAATAAATCATAGTTAAAAGGTCTTCCATCATACCTCAAAATCTTATTTTTATCTTCAATTTTTATTCCTGTTTTTTCTCTAATTAAATCTCCAAGCATTCCTGTTGCAGAATTTTCAACTAAAATAATCTTCTTAGCCTTTCCCAACTCTGCTTCTATCTTCTTAGAAAATGGTTCAATATACAAAATCTGCATAAACTTACAATCCAAATCTTTTATTGAATCCAAAATAGCTCCCTTTGTAGAACCATAGGAAACAACAAGATTTTTACTATCTTTTTTTCCATAAATCTTAAACATCTCAAACTTTTCAGCTTCTTTTTCAACATCTTTTGTTTTTTTATTTCTTCTTTCCACTTCCTTACTAATAATAGAAGAATTTTCTGTTGCCTCACCCGCAGAATTATGCTCATAACTATTAAATCTCTTCAAAACAACACTCTTCTGAGACTTTGTAATCCTGGCCCTTTCAGAAGATGTATAAAAACTCTCAGCCAAATGCTTATCAGATAATAATAATGCAGGAATTTTATATTTCTGTGAAAAGTAAAAAACCTGAGAAGTTAATTCTTCACACTCAACACAATCTCCAGGTGCCACAACTAATCTAAAAAATTCTCCATGTCCTCCATGTCTTACTAAATTCAAATCACCCTGACCTGTGTATGTTGCAACACCTGTTCCTGGTCCAGGCCTCATTGCCAAATAAGCAACAAAAGGGATTTCGGCCATTCCAGCCATTGAAAACGCTTCTGTCATTAAATCAAATCCACCACCAGAAGTTCCCATCATTGTTTTTGCACCAGTTGCAGCAGAACCCAAAGAAGCCATGGCAACAGCAATTTCATTTTCCAATTCAATACACACAAAATTATTCTCAGCCTGTTTAGGGGCCAACTCAAACAATAGTGGAGTTGCAGGAGTCATAGGATATGCATAATAAACCTCTAATCCTGATTTAATTGCACCATTACAAACTGCCTGAGAACCATTTAAAAAATCAAACTTAGTTTTAAATTTAGAAGAATTTATCTTAATTTCTCTCTTTTCTTCATTATAACCCTGCTTAGCATGTTCTAAATTCTCCTCAAATTTCTTAAGTTTTCTAAGTCTTTCTTCTAAGATATCAAATTCAATTCCAAGAACCCTAAACATTGCACCAGCAAAATACATATTATCATGTTCTCCTTTCAAAATAACTCCTCCAGCTTTCAAATCCTTCTTATGCAAATTAACAGTATTTTCAGCAAGTGCCACAATTAAATCAACCTTACTCTCATTACTAGAAATTGGCTTAGAAGAAAAACTGAGAACATTAAAATTATGCCCACCCCTTATAAGAGACTGATAATCCCTAGAATAAAAAACATAATAACCCTTAGAAACAAGTGCCTCTGCAATAAGTGCAGTAAGAATATTCGGTCCCTGACCTGCCCTTCCCCCAAACAATATACTTTTCACCATCTTCTCTCTCCAAATTATTAGAGATTTTTAAATGTTCGTTTATAGTGTAAACTCTCGTTTAAAAATCTAAGATAAAATAAAAATTTTATGCAAAACTCCAGCGCTCAAAAAGCCTTCTAGAATGTAAATAAACAGCTACTGGCTCAGTTTTATGCAAAACAACAACATCACAATTCATTCCTTCAAATGCAGACACAACTGCAGCCAACCTATCCTTTTGGGTTACTGCAAAATAAGGTGGTTCCATGCCTGGCAAACAAGTCCCCTCAACATACGATTTTACACGTTTCTGCAAATCCAAATCTACATCGCTCAATTCATTAAAATATTTCCTCGACCCCTCACAATAACCCGCAAGACAATTCACAGATGTACGAGATACCAAACGAGGACTAAATTTAGCAGATTTGCATGAATGTGCAAGAAAATGAGGAACCACCAAATCAGCTTCTAAATTAAATCCCTCTTCAATTAGTCTTCTTTTAATAGGATCGCTATTTAGACCATCCAAATGCATTTCAACTCTTCCTGATTCTGCTATTCTAACAATTGGTTTTGTCATTTTAATTTATCAGAACCCCTTTATATTTTATATAAAATACGTGTTTTTATACCTTTTGCCTATCAAACAAACCAACAATCTTTAAATATCCCAAATACTAACTAATCTAGAAAAAGATGTTAAATGTAATTGAATCATTCAATCTCCTGAAGAAACTTCCAGTTGCAAATTACGAAATTATTCAAACAGAAAAAGACCTCTCTAAAATAAACTTTCCCTACTACATGAAAATATCATCTTCTGGCCACAAAATAGATGTAGGCGGAGTAAAAAAATGCAATAATCTAGAAGAAGCAAAATCTAACTTTCAACTAATGAAAAAAACATTTTCAGAAAAAATAATTATTCAAAAAGCAATCGAAGGAGTAGAAATGATAGTGGGAATAAAAGAAGACACAGTATTTGACAAACTTCTAATGATTGGCTTTGGTGGAACAAATGCCGAAGTCCTCAAAGATGTAACCTTCAGAACTCTTCCAATAGACAAAAATGAAATAAAAAAAATGCTTCAAGAACTAAAACTCTACAGAACACTAATAACAAGAAAAAAATACGCAATAGATAAATTTATAGAACTCACAGAAAATCTCTCAAA
>Ga0247842_10006687_pt1 | contig 12909 bp, 10 predicted proteins | sample LaCruzMarch2015__3_FD_192411 | JGI IMG/M metagenome (GOLD analysis project Ga0247842, IMG submission 192411) | Freshwater microbial communities from meromictic Lake La Cruz, Castile-La Mancha, Spain - LaCruzMarch2015_19m | ecosystem: Environmental > Aquatic > Freshwater > Lake | place: Spain...
TCTCCTTACTTGTCTGTCTTCTACCATCCGGACTCCTTTTTTTTCTTCCGGATAGTTTAACTCTCCTGTCTCTATCAGGGAATTTTAATTGTCGTTGTCAAGGAATTATAAATTTCGTCAATCAGGCAGTCAAAGTGTAACAACCCAAATAGATAAATGGGTTAGATTTTCCTTTATTAATAAAGGAGGATTTAACCATGTCAAACCGGATCAATATGCTTGTTAAGGGACACTTAATGGAGATGTTTAATCTGGGTTGGTCTGACCGTAAGATCAATTCTGTCACGGGGTGTTCTGTTTTCTATGGATTACCTTTTGACGTTTTTTAATAATGTTAAAAGGAGAATGTATCAAGATGCAAAGGAGACTGTGGATGTCGGAAATGGACTGATTGACGAAATTTATAATTCCTTGACGTTAATCAGTAAACCTACTGTAATTTTTACCGCGAGAAATCAACAAAAGAATGTCCGGATGAATATTCCGGATTATCTAATTGTTTATGAATTCCGTCCGTAAATGAAAAGAGCCACCCGAATAGATGGCTCTTTAAGTTATAACAAACGATGTGCGGTTAGATCATTTCAGAATAACACACTTTTTCACATCATGGAATGATCCGGCATCGATTCGATAGATATAGATGCCCGATGATACTTTACTGGAATTCCAAACGACGCTGTAATAACCGGCAGGTTGTTCCTTTGAAACAATGGTTTCAACCAATTGACCATTCAGATTATAGATCGAAATCCTGACATATTCTTTCTCCGGTAACTGATACGGAATCGTCGTTGTCGGATTAAACGGATTCGGATAGTTCTGCTGTAACGCAAACTTCGTCGGAATCGGTTGGAGTCGGATCGTGCGCTTGCCCATGACCCGCGTGCAATCGGTCAGAACAGTTTGATAGGCGATGGTAATTTCGTACGAATTCCTGCCCTTGGGTGAAAGTTTCAGATGCATTTCCGGTAAAACGCTCGCACTGAAATATCCTTCGGAAATCAACAACCTGCCGCTGTCGGGAAAAGCATCAACCATCCGCATCTGTGTTTCAGTAATCCTGGCAAGCCGATTGTCAGCAGACTTGACGGCAACGACTTTCGGATTATATTCGACGATATACTGGTAAGCGATCACGTTGGAACCATTAGGCTTGACTGTGACGCTGTTGCCTTCTTGTGTAACCGAAAAATCAACTTCAGGAAAATCAGCTAACCGCGGTAACGCTTTACTCAAACCAACCGTCCAGTTCCACAGACTCGCAAATGTCGTCAAGTCATAGATGTCATACTTCTGATTGGGTGAGATCGTAATTTTGGGAACTTCACCACGATTAGGAGACAGTTCTTTACCATAGTCACGCCCCTGCCATGCTAAGACAAACGGCGCAAAGTCGTCAAAGTTGACAACATCATCGTTGTTGAAATCGCCGGCAATCTCGACCGGAATTGTCAACGTCAGATTATCCGTCGGCGAACCATCAAAGACACCGTTTGCGTTTCCGTCTATGCCATAGCCGTAAATATTCGTTGTGGAATTGGCTGTCAGTAATACCGATAGTGTATCGCGTGAGGTAAAAGATTCTGTCAAATACAATTTCGCCTTTCGGAGATTATCATAGAAACGATAGTGATAAATCAAATCTCCCAGTGTCCGGCTATGCAAAACGCAACCATTACTGAAACCGGCGCTGTCCATCGCCTGTGTGAATTCCAGAACCAGTGTGTCAAGCGGTGACAGTATAGACGGAAACGCCGCTAACTTCGGATAGATACGGACAATCGTGAAAGCACCTTCGCTAATAGATGTATCGGAGAGACCAACCCCATCCGTCGCAATGACGCGGATTTTGCAATTCTCCGACTGCTCATCAGGAATCAGCCAGTCGTAAGAACCGTCATTTGATTCATTAGCCGCTATTGGCGTCCAATTAGTGCCGCCATTTACGGAATAATCTATGTCGATGAACTGCACGCCCGCGTTGTCGGTTGCAGTCCAAGTGATGTTAACCGACTGGAATGTTTCAAAGTGCTGTCCGGTAAAAGTAGTTATCAAAGCAACTTCCGGTGGTGTGATATCGATTACTCGAAATTCCGCACTGATCGCTTCACTCTGATTATTGTAAATATCTTCTACAATCAACCTGATCGTCGCATGATTTGAGATTCCTGAAGGAATGTTGAAAGTAAACTGACTGCTGTCTGCAGGAACTTCACCTATCTTTAGATAAGACTCGGTCGGAATTCGTGCATAATAAATTGACACAGAATCCATTTGGATATTATCTGTAGCCAACCAACGGACCGTTAGCAAGTGATTCTCCGGAACTGTAAATCCGGCAGTTGGCGCAAGAATAGCAATTTCCGGCGGTGTATTATCGACGATACTGAAAAAGCCAACGGTATCAACACACACCAATCCCACAGAATCCTCAACGACGATTTCTACTTGGCACATTGCAGAAACAATGTTTGGAACCGCCCATTGTAAAGCGTATAGGGAATCTGCAGTACCCAAAACAGAGTCAATAAGAGCAAAATCGTCAGTCTCATAGAACCGAAAATAGACAACACAATTTCTGATACCGGATAGATCGGATGAAATCCATCGTACTGTATCCAAAGTTCCCGCGGCGATAATTGACTCAGGTTCTGGGTAAACTATTTTCAATGAGGGTGGAATAACATCAACTGTTACAGTATCGACAATATTCGAAATGGAAGAGATATTATCTCGGTCATCAATCGTCTTAATCCCAAAGTAATAATGAATCGAGGAATTCAAACCGGTTATAATATACTCTTCCAATTGTCCTGCAATTTTTGGCACCGGTGTGGATAGCGCCTCAGTACAAGATTCCCAATTTGCATCATTAATCAAATGTGTTGAATATCTGACATCATATTCAACCGCAGTACCCACTACATAATCATCACCTGGCACTGTCCACTTAAGTTTGACGAAATCTGGTCCGACTTCCCCGAAAGCAAGGTCAGTAATCTGTGATGGTGGAATTATATCCCAAGGTAGAATCAAAATAGAAGGTTCTGTAATCTTCGTTCGGGGAAATCCTTCATTGACATAGAACTTACTAATTGAGATGGATGTCGTGTCAACAGGGGATTGGTCTTCCACTTTAAAACGTAGAAAGAACATAATCCCACTTTCTGTTATACTTTGCGCTCCCGATGCCCAAATCGTGAGACAAGAATCCGTAGAAGAAAAGACAGGATTCCCCCATAATTCCAAGCGGGTGCCAGAAACACTAATATCAAGGAATCTGAAGATATCTACATTCCAGTCAAGCGACAATTCGATTGAAAAGATTTGACTATCCGCCTGAACACTGTGAATATAAACTGGTAGGCAGTATTCCAAACCCTGTTCCATAGAAGTATCGGGAATGGAAACAGTCACCGAAGCAAAGAGAAATGCTGGAATTAATAATATAATTAACAACCACCTCATAGCATTTCTCGTTTACTTTACATACACCAGTTTAATCGTGCTATTGAACGCTCTGGACGATAACGAGCATAAATAAACGCCGCTTGGTAATATTTTGCCCATATCGTCTTTGCCGTTCCATTCAAATGTATAAGTTCCCGGATTAAGCCGTTTGTCGTAGCAAAGTCTGTTTACAGCCCGTCCATTAAGATCGTAAATGATTATCCGTAAATTTGTCTCTTTCGGAAGATCAACTTTGATTTTGGTCGTCATATTAAAAGGATTTGGATGATTCTGATACAGTTGAAACGTCGTTGGAATGATGGAACCGTCCAAAGAAGAACCCGTAGGACTTAGATAATCAGTAGATATATCGTTGATTTCACTACGGAATAATTCCAGTTCACTCCAGTCAAATTGAACGGATTGTTTCAAATATAGCGTCCCAATCTTTGTTCCTTCATTGGCTGGAACAGCGCCGGCTGAGGCAATGATTAATTTTCCATTTATCAGATTATGAACGTTCAGATGATGTTCAAAATCAGCACTCGGAACAAATTCTATTTGCTCTTTATCGCCACCGGTAAGATCGAACCATAACACAAACGATAAGATTCCTTTGGTCGTGTTTGCACAGACATCGTATTGGATTGCTTTTTCTCCATTATAGGAAGTCAATCGTTTATCCGATAAATAAATCTCGTAGTCTGCTCTTGATTCAACATAATTTGTCCTGATTGGAACCTGAGGAAATCTCTCCAACGATTCCTGATCTTTAGTACAACGGTAATTGCCACTAACATCGCCGTATGCAATACCGTAAAAATTGACGGTCGAATCATGACTCAGCGGTTCAATTTTGATATTCTGAGGAGTAAAGTACCACGATTTACTGCTTGGGAACTTCTTTATCAAACCAACTCCCCATTGACAAATATTCGTCGCATCTAATGCCGTCACATTTCCATCTCCGGAAACATCCGCTGCAATAAGTTGATCGCTGTCCAAAGTATCTAAAAGCGCGATGTGTCGCAGGATCAAAGATGCGTCATAAGCACTGATTGCCTGGGCTAAAATTCCCGTATCCGCCGCCGCTATCTGATAGTTCCACCCGCCCTGAACCAGTGGGATGGTATAGTTACCCGAATTGTCTGTCATCGCCTTCTTGGATGCCGCTCCGGTCAAACTGATTTCAACACCCTCAAGCGGATGATTATCCCGAAAATAACGGGATAATCCGTAAACTGTAAAAGCCGGATAGACCGCGTACCAACCGTTAAAAGTATTGAATTTGGGACTGCCTTCATTTACATAGACGTCCTGTATGCGGATAACCGAGGTATCTCCGGGCGTTGCCGTACTCTTAACTGAAAAATTGAGATTTATCAAATTCCCCGAACCGGTTAGTGGCGTCGAACCAGCATGCCATACAGTCACAGATGAATCCGTGGAGGTGGATGTCGGCGTAGGCCAGCCGGTCGTAATACAAGTCGTCGTATTTAGCGAACTATAGGTCAAAAAGGTTTTATCGAACTTGATCTTGAACTGATAAGAAACGACGCCCAATCCGGTTACATCGCTAATGGACACCGGAATTGAAATCTCTGCGCCGGGAGCCGATGATTTTGTCATCACGCGGATATTTAGCGGTTGCGGAACGCAGGATGCCTGATTGGATAAACCAGTCAATGTTCCGTTTGTCAATCTCGCCGCTACCCTGTAATGGTAAGAAGCGCCATTTGTCAGACCAATTGAATTAAAAGTCATACTCGTCGATTTACCGATGGAATCCGAGGGGGATGGAAAAAAACCTGAAATAGTGCTTTGATAAACGACATAGTGATCGACTATGCCGGTAACAGGTGCAACCCAAGATAGACTTGCAGATTGATTGCCCGGCGTCGCCACCAAATCAGTCGGCGTCGAAGGTGTGCTGGTGTTATGTAAAATGATTACTTTACCCGCACTATAGACGGAAGCACGTCCCAACTTGTAATCAAACGCCATCGCGCGGATGTAGTACTGCCCCGGCAACATCCGGGAGGTGTCCCACAGATAAGAACCCGTATTCGATAAATTCAAATCAATTGCGGTCATCGAGGCCGTGTCCGTATCGGTATCCCAGAAAAGATAGATAAAAACGTCATCTGTATCGGGATCAGAAGCCGTCCACTTGATCTCGAGAGATTCATCCGCAATGAGATTGCCAGAGAAATTGAGAAGTGAAAGGACCGGATGATGGTTGTATTGGCGATAGCCGCCATAGGCGCCCATCTGACCGCCATTTTCACCCATCGTCAGGCAAGGCGAGCCTTCTTGCAGAGTAAAATCTTCGCTCACCGGGTCTGTAAAAAAGGGATTAACAGAAATACCGTGAATACCAGCAGTAACACCACTGTAATTGGGATTATTGCCCCAAACGTCGTCATAGTCTGTGTTTAAAACTCTATTGATAGATGGAAATCTGTGGTAGCAACCAACACTGGAATTGTTCACAACGATATTGTTTTTAGAATTAGTTGTGGCATCATAATGACTATTATTTTCTATTATCCCTCGCTGACAATTAGTAATAGTGTTATAATTTATAAAAGTGAACATCCTGGCGGAATAAGGATTATTACAACCACTTATCCCGTCTGACACATTATAGGTTAAATTATTATAAACAAATGAATAATAGCCGACTTGGATACCTGTGCCAGTGACAGTATCTACTCCCTTTATTTTATTCCCGATTATCAAATCACTACTACCACTCATACCAATACTGACACCTCTAACTCTTGTAAAATGATTACTAATGACTTGACTCGAGTTCCCATTAAGTCCGACCCCGTTGGATGCAATATCCAGCAGTATATTCTCATTTACCACACTGTTTCCGGTCGTTGAAATTCCCCAACCGCTAAGCGTATTCATGGAATTAGCAAATATTATCGAGTTGCTTGAAAGATCTGTCCCGTTTGTTGAGTTGGATACTGTGTTATGTGAAAAAACAGCACTGGGGCGGTTGCTATATACTGCTTTCCCTACATTTGAAAAGGTATTTGCACTGATGAGTTGTTTATTGATATTCGCACTTTCGATTTTAATCGCTTCTTCGGTAACGTACTGAAAGTCTGAATGGGTCAGGATCAGTCGATTGTATGGAGCGGATTTGTAGAAATACAGGCCGCGTGTGGCATTTTTAATATTGATAAAGTTGCAGAACAAGGAGCCGGTCAAATCCGTTTTAATCTGTCCCCATTCGCCCGTCAAATTGGAACCCGCATAAGACTTGAAAGTGATCATGCTATCGGGTTTTCCTTCCGCAATGAGAGTTCCATAAATGATGATCTCCGATTTTGTCGAATAATCGCCGCCTTGCAGGATGTCGCTGGTTGCTTTGAATTGAAAAGTAACGCCGGGTTTGATCGTGACGGTAATTCCGGCTGGGATGAAAATGTCGCCATCAACACTGTAAGGGCTGTTGGTGATTGTAAACGTTGTATCCCGGGTAATAAAACCGGAAAACTCTGCATAAGATGTTTCCGTGAACAATAAAAAAATAACCAAAAGAACTAATGCGCTCATGCTAACTGATGATTTCATATTTCTCATAATATTACCTCTATGGTTTGATAATTTTGTTGATGGAATAACTCCTTTCCGGAAGAGAATGACTGCATTCCGGAACAGAATGATTGGTTTCCACAAGTGAACAACTCCTTTCCGGAAGAGAATAACCGCATTCCGGAAGAGAACGATTGCTTTCCCATAGTGAACAACTCGTTGCGGGAATGAAATAACCATTCGCGGAAATGGAAAAACGGTTCGTCAGAATAGCCCCACGTTTCAACGCGGGGATCATAGGACGCGAAACCCGTCCGAACCGATTCATCGGTTTTCAGGTATTCGTAATCCGTTGAAACGGATATAGTAATTTGGGGGTGGAGCGTTTCGAAATCCCACAGATGAATCTGTGGGTTACTCTGAATAAGAACGCGGTCGGTATCGCATCGATGAATCTGTGGGTTAACCTGAATGACGTCGTTGACAAGATCAGAATAGCCCCGCGTTTCAACGCGGGGATTATGGGACGCGAAACCCGTCCGAACCGATTCATCGGTTTTCAGGTATTGGTAATCCGTTGAAACGGATATAGTAATTTGGGGGTGGAGCGTTTCGAAATCCCACAGATGAATCTGTGGGTTAATCTGAATGAGGTCGTCGATGAGCTCAGAATATCCCCGCGTTTCAACGCGGGAATGATAAGACGCGAATCCCGTAATCCAGACACGATCATCGTCATCCCACAGATGAATCTGTGGGTTAATCTGAATAAGAACGTGGTCGGTATCGCATCGATGAATCTGTGGGTTAACCTGAATGACGTCGTTGACAAGATCAGAATAGCCCCACGTTTCAACGTGGGGATGAGAAGATGCAGACCTCATCATGTGAACAGATTTATCGGTTTTCATCATCATAAACGAATCCATGTTTTTCTAAAAATTCCTTATACTCTTCTGCAAACGTCTTCCGTCGATGGTGCTCTGGCTGATTCTGAATGTATTGTTTGACCATCTCGACCATCGACACGCTCACCGAAAAAGCGCCATAACCTTTCTGCCAGTTAAAACGACCGGGGATAATCTTTTCGTCATTGATCCAATGTGACGATTCACCCTTGAGTTGATGGATAAAATTATCGATTGACTGCGTTGCAGGCAGATTCAAAAGAATATGAACATGTTCGGGTTGGATATTAATAGTCTCGATGGATGATTCGATTTTTGCGGCTTCCGCGATCAAATGTTCACGGACTGGTAGAGCATTATCTGCCATCAGACAGCGTCGCCGGTTTTTAGTTGACCAGATGATATGTAACCAGTTAGCGACATAGGCATGGGACATTAGAAACCTCCTTGATTTTGGAAAACCATTAAAATGGTTTTGGGGGTCACGATGACGTTTTTGTCCCACCGATAAATCGGTGGGTTAATCTGAATGAGAACGCGGTCGGTATCGCATCGATGAATCTGTGGGTTAACCTGAATGTGGACACAACATTCTTTCATTTCACAACCACCGTACCTTCACGCAGAAGATTGATTGTCGCCGGTTGACGGTTGGAATTGACCAGAACGCCGTTTCCAAGCGTCAGTATAAATGTTCCGGCTTTGACAGTCTTTAAACGAATCGTTAATATCGAAACCGTACCGGAAAAAGACCTGGCGCTTCCTGCGGCGGCGGCAACTGAGGCGGAAACCTTGCCCAGAACTTGATCCGACTCTATAACCTGCAATCCCGTCGCATGAATGGAATCCGCAAACGCGCCGGTTTGAGAATCGTTAAATTGAAATCCCGCCGGGTCGTAATCCAGTGTGAACTCAGCGCCCAAAATATCTGTCACTTCTTCCAGCATCACTACGACGCTTAGCGTATCGCCAACATTACACTCCTGACGATACGGGAAGAGAATCAGCGACGCGCCTTCAACGGCATTTGTGGTGAAGTTGCAGGTCGTTGGGATTTCCTGAATTTCATCGTTTTCTCCACGGGCGCGCACTTCAAACCGATGCGCTATTTCATCGAGATAACTAAATGTTCTGGTCTGAATCGTCATCCAGTTCGACCACTCGTCATTGTCAAACCGATATGAAAAGTCTTTTGTAATTGAATTACCTTCCCAGGTAAAGGTCACCGATTCGGTGGTAATGATACTGCCACTAACCTGACCGGATGTGATGGTTGCGGTCGGCGGCTCATAGTCGGGATTATCCGGATCCAGCGGATTATCTGGCGGAGCAAGTTCCTCATGGGGCGAACAGGAAAACAGACCGATCAGCAGAGCCATCCAGAATCGGAATAGTAATTTCGATTTCATGGTAACCCCGCTTCTAATCGTAAGGCAAATCCATCAATGGTCGGATAAACGCTGACATGCTTTTCACCGATTTTCGGCATAAATAGGTAGGCATCCGCAATATTCCATAGGTACAATCCAACCATCGCACCGGCGACTAATTGTTGTTTCCTGTATTGATTGTCCATTTTGTCGTATGAGTCCTGAATATGCTTCCAGATCACATTCAATTCTTCCGGCGTTCCGATGGCGCTACGATAATTTTCCCGTTCTATCTGATAAACATTTTTATAATCTTCGTACAACCCAATCTGATTCTGGAGAACGTAAAAGAGGGCGACTTCTCCCGCGAAATAGCCGGCGCCTACCACGTAACGCGTGGAATAGGCTTGTCCGAAACCCGGCAATATGACAGATCGCCATAAGGCTTGATTGCGCGGTTTGATAAAGACCATTTTATTCAGCGTGAATTGCAGAGGTTTCAGTTCATTTTCCCGGACAACGACATCCTGTTTGGCTGTCGCGTAACCTGACATTTCCAGACTGACCGTTCGTTTACCCGCCCAAACCCGGCTGAGTTTGATTGGTGTTTTGGCGCTTTCTCCGGAGGTCAATTTATAACCAATACCGTCGATTTTGATGATCGCGCCCGGCGGATTGCTGGTAATCATCAGCGAACCGATGCGTTCCTTCAATGACGTTTGAACTACCTGCGTTTCACCGAGTCCGACGAACAGTGTCGTCTCGAAAGGATAATAATGATCACCTTTTTCTATCCGGACTTTATGACTGCCGACAGCGACTTGTTTGATAAATAACGGTGAGACGCCGGCCGCTTTTCCATCGATCAATACTTTAGAACCATTCGGCGCGGCTTGAATGGAAATCGATCCGAAGTCTGGCGGCAAGTCGATGACTTTTGTCAGGGTTTGCCCATCGGCGATAATCATTTCTTCCTGCGTGGTCTTATAGAAATCGGCTTTCAGTGTCAGCAGATACTTGCCGGACATCAGTTTGTAATTCAGTAAAGGTGAATTGCCGACAAGTTTATCGTTAATCGTAATCGATGCGCCAGGCGGCGTTGTTGTCAGATTCAAATATCCGAACGCCGGTGTAAGTTTCGCGTCGATTGCGCTCTCCTTTTCGTCATCGACCAGAATGATCGCTGAAAACGTTCGATAATCCGTCAGATTCAAGATGATTTCATGCTGTCCAGAGGCTATCTGTGTCAACGTCAAAGGCGTTCGCTGAATCTCGATGCGTCCGTCGATGGAAAATGTCGCTCCCGGTGGCGTTGAAGTGATTCTCAGGCTTCCGAAATGCGGTTTTAACGACAGTTCCAGCGGGATGAGATCCCCGGGTTTGAGGTCGATGTCTCTGACTGTTGGATAATAGAGCGGCTTAGAAACCTGTAATTGATGTTTCCCCGGGCTAACCTGTCCCTGAAAGAACGTCTGGCCATATTCGACGCCATCGATGGTCAACACCGCATTATCCGGTTGCGTCTTCACATTCAACATCGCCCAGTCGATGACTTGTTGTACGGGTTCGCCTTTTTCTGCCAATGTGATCGTTTGCTCCGAGGTTTGTCCCAGCGCGACGAGAACATTGCCGGACCAAGACTGAAATCCATCTTTTTCGATGGCAACCTGATGATAACCGGCGGGAAGTTGGACGGAAATGATCTTCTGTGGAAGGATTCCATAAGATTTTTCGTCGATGATCAAATGCACACCGGATTCACCGACATTCAGTTTGATTTTACCAACAATATTTTCATCAATTGCTGAACGCTGAGCGCCTGCTTTCAAACCCTTTTTATCGACAAACTGTTGAATCAGATCATTTGCAAGAGTCGGAGCGGCTTCCGCCAATTTGAAGATATCTGTTGATTGAACAACCAGGTCTTTCTGTGCTAAAAGCTTGCTGGTTTCAACATCGATGATCCGGACCGACAGAAACAAACCAGTCCCTACACTCCGGACATTGCCTGCTGTCATATATTGCGCACCGGCTATTTGTCCGATTTCCACCACGCAGGCGTCATCGAAACAGCCGGTCAGTTGCTTGCCTTGTTCTTTCAGGATTTCTTCAAACTTATCGCGTTCGACGACTTCAAAATAAGAATAATCTACAAGTGCAGTGCGAATTCGATCACTGATTGTACGGCTCTCAGATAGCGTCACGCCTTCGGCATTGAAGTCCAAAACAGCCAAACGGTCTGCGCCAAATATCGCGCTGATTCCAACGATTATATAGACAAGGAAACCATAGACAATTGCTTTCAATCTGTCCACTTATTTACTTTTCCTTTTTTAAAAAGAACCGAATTAGTGTTTGGAACTTGAAATGCCATTACCGGATATCACTTTTTCAATCTTATTATTACTGTCGATTTTACATGGATTAAAAATGAAATGCAAGTGTAGTCTGGAAATTCCGATCAAACGGGACTCCGATTCCGAAAATCATTCGGACACTTTAGCGTAATCAAGCGGTATGCGAGTTAATCTATATCAAATATCGGATCAGGATGCCCATCAGAACGGTTGGTGAATATTTAAAGCGTTGGGGTTTTACTCCTAAGAAGCCGGTGAAATTAGCCTATGAGCAACAGCCTGAGAAAGTCCGGGAGTGGTTGGATATGGAATATCCGAGGATTAAAAAGCAGGCGAAGCAGGAAAATGCACGGATTCATTGGGGCGATGAAACCGGGGTCAATAGTGAATCCTATGTTAGTCGCGGATATAGTCCGAAGGGTGTTAAAGCGGAGGTTAAGACATCCGGGAAACGTTTTTCAATCAGCATGATTTCGGGCATAACCAATGAAGGTCAGGTGAGTTATATGATCTACAGCGGCGCCTTGGTCACTGAAACCTTGCTTGAATTTCTGCGCCGTCTGATCCGATATGCCAAGCGGAAAATCTATCTGATTTTGGATAATCTCAAGGTTCATCATGCCAAGCGAGTGCAGAAATGGGTTCAAAAACACTCGGATAAGATAGAACTCTTTTTTCTTCCACCTTATACACCCGAACATAATCCCGATGAATATCTTAATCAGGATGTAAAACTCGAGATGTCAAAAAGACCGAAGCCGCGTAGAGAAGAGCCGTTAAAAAACATCCTGAAAAGTCACATGTGCAAAAATCAACGAAATAAAGAAAAGATTCAGAACTTCTTTAACCATCCAAAAGTTCAGTATGCCAGTTACCCTATTTAATTGCCGGAATAATAATTGCCATTAATGGTACCATAACAGCATAAATCCGATGGATTACGAATCAAGTTTTACGTTTACAAAAATGGTTTATTCCCTTATATTTACTACGTGTCGTTTGAAATAAGGATGTACTAATGGAAATATCGCGGGTGTTGACCCCAAATTTGATAATCTATCCCTTAGAAGCAACCTCCAAAGAAGAGGTCATTTCCGCATTGATAGATAAACTCTATGATGAACGCAAAATCACCGATCCCGACAGCGCTAAAAAAGCTGTCATCGACCGTGAAAATTTGATGAGCACCGGCGTCGGAAGAGGCGTCGCGTTGCCGCACGGTAAATATTTGGAAAGCGATGATGTTCTGGTCGCTGCCGGGATTTCTCC
>Ga0247842_10006691_pt1 | contig 12904 bp, 14 predicted proteins | sample LaCruzMarch2015__3_FD_192411 | JGI IMG/M metagenome (GOLD analysis project Ga0247842, IMG submission 192411) | Freshwater microbial communities from meromictic Lake La Cruz, Castile-La Mancha, Spain - LaCruzMarch2015_19m | ecosystem: Environmental > Aquatic > Freshwater > Lake | place: Spain...
AAAAAAATCGGAGATCCTTTCCAATCGGAGGTTGATACCTCCACAACCAACACGTAGAGTCCAAATCACACCCGCATTCCATAGCTTAATTTAAGCTCCTGCTGGTTCGAAAACGGGGTCCACCCCAAAGCCCGCAAGGGCCGCAGCAACATCCGTCGCTGACACCCCACAATACATTCCAATCTGCACTTCGACATTTTCAAGACCGGGCTCGCCGCGAAAATGTCCCACCATAGATTGATCTGGCACGGTGAGTCCTTTCAGTGCCCGCTTGTGCCATTGGCGAATAGTCGCGAGGCTGAGGTCTCGCCTCTGGAGTGCTTCATCGCGAATCTGACGAAGCAGATCCGTCAAGTTCCGGCGGAGCGCGGGACTATCCGCATCCCAGTCAGGCATGCAGTAGGTGCTGGATTTCGGTTTGGACCGAACCTTCGGAGGAGATGGGTTGGCCTTCGACCGGATCATCGCCCGCCAATTGCGCCTCCGCATTCACGAAAGCATCAATCGACCTCTCAAAATCTGAGTCTTTACGGCGATACACCCGCAGGGCACGCAAGGTTGCTTCGAGTTCCCGCTCGACTTGCTGGCCACGTTGAAGCACGTAAAGTTTCACGGCTTCGTTGATGAGACGGTTCTTTGGCTGGCGCAGAACCTTGCTCAACTGACTCAGTGCCGCTTGGACCTCTGGCTCAAACCGATGAGTGGATGCTTTCGTGGCCATGAGGCAAACATGGCGAGCTGACAGGTGATGTCAATTCTTTTAAATGGCATCATTTTATTGTGCCGAATTGTCCATGGCCTCCGGTGGTGCAACGGGGAAACTCGACCTGCTGGCCGAGTTGTTTGCCGAGGGCGTGTCGATTATTGGCGGGGAGCTGATCTTGGGTTCCCTCTATCTCGCACACCTACGGACTGATGATCAATAGGCTGTGTGAAATACCTGCTGCAATCGCTATGGCCTTTTTCCCGGCCAATGCGCCGCTCGTGTCAACTGCGACAGGGCTAGTGCGCTGAGTGGTCGTGCCATCGCCGAGTTGCCCAAAATTGTTACTTCCCCATGCGAAGACCTGCCAGTCAGAGGTAAGCGCAAGGCCGTGGTATGCGCCTGCCGCAATCGCTACAACCGACTTACCGGACAATGCGCCGCTCATGTCAACTGCAACCGGCCAAGTGCGCTGAGTGGTCGTGCCATCGCCGAGCCCCCCGTTGGCGTTATAACCCCAAGCAAAGACCTGCCCGTCAGAGGTGAGCGCAAGGCTGTGCAAATCGCCTGCCGCAATCGACAGGACCGTTTTGCCGGACAATGCCCCGCTCATGTCAACTGCAACCGGTGCTGTGTGCTGGGTTCTCGTCCCGTCGCCGAGTTGCCCATGAAAGTTATCTCCCCAAGCGAAGACCTGACCATCCGAAGCTAGGGCGAGACTGTGTTGTGCGCCTGCTGTAATCGCTATGACCGTTTTACCGGCCAATGCCCCGCTCATATTAACTGCAACCGGTGTGTTCTGTTGGGATTTTGAGCCATTGCCGAGTTGCCCATAGAAGTTATAGCCCCAAGCGAAGACATGTCCGTCAGCAGTGAGCGCAAGGCTGTGGGCACTGCATGCCGCAATCGCTATGACCGTTTTGCCTGCCAATGCCCCGCTTGTGTTAACAGCGACGGGCGTGTTCTGCTGGGATGTCGAACCGTTGCCGAGTTGCCCGCTGGAGTTATAACCCCAAGCGAAGACTTGGCCATCAGATGTGAGCGCAAGGCTGTGGTATTCGGCTGCCGCAATCGCTATGACCGTTTTACCGGCCAAAGCTCCGCTTGTGTCAATTGCAACCGGCGTAGTGCGTTGGGTGGTGGTGCCATCGCCAAGTTGCCCTCGGGAGTTATCACCCCATGCGAAGACCTGCCCATCAGATGTGAGCGCAAGGCTGTGGTTCTTCCCACTTGCATTCGCTACGACTTTTTTGTTGGTCAACAGGCCACCCGTATAAACTCCAACCGGCATATTGCGCTGGGTTGTCGTGCGGTCGCCAAGTTGCCCATAGAAGTTAGATCCCCAAGCGAAGGCCTGCCCGTCGGAGGTAAGCGCAAAGCTGTGGTATGCGCCTGCCGTAATCGCGGTGACTGCTTTGCCGAGCAATGCGTCGGTCATGTTGACCACAACCGGCGTAGTGCGCGTATTTGCCGTGCCATCGCCAAGTTGCCCGCTGGAGTTATCACCCCAAGCGAAGATCTGCCCGTCGGAGGTATGCGCAAGGTTGTATGAAGCGCCTGCCTCAATCGATAGGACCGTTTTCCCGAACAATGCTCCGCTCATGTCAACTGCAACGGGTGTAGTGCGCGTAGTTGTCGAGCCATCGCCCAATTGCCCAAAACCGTTGTAGCCCCAAGCGAAGACCTTCCCGTCGGAAGTGCGCGCAATGCTGTGGGAAGTGCCAGCCGCAATCGCTGTAACCGTTTTACCTGCCAATGCCCCGCTCGTGTTGACTGCAACTGGAATCGTGCGCATAGTTGTCGTGCCATCGCCCAGTTGCCCAAAACCGTTGCTTCCCCAAGCGAAAACCTGACCGTCCGCTGTAAGTGCAAGGCTGTAATACCTGCTGGCCACAATCGATAGGACCTCTTTGCCGGCGAGTGCTCCGCTCGTGCTTACCGCGACGGGCGTGGTCCGTTGGATTTTCATCCCGTCGCCGAGTTGCCCGGAACCGTTGTCTCCCCACGCGAAGACTTGGCCATCAGATGTGAGAGCAAGGCTGTGTTGAAGCCCAGCCGCAATCGCTATGACCGTTTTACCGGCCAATGCCCCACTCGTATTGACTGCAACCGGCGTAGAGCACGGGGTTTTGGTGCCATCGCCGAGTTCCCCAAATGTATTACTTCCCCAAGCGAAGACCTGCCCGTCGGAGGTGAGAGCTAGGCTATGGGAAGTGCCAGCCGCAATCGCTGTGACCGTTTTTCCGGCCAATGCTCCGCTCATGTTAACCGCGACGGGCGTAGTGCGCTGGGTGGTTGTGCCATCGCCGAGTTGCCCGCTGGAGTTGTAACCCCAAGCAAAGACCTGCCCGTCGGAGGTGAGCGCAAGGCTGTGGCCGAGTCCGCCTTTAAGTGCAACTACCTCCTTGCCCACTAAGGCCCCAGGAATATCCACTACCACCGGGATCGTTGCAGCTCCACCATCAATACCAAGCTGTCCTTCAGAATTAGACCCAAATGAACCCACTGCACTTTGCAGCGGGAACACCGGCGACGGGTTGCGCCTATACCTCTATCGGAGCAACGGCCAAGATGGAGGAATTAGTGCCTCCGGTATCGTCGGCAACTCGATCTTCGGCAACGGCGGCGTGGGCGTCCGCGTGCAGGGCAGCCAGCCTCCGGTGCTCACCCTCTCCGGCAACGACATCTACAACAACACCGGGTTCGAGTTGAGGAACGAAAGCGGAATCTCGATCACGGCGCAGAATGTCTATCTCGGTAAAGAAACTGCCTCCGAATTCGGCAAGCAGGACAACCTCAGTCGGATCTACGACCAGCACGACCACCCATCCTACGGCCAGGTAATCATAGAGAGCCTAAACGCCGGCACCATGGTCCAGCCTCCAGTGATCACCGTGCAGCCTCAAAGCATGGATGTGGCTCCTGGCGATACCGTGACACTTTCCGTGACAACGACTGGAGCCCCGCCCATCACCTACCAATGGTATCGGAACAGAAGGGCTGTCGCGCAGGCCACGAGCAAAGACCTTGTATTGACAAACATGACCGCCAGCAAAGCGGGGGATTACTATGTTGTGGCCACGAACAAGGACGGTCAGGCGACCAGCGTGACAGTGCAGGTTTTGCTCATCTTGCCCGCAGAGCCACCAATCATTACCAGCGCAGCGACAGCCACCGGCACGGTCGGAACGCTATTCGGCGGCTACACCATAACTGCTGACATTGCCCCTGATTCCTATTCCGCCCTGAATCTTCCGGAAGGACTGGCTATCGATTCCTTGTCCGGGGTCATCTCCGGCACGCCGCTGGAAGCGGGAACATTCCAATCCACGATTGGAGCCACCTCTCTTGGCGCGACTGGCACAGCCGGTCTGACATTCACCATCGCCAAAGGCAATGCCACGGTGACCTTGGGCAATCTCTCCGCCACATACGATGGCACCGCCAAGTCGGCCTCGGCGACAACCAATCCGTCCAATCTCGGTGTGACATTCACTTACAACGGCAGCGCGACCGCACCAACGGCGGCAGGAAGCTACACGGTGGTCGGGACAGTCAATGATCCCAACTACCAGGGAAGTGCCTCAGACACACTGGTGATTGCCAATTCGCTCAGCGGGTTGGGCAGTTTCCGAACGGCCAATGGATTGGACACCGGGGGAACCCATGATCTCCTCGCCCCAGCGGGAGACGGCGTGCCCAACTTGCTGAAATACGCCTTCAACATGGTCGGCAACGGACAGGGGCAAGCCGCCGCGTTGAACATTCCCAACAACCAAACCGTCGGAGATTCCGGCACGGCCGGGTTGCCATCGACAGAAATCGATGGAAGCGGAAAACTGACGACAACATTCATCCGGCGCAAAGCTTCCTCGAACCCCGGCATCACCTACGAGGTAGAGTTCAGCAATGACCTGTCTCCCGCTTCGTGGGCAGTTAACGCCTCCGCGACGGAAAGTGCGACGAGCATAGACGCGGATTTCGAGCGGGTGACTTTGACCGACAGCACGGCGGCTTCACCAAAACGCTTCGTTCGGGTTCGCGTTAGCCAACCGTGAAATGTGGACAGAGTGCAAACGACAGCCCACAATTTAAGCACCACCGACGATTGGTGAGGTTTTTCAAAGCGCCTGTTCCGAATATTTAAAGTCCTGCACGACGAGCGGGAGACGCCCGTTGCCGAGGAGGTCGGGGTTGCGGATGAAGAGGAATTCCGTCTGGAATTTCACCGGCTCGCGGAATTCGAGTTTGTTGACGGTGCCGGTGCGAACGAGGTTGCCTTCGGCCCGGACGCTCACCGCTTCGTAGGATTTGCCGGTTCCGTCGCTGATTTTTCGCGTATCAAGGATGTCGATTTTCGTGACCTCGGCTTTCTGGTGGATCTGCTTTTCTTTGAATTCGGGATTTTGGGCCTTGTAGAGAGCGGCGGCTTTTTTCCGAGCGGGATCTTCCAAATAAAGTCGTTTCATCAGGTCTGGCAGATCCGGACCGATGGGATTGCGTTGCAGCAGGGCAAGGCAGGCAAGCCGGACATGGTAAGCATGGAGATTCCCGGCGTCCTCGAATCCGAGCAGGGGCGCATAAATCAGCGTTCCGCCCGGATCGAGAATGACGACCTTCTCCTGCTGCTTCATGGCCTGGATCGTCAGGTAGGGGGAAGCAACGGCGAACCCGGTGGCGAGAATGGCGAGTACCATCCAAAAACGGGCGGCGATGAGGTTGTTGGTGATGGAGGTGATGGCGGATAGTTTCATGGGAATCAGGAATTGCGGGTTGAGAGGGGTGAATCGGGAGGAAGCGGCTGCGCCTTGGATGCGTGGGTATTGAAAGCGGCCTGGGCCGTGTGGGGAGTGGCGATGCTGCCCCGGTGGTGGGAAACTGTGCCCTGATCGTTGTCAACGACGGCGAAGGCGTTACTTGCGGTTTGATGGGCCGTCATGGCCGGGTTGTCGGGATTGGCAACACTGTTGCTTTCTGTAGGAACTGGCGGTGGTGGTGGCACGTCGGTGGATCCGCCCATCGATCCGGCAACATCGCTGGCAATGCGCCCTGCGGCACTGGCTGCTCCGGTGGCGGCTTGGGTTCCGGCCAGCGCTCCTTGGACGGCAGCCGATCCGCCAAAGGTGGCAGCGGCACCCGCCGCTGTTACCCCCGCCCCCACCGCGAGCCCAGCCGCCTGCATGGTGCCTTGGATTCCGGCTTGGAGTGCGGAGGTCGTCCCGCTTGCCCCTTTCATGATGGCCCCGGCGACAAACGGAACGGACAGGTAGAAGAACACAGTGATCAGGGCCGCGAACGCCATGATGAACGGGAACAGTAGCCAGTTTTGGACAACGATCAGGTTTTGCGCGGTCTGAATCAGTCCGCCGGAGGTGATCGGGGCGAACAACATGTCGCTGATCGCGACGATCACGATGTCCACCAAGCAAATCGCCACATGCCAGAGCAGGACGGTCAGCGAGGTGACGCAAAACTGGATGCCGAAAGACTGCGTGAAGGAGAGGAACAGGAATCCCAACAAGAGCGGCGAAACAGCAATCAGGCCGGCAATGGCGAATTCCTGGAAAAACCGCAGGACCAGCAGCATGAACCGCCCGATGCCTTGGAAGAACATTCCGATGGCGGCCGGAACGATTTTCCCGATGTCCGCCAAGGAATCAGACGGCTGGTTCTCGATCCGGGACCGCAGGAGTTGGACGAACTTGGCGTCACGGGCATTCGTGAACTTGCTGCGCATTTCCACGAATGCCTTTTGCCCGCCCTCCATTGCTGCCGGGTAGCCCACGAGCAACCCGACGACGAGGATGGTTTTTATCAGTGCTCCCAGAATCGCGCGGGTGTCTGATCCGGCCCTCCAGCCCATTTCTCCGATGCCCATGACACAGAGGACAAAGGCAAACGGCATGAGGAGCGTGCGGATCTCGAACGCGGCTTGGTAGAGATTTGAAAGGGAATTCATGAATGAGAAAGGATGAGCCTCCTTTAGAATCCGGGCGGGAGGTCGGCGTTGTCCTGGTTGAAGTCCGGCAGGTCGGCCTCCGCCTCGGCTTGGGCAGAAAGTTTTGCGAGTTCTCGATTGCGGTCCCGGCTGATTTCATCGGCTGCAACTTCCTCCGCCTCCTTCCGATTCTGGTTGAGCATGTGGAGCGATTCGACCTGGCCGCGTGCGGTGCCCACCATATCATCCAGGTCATTGAGGGCGGTTTGTGCTGTGGCCAAGGAACCGACCAGCTTTTGAACCTCGGCGTCATCCTGCGCATTTTTCAACTGGGTGTTGAGCCGTGCGATTTGCCGATTGAGGACTTTTCGTTTGTTCTGGGCGCGGCCGAGGAGGATTTCAAAACGGGAAAACGCATTGTCCACCGCCCGGAACCGTTTCAAGGGATCGCTCGAATCCCGGAATGACGAGACCCCCTCGAAATTCCGGGCCGTGTCAGAAGAAATGTTCTTCCAGGAGTCGAGATTGATCGGCTCGAACAATTCGCTCACCGTCGCAGAAAGTTCCGCCCCCTGTTGTGCGATGCCGGCCAACTCGCCCAGAGTATCGACAATCCCGGAATCCTCCAGATAGCCGGAAAAGAGTCCATTATCGATCAGGCCGATGGCCGCGACCGGATCGCCGATGGCCTGCTTCACCTTATTGGCCGTCTCCAGTTGCTCCCGGACTGTATTCAACGTGTTGTGAAGGGTGGCGAGCTTTTCCGCCCATTGGGTTTGTTCCCAGGCGTATTTGATTTGGTCGAAGATGTTCTTTTGGATCAATGCCTGTTCGGCGACTGGATCACTCACGATGTCGCCGACACCGAGAATGGCATTTGCGTGCGGTTGACCGGCGAGGAGGGCTGCGGAGGCAGTCAGGATAAGTGTCTTTTTCATGGTTGTCGGTTTGGGTGGCTGAATGTGAGGTTATTCGTAGATGGGAATGGTGATTTCGTAGGGAACCGTTTTCACCGTGGCGTTCGGATCGGGGGTGACAGGCATCCGATAGAGGGAAACGTGCGGCTTCTTTTCGTCACGCTTCTGCATGTCCTGCAAAATCCAATACTGCCGCTTGACCGTATCGGACGCGCCGCGCTCATAGCCTTTCTGAAACGGACTGCGAGACGCGCACGCCGGGAGAAGGCATGTCACGACAAGCGCCGCACACACCGCATTTATTTTCCTACTGGGGTTGGTTTTCATGGGTTATTTGGTTTTGTTGGAAACAAGAGCGGCAGACTCAGAGAGAATCCCGGTGACGATGTCTTGATGGTTGCGAAGCACTCGGCTCCTTTGGTCGAAGTCCTCCCCCGTCGAAGAGGAACAGAAGAGCATTTCGGGAGAGACCCGGTTATGAATCGTCCCGCACCGGGGCTGCTGGGAGTCGAGATGGTAATACGTCAACGCGGCATACTTGTTGTTGTCCGGCAAATGCTCCGGAAGCGGATACCGCGAAATCGCCTCCTTCGTCGTCTCGGATAAATCAATATCCTTTGCGACATCCTCAATATCCCGGCGGTCGTTCATCCGGGTAAAAAAGAACTGCTTCGCGTTGCCAAAGACGATGGGGCGGATGCCCGAGCGTTGAAACCGACTGTATTGCTGGACAATGCTGATTATCCAAGTCGAGAACTTCGATAGCTGGGCGTAGAACTCGGAAACGAGCTGTTCGCCTCCCGGAATATCCAGCGTTCTGGCGACCTCCTCGAAGATGACCCGTTTCCGTGAGCCCCTTGGCAGGGTGATGATGTGCTGACGCCCGTAGTTTGCGATCAGGAAGCCCGCCAATTCCTTCAACTGACGATTCGACTCCGGGATGTAGGTCAGGTCGAAATGGGCCAGCTTGCCGGTGAGAGACAATGTGGAGTGTCCGCACACGAGCCGCTGCTCGTTCCAAGGGGCAAGCAAGGTTGCCAAATGATTGATTTCGTTACGGTCGTGCTCCGGGAACGGTGCGACCAACATCATTTGCTGGAGCATGTCATGCGTCGGGTAATCCGTGGGCTGGAAGAATGCGAACGCGGCATTGCGGACATATCGCTCCGTGTCCGGAGATTTGATGAACCGCGAAACATCCTCGGCGGTCGGCGCGGCAATCAGGCTTTGGCGTTCGTCTTCGCTGGCCGCGTGGCGCAATTCGGTCCATGACTCCAGAAAGGTGGAAGAGACGGGCAGATGCGCTTTCTTATATGCCAGAGCAGCCATGGCGTGGCGGGCAGCCAAGTCCAGCCGAGTGGCGTCCTCGGAAATCCATTCCTCGAACCGATCCGCGTAGAGTTGTTCGATATACTGGGTAATCTGAGCCAACCGCAAATTGCGCCGGTCCTCGTCAGCGGGATGCCCCGCCATTTTCGCCACCAGCGCGGCGGCAGTGGTGATTTGTAGGTTCGTCAACGGTGCCCCCTGAGTATCGAGGTAGTTCAGGCAAAGATCGCCGTCCGGTTGGATGACAATCGGCGTGGCTCCCTGCGCCTGGGACCAGATCCCATACGAAAGCCCCTCTTCGACAATCAGGGTGAATTCGTAATACGGATCGGTCTGAGAGAGCAGGTCCGACATGAAGGCCGACTTTCCCGCCCGCGTCATGCCGAGCAAAACGGCGAGTTGCGGTGTGCCGGACAGGAAATTCCGGACGCCAATCAGATTTCGGTTGCTGCCATCGTAGAGGGCCTCGGCCCCATTGAGATGACCGGTGAAGGTGGAAGAAAACGGCAGCATGTCTGCCAGCCATTCATCCAGGCCGCTGTCGGCATGGTGGGTGTATTTCCCCCAGACCCACCCCGGCCATGTCTGAAACCAGATATTCTTGGTCGTGGCCGCCGATGAAACATTGCTCGTCCAGCATTGGGCGTCCTCCATCTGCCCGAAAGCGGTTTCGATTTGCCGGGTCTTTGAAATCAACCCGTCCTCGGTCGTGTCCCAGACGTGAACCACATAATCGTATAGGAGCGGAACCACGTCGCCCTGCGCGAGGTTCTTGATGCGCTGTTCCTTGACTTCTTTCGAGGTGAGGAGCGAATGCTTGCCTTCCGCCGCGTAGTCGCCCCGCACACGTTCCAGCGACTTTTCAGCCTTGGTGATCTCCGTGCGGACGTTCTGCGGATACAGATTGACCGTGATCGCATAGTCCAAAAACGGGAGTGACGTGATCGCCCAGAAAATCCCGCGCCGGGTCCGCTGCGGACGGCGTTTCAGGATGATCAGGTTGTGGTAAAAGCCATCGGCAAAGAATCCGAACGTCTTCCCGGCCTGCACCCCTTGGTGCCAGCAATTCTGATGAATGGTTTCCTCTTCCCGGAACTGACCGATGGGATCGTAATTGTCGCGCCGGAGATACGACGGATTGAAGAACGTCGAGTAGTGGCGGAACAAATCCACCGTGGACATGGAGGTGACCCGGCAGCCATGCGGTTCGAGCAAGGAAGAAATGACCCGGCCATGCTGCTCAAAACCCTCATTGTATTGTGAAAGGATGCGCCGGTGATGTTCATTCAAGGCCGCCTTGCTCGCACCAGTCGGAGGATTCATCGCGATACGCTTGGACAGAAACAGAACGAGTTTCTCCCTGCGAAGTTGGCCGGATTGCATTGCCTTCCAATACCGGTTGAACCGCTCGTTCCGGCTGATCGCCGCCCACGAATCTGGCTCGCACCGCTCATCGGTGACGGTTTTGTAGGCCGTCAACTCGTCCCGGTAATTGGAATCGACCGACCAGCGGATTTGTGCGCGGGTGGATTCGTCCAAGGTGTGGAGGAATTGCCGGACCGACGCATAAAACCCATCAAGCACGTGCTCGCTCGCATGGCGGAGATCCGGCACGTCGAGCACAAAGCCCTTCGTGACGAATCCACGCTTGTCGAGGTCGTTCCAGATGATGAGGTCGTGAGAAAACCAGCCGTTAGGTGCTTGCATGGGATAAAGGATTGCGGGGTTGTTGCGCGGGCGGCATCCAGCCGGTGCCGTTGGCGAGGGTTTCGAGCAAATCCGTATCGAAGGATTTCGGTTTGCCCTGCCGGAGGGTGAAGACGTATCCGGTGATCAGGGCGAATGGCACCGCACCAGCGCCGACGCTGAACGTCGGCGCATGGTGGGGCGAGAGCATCATGGCGAGCCCGATGCTGAGGAGGAGTCCCGCAAGCATGAACAGGATGTTCACACCCTCGATCCCCCAGATTTTGCCATCGCTGTCGTCTCCGGCGTGTGTGTGGATCATTATCGGGAAACGCTGATGGTCGGCATTCCGCCCGCGGTGAAGAGAGCTTCGGCGATCAGGACGGCGAGCCCGAGGAGAAGCCCGCCGACAATCGACATCTTGCCCATGTCCGCGTTGCCGGTGCGGACCTGCCATCCGCCGTGGGCGATGACAACGACCGCGATGATGAAGAGGAACTTTGCAATGATTCCGAGACCTTCGGAAAGTGCGCCGTCCAGTGAACCTGCTGCGAGGAGTAGTGTTTTCATACGCTGGCCATCCTGAACGCAAAATCGACAACCCCTGCTCCCAGTTGGGAGCAACTTATCAACCCGAAAATGAAGGCCCCATAACGAGAGGCTTTCGACATGCTGATGGCCTCGTAGAGGCGTTTCGCGGTCCGAATAAAATCCGGATAAAGCTCCTCCATTGCCACGCCAAGGGCGCGGGAAAGGAAAATCAAATCATCGTCGGAAATCCAGACCAGCCGGGATTCAATTTTGGATATTTTTGCACGGGTGGCATTCTCCATCCCGAGGAGTTGGAGTTTGATGGCAAAGTCGTTTTGCGACCATGCCCGTTGGTTGCGGAGCCTGCGAACCTGGGGTCCGATGACATTGAAATGCTTCATGGCCTGTGACCATGCAGCGGCATTTCACGCGTTCAGGGAGCCTGTGACGAACTAGCCAAAGTCGGTGACGAAGCGGGCTTTTGCAGCCCTTCGTCACACCTGATTCCTGAGGCGGAGCGCATTCCGCAAACGCATTGCTGCCTTGCGTCCCAGAGAAATCGGGGCAGAGAAGCCTCTCACTTCAACCACAGAATTGTCACGATCTTCGGTGATGAGTTTGCCAACGGCATTCAGATTGAGAATCAGTGATCTACTGGTGCGAAAGAAAAGCGTCTTCGGAAGCAATCCATCCCATTCATTCATGCTTCGGCGAAGAAACTCGGATGAGCCGTCCGCTAGGACAACGCGGGTGTAATTCTCCTGTGCTTCGATCCCGCTGATCTGTGAGACGAACACCACATGCATCTTGGAGTCGGATTTCATCACAATCTGATCGTCCTCACGAAGCTGCTGCGGATTGGTTGGCGGCGGTTTGTGAACGATTCGTTCCAAGGCATGGGCCAGCCGATCCGGGCGCACCGGTTTGAGAAGATAGTCGATGGCATTCACGTCGAATGCCCTGATGGCAAAGGCGTCGAATGCCGTGACAAAAATGATCGCTGGGAGCGGGTCGAGTTTCGGCAGAAGAGAAAACCCGTCCCCATCTGGCATCTGGACATCCAGAAAAATCAAATCTGGTCGTAGATCGGCATACAGGGATGCCGCAGTGCCTACGGAATTGGCTTCACCGACAATTTTTATGTGCGGGTGGGTAGAAAGAAGGTCGCCCAAGAATTCCCGTGCGGGGGCCTCGTCATCGACAATCATGGTTCGCAGTTCCGGAGCACTCATGGGGTGATTTCAATTTTGACCGTCACCCAGCCGTTTTCCGCATTCATGTCGATGCGATGCCGGTCGGGATACAGCAAGGCCATGCGCTTGCGAACATTTCCCAAGCCGATGCCACCAAACTTCCGAGCATCCTCCTCCTCGACCCATGTCCCCGTATTGGCAACTTCAATCATCAGGGAACCAGTGGGAAGCTGTGACACATGCATCCGCAGTCGCAGCGGTTTCGGAGAGGTTTTGCGACCATACCCGATGGCGTTTTCCACCAGCGGTTGAAGCAAGATGCCCGGCACTGGGAATTCTCTGGCGGCGGGATTGATCAGGCACTCAACCTCTATATCATCCCGGAAACGCGCTTTTTCCACCGCCAGATAGGCGACAAGGGCGTCATATTCATCTCCGACCGGGATGAACTTCTGGTCACGATGGGACAGTGAAAAGCTGAGGTAATCCGAAAGGGCCTGAACAACCGGGCGAAGGGACTCGGGAGCCCGTGTCAATCCCGCTTGGATTGTGGTGAGCGCGTTGAAAAGGAAATGGGGATTCAATTGGGCGCGCAGCATCTGGAGTT
>Ga0247842_10006692_pt1:0-5000 | contig 12902 bp, 8 predicted proteins | sample LaCruzMarch2015__3_FD_192411 | JGI IMG/M metagenome (GOLD analysis project Ga0247842, IMG submission 192411) | Freshwater microbial communities from meromictic Lake La Cruz, Castile-La Mancha, Spain - LaCruzMarch2015_19m | ecosystem: Environmental > Aquatic > Freshwater > Lake | place...
GTGGGTGATCGCTCCCTGCTGAACGGTGGCGGACTCGGTATTGTTGGCTCACGTAATGTGGATTCAGAAGGTGAAGCCTTTACCCGCCATGTTGCAGAGTGGTGTGCCTATAATCGAATGCCGGTGGTTTCTGGAGGCGCTCGAGGTGTTGACCAGATTTCCATAACAGCATCCCTTAATGTTGGTGGAGTGGCAATAGGAATCCTTGCAGAAAACCTCTTAAAGAAAAGCGTCGAGCGCACTGCTCGCAATGCGATTGCTGATGGACGGTTGTTGTTAATATCTCCTTATCACCCCAACGCCCACTTCACGGTAGGAACAGCTATGGGCAGAAACAAGCTCATCTATTCCATGGCGGACTATGGGCTGGTCGTCAGTGCCGAGTATAAAAAAGGAGGGACATGGGCTGGTGCCGAGGAGGAACTCAAACGGGAAAATTCACTGCCTGTTTTTGTTCGGATTGGTGACAATGCGCCACAAGGGAATAAAAAATTGTTGGATATAGGAGCAATCCCCTGGCCGGAGTGTATCGACCGAAATAACATGAAACAACAACTTTCTGACTTGTCAACTCAAACTCATGAGAAACAATACCAGCAAAATCCTGGACTTTTTGACTATATGTCGCTCATGGAAATGTCAAGTATTGAAAATGCGAAGGAAAAGGTTGATGAAGTGGTGAGTGGTGAGATGCTTGTGGTCGATCAAGAAATAAATTCAGGGGAATTCACGGATGCTGTTTATCAGGCTGTATTGCCGCACATATTAAATAAGCTGACGACTCCTGCCACCATTGAAGAGATTTCTGAGTCACTTAATGTGGTTAAAACACAAGCAAATATATGGTTGAAGAAAGCTATAGATGAACATAAGATCATGAAGCTTTCAAGACCTTTACGGTATCAAAAAGCAGAATAGTATGCACTTTTATTATCTCAATGAAGCGGGTTGTACCGGCGAGGATCTGAATAATTCTGAACAACCACTCTTTGTGTTCGGTGGGTTGAGTGTTCGCAATGAAGGTAATAACCAGAATGGGAGAATGAAGAGATGCAAATTAATCAGGAGATAACCCGATGAGTGGCGGACATTTTGATTATCAAGAATTTTATCTTGGCAATGTCGCAGATCAATTGGATCATGATATTGAGAACAATAGAATTGAATACGATGATGCCGTAGTTAAAGATGATCGAAAACATTATGGCTATCAGTTACAGCCTGAAACCATTGATTTTATAAAAGATGTAGCTCAACAGTTGAGACAGCTTCAAAAAATATTGCGGGAATATGATCTGGCTATCTCTGATGATACTTGTGAACAAACCTTTCAGGAGCGTGTTGGAATCAAGTAAGAGAATGCATCGAAACAGTCAATATTTTACTGAGAAAAAGTACAAAGAAGAGGAGATAATGCAATGGCGCTTATTGAAGGGTTAAGGATTCAAAATTATCGTTCATTGCGTGACATTGCAATGGGTCGCATAGGTACAGATCACCTGTTGCGCGATGCTCAGCCTTTGACGCCCTTGACTGTGGTTATTGGAAAAAATGGTGTTGGCAAAAGTTCCATTTTTGACGCATTTGGCTTTTTGGCGGATTGTATGGAAACAGACCTTGAAACGGCATGTAATGCCAGAAAGCGTGGCGGCTATGATAAATTGATTTCAGCCGGTGTCGATGAGCCTATTTCATTTACTATTTATTATCGGGAATCAAAAAATGATCGTCCGATTACCTATGAAGTTGCAATCGGAAAAGATCTTAAAGATGGGTTACCTGTTGTCGTATCTGAACGACTGCGTCAAAGAAGAAAAGATCAGTCGAAAGGTCGGCCATTGTCGTTTCTCCATCTGGAATTTGGAAAAGGCAGTGTTTGGGTTGGCGATGACAGTGTGGAGGGTGATGATATTGCAAAACGTGAAGAAGAACTTGATCCACATAAGCTTGGTATCGTAACCCTTGCTGAGCACATCAAGGAAAATCCCCGCATCAAGAAGTTCAAGGATTTCATTCAGAGTTGGTACTTGAGTTATTTTACACCCGACGCAGCAAGGCAAATTCCTCAGGCAGGTGTCCAGAAACATCTGAATCTCCATGGCGACAATATTGGTAATGTTGTTCAGTACATGGAGCGGAACCATCCGATTATTTTTAAGCGCATTCTTGATGAAATTGCGATCAAAATACCCGGTATTGGTATCATTGAGCCTTATCGTGACTCGGTAACCAATAACCTTTATCTTCTTTTCAAGGATAAAGGATTTGCCAAACCGTTTACCCAGCAACAGATGTCAGACGGTACACTCAAAATGTTCAGTTATCTGCTGTTGCTCAATGATCCCGAACCGGCCCCATTTATCTGTATTGAAGAGCCTGAAAACGGCCTCTATCACAAACTTCTTGAAACACTTGCAAGCGAGTTTCGGGAACATGCTACAGGTAAAAAAGGTGCTTCACAGATATTTATTACAACACATCAGCCTTATTTCGTTGATGCTTTGGATCCGAGCGAGGTTTGGGTGCTCGAAAAAGGAGGTAATGGTTTCACGACGGTGAAAAGAGCAAACGAGATCGCTTTTGTGCAAAACATGGTTAATGAGGGGCAACTGCTTGGCGCTTTGTGGTACAGTGACTATCTGGATGCGAGGTAAGCCATGCACTTTGAAATTCTCGTCGAAGGGCAGACGGAGTTGACTGCGCTCTCAATTCTGATGCATCAAATTCTTGGTGCTTTTAGTGAGCCTCATACGTGGCGCCTCCATAAGCATCGGGGAATTGGTCGTATTCCGGATGATCCAGCCTCAAAACCCAACAAACACGATCAGTCACTTCTGCATAATCTTCCATCCCGGCTCAGGGCTTATGGGGATGAATGTCGTGATGATGTTGTTGTTGTCGTGTTGGTCGATCTTGATGACAGGCCCGATTGCAAAGCATTCAAAAAAGAACTTATGGCTCTCCTCTCATTTTGTCAGCAACAGCCAAAGGCACTTTTTCGTATTGCTATTGAGGAGTTGGAGGCATGGTTCTTTGGTGATCAACAAGCGCTCAAGCTGGCATACCCGGGAACTCGTCAACAGGTATTGGACGAGTATATTCAGGACTCTCAGTGTGGCACATGGGAAGTACTCGCTGATGCAATATATCCGGGAGGTTTGACGGCATTAGGGCTGCATGGCAAACGGTCAGTCAGAATACTTGAACAAAAAAGAATCTGGGCCAAAGAGATATGTCAGCATCTTGATGTGCAACGCAATCAGTCGCCAAGTTTCCAGGCTTTTCGTGATGGACTCAGGAGGATGGCTACTACATGAATGCTCTCTGGCAATACAGCACTATCCACAAAAGTGCTTGCAAGGTCATTGAAGAGAAGATTTTGTGGGGTCAGACGGTTTGCCGGGTGTGGTTGCCGAATCAGGATACGCTTGTGCGGTTTTCTGAGATCTTACTGCTCATGCGCATTATGAAGGGAGGTTCTCAATGAGAGGCTGGAGAGAAAGTATTCTAAACGACTTTGTGCCGAATGTGAGCCGCCTCACCCTCGTTGCGGACCCTGACAGCCTGTTGACGGAAGAGACTCTTGCTCTTGAACTGCGCCGTCGCGGTTTTGAGCTCATTGAATTCAATGATCCGGTTGAGTTTCGATATGCCTATGAATCAAAATACCGCTCCATTTGGGATAGGGGTGAGCATACCGATTTGGTGGTTATTCTTCGGCTTCAGGATACAGAATTGGAATCTCTGCCTTATGACCTGCTGCAGGCTGGAAGAAAACTCTCGTTTAATCTGGGTAATCTTTTTCCAAACTTGAGCTACCCGGTACTTGAACAACTGGATCGCTCTTTTCTGGACGCGTTGTTCGAAGCTCAGCAGAAGTTCTCCCCTGACCGTATGGGTGACAATGCTACCAGGGATTTTATTCTGCGTCATGTTTTCAGGGTTGCAGCAGAACTGATTGTAACCGATGTCGATCTGCTCAGAGTTCTGCTTCGTCTGCATTACAGTACAATCGCTCTTCCTGAAATTTTGGCCCTTCGTCTGCTCCAGCAGCTCCGGGGGCAAGCAGGGTTTCATGAATGGCCACTGGATGTTATCGTTTCGGATGAGGAGGCTTTTTTTGCATTCCTTCAGGAGCGGTGGCCACTCTTTCTGGGTAGAATCAGTGATGACAGACAGCTTCGTGAAATTCCCATGAAGTACCGGGGGCCAGACTATCTTCCTTTTGATCATCATGACATACGGGTTTACATCGACAATCTTTTTGTTGAGGGGAAATTGCATCCGGTTCAAAAACCAGGAGTCTCCATTGATGTATCGTCCTGGATTCGGAGTGGTATTGTTGACTCAGGAACGGCTGATCAAACGTTACGGATTTCCCGGCTTTTTGAGATTATTGAAAAAAAGATACCGGATGAGGCTTGCCGTTATTCTGACTGGATCACTTATGCCTTGAAATGGGCGGAACTGACGGCATTGGTTCATTGCGCTGAGGATGAGGAACGTAAAACACGGTTGCTGCAAATCGGTGATAAACTGAATGCCGCCTTTGCTCAATGGTTAAGCACCCATTATTCAAGTATCATCAATCTGCCGCCAAAGAATCCGGCGATGCTGCACCATGTGCCAAGAGCTCTTGCTCGTGAACTCGATGATGACAAAAAAAGTCGTGTGGCACTGCTCGTTATAGACGGTTTATCGCTGGATCAGTGGGTCTCTGTTCGTGAGATTCTTCGGGTTCAGAATAGCAGTTTAATCATGAGGGAGTCAGCGGTGTTTGCCTGGATTCCAACATTGACCTCGGTGTCAAGACAGGCAATTTTTTCAGGCAAGCCGCCACTCTATTTCCCGGCGTCAATACAGTCTACAAATAGTGAGAGTAATCTCTGGAAACAGTTCTGGGAGGATGCAGGACTCTCTCGTCTTGACATCGCCTATCAACGAGGTCTGGGCGATGGCGATGTTTCAAGTATCCTTGAAGCGACTGTACATCCCGATAA
>Ga0247842_10006694_pt1 | contig 12898 bp, 11 predicted proteins | sample LaCruzMarch2015__3_FD_192411 | JGI IMG/M metagenome (GOLD analysis project Ga0247842, IMG submission 192411) | Freshwater microbial communities from meromictic Lake La Cruz, Castile-La Mancha, Spain - LaCruzMarch2015_19m | ecosystem: Environmental > Aquatic > Freshwater > Lake | place: Spain...
TTGATGGTAAGAGAGGTAATACTCATGTTTGTGTGCCTAATTTTGCTAATGATGGGGTTAAGAAATATGGTTTACCTTTTCACGGATTTTTTAGAACTGCACCGTGGGTGTTGGTACAAAAAGTAGAAAACCTTTTAGAAATAGATTGTGAAACAATGGGTTTTGATGTTCATCAAATTTTTTCTTTTAATAAAGAATATTTTAGTCAGAAAATAACTGTTGAGAATAAAAATGAAGAAGAAAAACCAGTTAATGTGGCGGTTCATAATTATTGGTCAAGTGAATTGGGTTGGCAGGGAGCAACCTTAAATGGTTTTGATTTGGGTATGGGGATAAAACAAAGTGATTTTACTAACTTACGTCAACTTAATGATATTGATATTCCAGGAAAACCTTTAATTAAATGGCAATTAGCTGGTTTTAATTATGCTAAATTATGGACCGGTTTTTTAGAAGAGGGAAATAATAAAATTTTTGATAATAATTATTTTTGTATAGAGCCGATTATGGAAAAAGATGAAAATTTCTTTGGAAGCGAGGAATCGATGTTGCAACCGAAAATGAAAATTGAATTGAGACAAATGATTGGGGTGGGAGACAGTTCTCAGTTTGAACCGCTTCTCTTTAATACACTCTCGCATTTTAACAAATTGATGGAAGTGTCTCAACCAGATAATAAGGAGGAGGATAAATAATATTATACCTTACTATCTGGAAAAATTGTTTAATTTATTTTCTAAATTAAAACATTTGTGGCTTTACGGTAACATTACCTTATAATCTCATTTTTCTAAATTGGATATAATAGGTTATGAATAATACGGTTAAAAAGATTAATTCTTTTGGTTTGGATGATTTGGTTTTATGGGAAGATGTGGCGTCAATAGTCAAAAATAAAGACAATGTTGAAAAATTCAGTCAAATCCCAAAAGAGACATATCTTTTTGCTCTTAAAAAATCCAATCGGAAATTTTTAGTTGAGTCGGCATTTAAAAGTTTGAAGAAAACTGACCCGAAGGCAACTATAAAACAAGCAGAATTATTAGCAGATATATTATGTATATTTGCTAAAATGTTCATCAATAACTAGGGTTGTAAAAAAGAACAAAAAAATAGTTCAAATGCTTAAGAAATCGTGATTTTTAGGTTTAAAACCTTAGTTAAGTTTTTAATCTTTTCGAAAGACGGGTTCACTTCACCACGTTCAATCATAGCGTAATAATTTACAGTCATATCGGCTTTGGTAGCTACATCGGATTGGGTTAAATTTAATTTTTCTCGGGCTTCTTTAATTTGTTTACCAAATTGTTTAACAGTTGAATTGCTTATTTTTTGGCTATTCATATATTTATATTGTAGCATTTCATTATTTATCATTACTATTCTGGTCATCTTTTATATCCTTATCCATTACTTGTCTTACAAATAGTTCTGCCAACCTTGTTGTAAATAAATCAATTTTTGCCTTATTCTTTTTATTATTATTTTTGTTTTGTTTTTTAATCATTTTCATTAATTTATTGGTTGAATAATTTCTTTTTTGTCTAAAAAAGTTCTCGGATTAACTGGTATTCCAAAGACATTAATTTGAAAATGTAAATGTGGTCCAGTTGACCAACCAGTAGACCCCATTTTTCCAATTACATCATTGATTGTTACTTTTTGCCCTTTATAAACCAAGACTTTATCTAAGTGGCCATAAAGTGAAGTTACATTATTACCATGATCAATAATGATATGTTTTCCATAGCCTATGGCTGTTTGTCCGGCATAAGTTACTGTTCCCTCCATAAACGGAGTAATTTCATCACCAATCTTTCCCTCAGCATTAGCAATATCAATACCAGTATGAAATAGTTGATAAGGAAGATGTGGTCTAGCAAATTCTAAACTTATTACTCCCTTAACTGGCCAAACCATTGGATAAGAGATAGTGGCGATCACTTTTCCTGTCGTCGGATCTTTAATCTCAACCTCATTAGTAATTGAATCTATGGAAACTAATTTATCTGAAACTATATTAATTCCCGTCTGAGTTAATATAATGACCGCCATCACTGGCAATAATAATATTAAAAGGAAAGCACTTATCACAATCTTTAATTCTTTCCTGTAAGACCATAAAGTAAAAATGGTTCCTATTGGGACTGGCATAATTAGCTGTAAATCTCTCTTGGATCAGTCGTTAATAGTGGATGTTCTTTTTCTGAAGCCACTACCTTCAAAGCCACATGGTTTTGATCAGCAATAATCAAGGCTTCACCCCGATCGCAGGTTAATAAGAAATGTTGTTCATAACCACTTAAATGAAACTCCTCAGCCACTTTTTTAATGGTTGTCGTGTCTTGTTTCATTAAAACCCGAAGTGATGATTGAGAGGCAATGGCTCGGCCATATTCAGAACTTAAAAAATCATTAGCTTGTTGAGAAATTATAGTCACTCCTAAATAATATTTTCTAGCTCTTCTAACTAATCCAGAAATGAATCGGGCACTTTCTTCTTGTTGTAATAAAATCCAGCCTTCATCAATAACCAAGATTCTTTTTTGAGGGTAAGACTTGACTTGTGAGTTAACAAAATTGGCAATGGTTAACATCATAATTGGTCTAAGAGTTTCACTTAAATCTTTAATATCAAAAACTACTAGTCTGTTATCTAATTTAATATTAGTTTGGGAATCAAAAACTGAAGATAAAGATCCTTTGACAAATCTTTCTAGTCGATTACAGAGATCTTTTTGTTTAAGTTTTTTAAGAGTCTTGTAAAAGTCTTTAAGTAAGGGAAATTCTTGTTTCTTTTTGGCAATATTTTTTCCGTTTAAAGTATAACCAAATTCCTTATAGGTTTGAATAATAACTCTGTCTAAAACGGCTTTTTCTTCAGAAGATAAGCCACCGACCATTAAAGAAATAATTTCCATTAAATCTTGAATGTGTTCCGATAAACCATTTTCTCCAGTTACTGTTATGGTTGAAAAATCAAAAGGATTAATCTTTTCTTTGGATTTAGTCGAGAGATGAATATAGGTACCATCAACCGAAGCCGCTAATTGTTTGTATTCTCTTTCTGGATCTACCACAATTACTTTAGTTCCTTGCATTAATTGTCTTAAGATTTCCACTTTAGCAGTGTAGCTTTTACCACTACCCGATTGAGCAAAAATAATCGAATTAGCATTAGTTAGAGAAAATCTATCAATAATGACTAGTGAATTATTAGATCTATTAATTCCATAAAGAATTCCTGATTCGGAAACTAATTCTGAAGAAGCAAAAGGAAAAGTCAAAGCGGCTGATGAGCTATCTAAATTTCTCTTTTGGTTTAACAGATTTTCACTTCTGGGTAAGACTGATTGTAAACCTTCGACTTGTTGAAAAGTGGCTGTCTTTATATAAAACAACCGAGTTGACATGACTGTTTCTAAAAGGGTAGTTAATTTCTGTAATTCAGACAAAGAGTCAGCACTAATGGTCATATAAATCGAAATTTGAAACAGCTTTTCTTGGCCTCTTAAAATTTTATCTTTTAGTTCCATAGCCGACTCCAAAGGATCAGTAATTTCTGAACTGACCATCTTGCCATCTTTAAGCATGTTTCTCTTAGTCGATTCTAATTCGGTAATCTTTCTATTTAATTTAGGTAAAGCTAAAAGGGGATCAACTTGTTCAATATGATAACTAATATCAATATTGTGATTGAAATTAATCAACATTGATAACCAACCAGTTGAGGCTACATAAGGATAACCAGAAATAAATAAAGTTCTAATATATTTATCGCCAATTTGTAAATAAGTCGCTTCTTCTTTTAAACCAGAATAAGAGATTAAATCGACTTGGTCTTGTTCTCCAAAATAAAAATTAACTGGCTTTTTTAGAGTTTTAACTTTTATTACTTTATTTTTTCTTTTAAAAATCTTTTTTATTTTTTTAATTCTTTTTTTAAGATTAAACATATTTTCCCTCCAATAATTTTCCTAAGCTTTCTGAGGTTAAGGCTTGAGTTTTAATTTGTTCAGAATTATAGAAACTATAAAATAAATCCAATATTTCTAAACTATTTAAAGTTTTAGCTTTCATTCCCATTTTTTCTAAACCCCGAATCACAATATCGGTTAACAAATGCAGTTGCTCTTTGATTAATTTAAAGTCTTTATTTTTATCGACATGACAGTAGGGGATAACGACATAAAACTTTCGGGATAGTATCTTGTTTCCTGACACTAATTTGCTAATAAAGTCACAATAATTATCAATCTGGTTTTTGTAAGCTTTTTCTTTTTCTGTTTTTTTAGATTTAGAAATTTCTTCTAAATAATGATCAATATCGACTTCTCTAACTCTAATTAATATTTGTAATTGACAAGGCAGGGAATTTAAAAAGTTTTGGAAACTATCAATTAAAACATCTTGCTCTTCATCACTTTTTAATTCAAAATTAATGGAAGAAGTTTCTAAGATGCTTCGATATTCCTGATTAGGTAATATTAAAACATTATCTTTCACTTCTTTTATTTGGATTTGAGTTCGACTACTTTTCTTATTTTTTGATTTGTTCAAAAGCCACATTTAAACCTCCTTTGTCACTTAATTTAAAACTTAAACTATTTTTCCTATCTTTTAAAAAATGAAGAAACTTAATTGCTTCCGCTTCTACTAATTCTTGTTCTTTTTTAGAAACTGTCTTAATTATTTTTATTTCCTTGGCTTTTACTTTCTTTTTAATAACTCCTGCTTCCATCTCTCTTAAATAATTGTCATTTTTATCAAAGATAAAAAGCTTTGGTCTGGATTTAAATTGCCCTAAAATTAATAGCCAATTAAAAAGGACTCTCCCTTTAACTCTTAGGGCCAAAATTAAACAAGTAAAAGTAAAAATTAACATTAATACCACCTTATACCAAACCAATTTCATAGTTGGTGGGATTAACGCAAACAGAATGGCGGTCACAAAAACGGGTACCATTAAAATTAAAATTTGAGTTAAATTTAAATTAGCCGTAATTTTATCTTCGACTGTCGTTATTTGAGCTGGAATTATAGTTGTTCTCATAGGTTTACCACCCTCCTTGGATCTTTAATGGCTTTTCTGGAAATCGAAGTTGGACTATTAGCCGTCATGACATTAATAATTTGACCTCCTATTTTCTTTAACTTTCCGTTGCCAGAAACATAAAGCATCATATTGGTCATAAAGCTTGGGACTTTTAGTAAAGTTAAAAATAAACCAATGGCTATAGCAATTGAAATTAAAGAATTATTTGAAGCTTCAGGCAGAGCTAAAAAGGAAGCCGCTAATTGGACAATTACCACTTGAACAAAAACCATAAAGACGGCTGTTAAATATGATTTAGTTGCCATTTCAGCAAAGTCGGAAAATTTAGGTAGAGTCCATAGAAGAAAGATAAAAGGGGAGAGAACCGCACCTAAAGATATAAAGATCAATCTGGTGATAAACATAAACAATAAAACAATGGCCACGATTAAAAATATAATTAAAAAGATTAGAGTAATTAACGGCGTATTATTATTTATTACTGCTGTTGAACTAATAATATTAACTACCCACGAGTGATTTAGCCCTCCAGTTGAACTAAGGACTGCTCCTACTAAAGCATTACAAGTGACAATGACATAATCGACTAAAAACAAAGATACATTAGCTGCCAAAAAGAAAAATCCCAATCTAGGTAATATTTGTTTTAATTCAATCTCTTCAAAACCAAAAGTCTCGGCACTCATTAAATGAAGTCCCAAGAAAGCCACTACGACTATAAAGAGAGAATCAACAATTCCTAGTGACACTAACCAAAAATTAACAATTGTTTGATTGGATAACAAACTTGGAGTGGTCGTTAAGTAGCCTAAAATTCCATCCGTAATTGGTTTAGTCGCACTCTCCACAATGTTTTGCATAAAAGCCGATACCGAATCTATTAAGACTTGAGTTAAACCATCACTTGGTGCCACGGCATTAATCGGGGCAATATTTATTGTTTGATTACTCCCGCTACTGCTTATTCCCGATAAAGCATTATTGAAAAGAGAAATTATAAGTCCAGCCCCTAAAACTATCACTAAACCAATTAGGGAATTACGAATAGTTTTTTTAGCCGAGATTAAAGAATCGGGTTTTCCGTTTGAAGTTAGATATTGATAACCAGCTTTGATCAAAAAAAATACCGCGGCGGTCATGGCGATGGCGGTAATTATTTTTAAAGTATCGTTGGTGTAATTGGTTATCTCACTGGTGGTGCCTACTGCTAGAACTTTTTTGGAGGCTAAAATACTGATGTTTAGAAATCCAACCATAAAAAATATGATTTTCTTTAAAAACATTTTTTCCATTTTATAAAATTGGTCCTCCAAAAGCCCCTGTTGCCAATTGAGTCACTATGGTTGAGAGCACAAAAGCGCCCAAGACAATAACCAAACCAATGGCTGAATAGACAATCGTTTTTTTAGATCGGTCTAATTTTTCTGGATCACCTGAACTAGTAATATAACCAATTCCTCCCCAGACAAAGAAACCAGCTGAGACTAAACCAGCTAAGGTTACTAAGACTTGGATTACCCCTTGGATGAAAGTTTGGATTTTAGACACATCAGCTGATGCCGCTAAAACCGGGGAAGCTAGAAGAAAGAAAGAGACAAATGCACTGGAAAAAATCATTAATTTTTTCATACGAGTCACCTTATTAAACTGATAAAAGTGGCAGGTATAAAAAATCGTTTTTATGACTGTAAAAGATACAGTTTTTTATACAACTTTATAGTTAATAAGGTTATAACAAAAGTTTTGAAAGAAATCAAACACTTGTTTTCCAAACCTTTGGTATTTTTTAAGCAATCAATAACTCTTCACCTTTTTATTCGTATCTCAAAGCATTTAAGGCTGAAATTTTAGTGGCTCTTTTGGCTGGATAAATACCGGTTAGAATTCCTATTAATAAAGATAATACTATGATTAGTATCACGAAGATTATGGGAATATAGGATATATCTATAAATCCAATTCCTTTAGATATTGAAAAAATCGATAAAATCAATCCTAATAATTTACCCATTAAAAATCCCAATATCAATCCAAAAACTCCACCACACAAACCCATTATTAAAGATTCTGCTAAGAATAATTCTCGGACTTCGTAAGATTTCATTCCCATTGCTTTCATCAAACCAACTTCTCTTGTTCTTTCCATTAATGACACTGTTAGAGTATTAAACATTCCCAAAGCTGCCACCGACAAAGCCATTAGTCCTAATAAGGCCAACATTGTTCTTAGTGTGCTAAATAAACTATTTATTTGAGCCACTGTATCCGACACTGAACTAGTTATATATCCCATCGCTTCAATTTGTTGCCTTATAGTCGGTAAATCATTACCGTTATTAGCTACTATTTTTATTTGTGAATAATTTTCTATCCCTAAACCTCTCAAATCAATAAAAGGCACAAAAAATATTGGTGATTTTTCATCAGGTGTTACTCCTATAATTTCATATTCTGTCGGTACCGATTCAACTGTTTCATTTTCTTTGGATAATAAATTACCAACTACTACAAATGTAGTGGTGAATTTTTTACCCACCGCTTCATTTTCTTTGATTCCCAATACTTTCAAAAATGTTTTATTAACGACAGCTTTTTTAAGAGCCGAATCGGAAAGCGAAACAGGTTCCTGCTTTATTTCACTCTCAACAGCCACTGTTTTATCTAATATTTTTATTTCTGAAATTAATCCAAAATAACCAATTTGATTTGATTGACTACCGTCTTTTTCTCTTGAAACCATATATTCTCCATTTTCACAATCACCCTCATTTTCATCACATTTTTCCATTTTCCATAATAATACCTTTGATTTAATCCATTTTTGGGATGTTTTTCCATCAATATCAACAAAATTAGTCCCGCTAATTTCAATTCCAGAGGCCAAATCGCTAGTTTTTTTGGTATAACCTAAAATCTTTGATTTAGGATCGGCACTTTCTCTAACTTTTATCCAAGCTTTAGAACTAATTGAATAATTAATTGTCGAGGCGACATTAGCACTTTCGCTGGCCTCATCAGCTGATAATTCAACTAATATTTTATCGTCTTTTTTTGGCAAAACTTTACTAACCAAATCGTTACTTTCAAATATCTTTCCATAAATCGGTTTTATGGCCGACTGTTTTAAATAATTTGAAATTACTCCGTAAACAGCCATATCTGATACTGAATTACTATAACTGACCCTACCCACCACTGAAATTAATGGCAAAACCGCTTTTATATTTTTGATGCCACTAATTTGATTTAAAGTTTGATCATTAATTTTTAATTTACCTCCAGTTTGAGGCATTACATCGGCTTGACTCATTTCTTCAAGTCGAGCCACCCTTTTAACCACCAGCTCTTGTAACCCATATCCCAGAGACACTAAGAACACAATAATAGCTATTCCAATTGTCATTCCCCCAATCGTAATTATGGTTCGATTCTTTTTTGCCACCAAATTTCTAATTGACAATTCCAATAAATCAACCTGAGAAATTGATCCTGTTTTTAATTTGGAACCTGGCATTTTTAAATTTATTTTATTCCAAGAAATTAGAGCCAAAAATTTAGCCAAAAAATAAAATAAAACTAAAATTACAAAAGGTATAGATCCAGCTCGTTTTTTAGTCATTTATTTCTCCTATGCGTTTACCTTTAATTTTTTTAGCCATTATTTTTTCCTCTTTTTCATTATAAATTCCACTTATTTGTCCATCAAACATTTTTATCGTTGTTTTGGCATACTTTAAATATTCCAAATCGTGAGTCACCATTATGATGGTTTTTTGTTTCTCAATATTTAATCTTGTTAATATTTTCATTAATTCCTGTCCTGAATCAAAATCTAAATTACCTGTCGGTTCATCGGCAATTATTAGTCTGGGGTTAGAAATTAAAGCCCGTGCCAAAGCTATTTTTTGTTGCTGGCCTGACGATAATTGCATTGGGGAATAATCCGACCAAGCCAACATTTCGACTTCCTTTAAAGCTTCTAAAGACTTATTTTTTCTTTCTTCTTTATCCATTCCCAATAAAACTAAAGGAAAAGCCACATTTTCCCAAACATTTAACGATTTAATCCAATTGGCCTGTTGGTAAACCATTCCCACATTTAATTTTCTAAAATCAGCTCTTTCATCATCTGTGGTTGTAGTTTCAATTGCACTTTGATAAATATCTCGCCCCAAATAAGAAATATATCCAGCAGTTGGTCCTTCTAAACCTAAAAGGGTATGTAATAAAGTTGATTTACCACAACCAGATGGCCCAAAAATTATTAAAAAATCATCTTTTTTTACATTAAAAGTTATATTTTTTAAAACCTTAACTTTTTGATCTCCCACCTCAAATGATTTAGAGACATTCCAAACTTTAATAATATTTTTTGAATCATCACTCATTTTATTTAATTATGCCTCCTAAAAAACTAAACATTTGACTTAGATTTGTTAAAACTAAATCAAGAGCATTATCTGTCGCTCTTGGAGTAATAGTGACAGTATCAATTGAATTTCCTGAATTTTCGGCTTTATCTTTTGAAATTGTCCTTAAATGATAAACTTTTGATGGTGTTAAATTGGAAATTACTACCAAATGATTTGTTTTTAAATTACTATCTTCTTGGGTTTTTTGGGAATAATTATTACCTGTTCCTTCACCAAATTCAACTTGGGAAGTGGCTGGTTCATCTGTGTTCCAACTGACTACTAATTGAGCCACTGATTCTTGGGCTGTATTAGAAACCGCTGGTACTGTCGATCCTTCTACTTTAACTCCACTGATTGCTGGTGGGCGACTGTCTGATGAGGTAGTAAATTTTTGACTATCAGAAATAGCCTCATTGCCGATTTTGTCGCGACCTTTGACTACTAAAAGATAGTTTGTCTGAGGTAATAATCCGCCGACAGTCATTTTATGTTCTCCTTTGGTCAAATTGATATCCACTTGATCTCGACTGCTAGCACTATCACCCTCAGGATAAAAAGTAATGATTGAGGAAATATCAGTATTACTCACCCAAGTTACTTTAATCGTTGTTTGAGCTGTATTTAAAACTTCTTCTAATTGAACATTAGAAATTCTAGGGCGAGGCAGAGTAGTAAAATCTAAAACTGTTCCCTCGTATTCATAACCATCTCCATCAATGGTGTTTATTTTAAAATAATACTTTGTACCATCAGTTAAATCTGCCAATGATACGGTATAAATTGTTTCACTTGTGGCCGTATCTAAACTTTTAGTTCCACCAAAATTAGTTGTTGAACCATAATAAATTTTTATTTTACTTGAACCTTTTGAAGTGAACTGAATTGTGGCTGTTTCCAGTCCAATTCCACTGGCAGTTACCTCTTTTACAGTTGGGGCGTCTTGGGTTTTTAAACTCTTTTCTTCACTGTTTCCAGTGTTACCATCCTCATCTGTCCATTTGGCTTTATAATAATAGGTTGTTCCTGGTTGTAAACCTGATAATTGAATTGAATGTGATGTTACTTGATTGGAATTACTAGGTTCAACTTCACCGTAATTATTTGAACTGGTGCCATACTGAATTTTTGAATCCGAATTTCGACTGGTGCTCCAAGTTATCACTGCTTTTCGAGTGGTTATACTTCCAACATCAGGTCCAGTGCTTAAGCTCGGTGCTAAAGTCCATTTTCCAGTGGGAATTATTGAGACTGCGTTTGTCCCCGAAGATATGGCATTGGCTCCATCTTTGGAATAAACTTTATAATAATATTTTGCCGAACTTGGGGCATTATCAACATAAGATAAACCACTGCTGGTGCCGACTAAGGCAAAATCAATTCCATTGCTTGATCGATAAACTTGATAAACCAAATTCCCAGCTCCTTTATAAGTTGGAACTGTCCAGGTTAAAGTTATATTCCATTGTGATTGTGATTTGATTGATGAATCAGAAGCCACTAAATTACCCACGTTATCTGGCGTTTCTGAATCTAAAATAAAAGTTCCTTTTATGTAATTGCTGGGAGAATAATTTGGAGTTATTTCATCATCAATGGCTACAACATAGACGGTATTTGTGCCTTTGTTAATATTTGGCAGGGCTGATAAACTGACAGCGGTAGCACCATTATTGCTGATATAAGTGGAAGCATTTCCTTGTAGAGTGGCCAAGGTTGCTGGTGGCTGAGTTACCATATAATAATATTTAGCCACATTATGGCCATTACTGGCGGTTGCCGCTGGCCAAGATAGGGCAAATAAATTTTCAGTTGAATTATCGGGAGTAATAGTCACTTTGTCTGTTTGAAGAAAAGTTGGAGCATCACCGCCAAAAGATAAATTACCAGTTCTAATACTGCCATCATCTGAAACATTTCCAGCCACATCGACGCTTCTAAAATAGACAACATTATTTCCAGTTAAAACCACATCTCGGCTAGTTAAATTATAAGTACCAGTTCCACTGGGAATATATTCCAAACCTAATTCTGATGAACCAACTGAACCTTTCCAAGTTCCTTCGGTAGAATTTAACTGATATTGCCAACCTAAGATTCCACTTTGATTATCGATAGCCGCCCCACTGTTGGCTGTTGGCCAAGAAAAGCTCATATCGGCCACATTGGAAAAATTACCTGAAGCCGGAGAGATATAAGTAACATTGGTAGGTTTAGTGCCATCGTATTTAAATCTAATTGAAAGACTTTCACCTGAGGTGTTTCCAGCATTATCGACCGCTTTAATATTCAAAAAGTAAGTATCTGGAGCGCTGGTGAAAACATCACTATTAGATAAGGCACTAGCTAAATAATTAGCTGTTGATAAATTTATCTCCGTGGCCGAAGTAATAAACAAACAAGGAGTGTTGGCAATTGGTACTGGTGAAGTTCCCATTTTTCCCTTACTTTGAGCTGGATTTCCAGCAGGATCGGTTCCCAAATATAAACAATAACCCTTCATTTCCGAACCATTTACTTCATCACTACCAGGATTCCACGAAAAAGTCGGACCATCAGATTTTGTCCAACAATTATTAGCAAAATTGCAAGTTTCGTCAATTAAATCTTTATGTAAAACTAAATTAGTGGCATTGGTTGGGGCAATAACATCGGTCGTTAAACCAACAGTAAATGAATTAATCGTGGGAATATCTTCTCCTTCATAACTCATAATCGCCTTGACCGAAATTTTTTGGCTATCTGCCGATAAGGCTTTCATCGCTGTGTCACCTAAGTCAGACACAAAAGTCGCATTGTCCAAATTATTTCCGGCTGCTTGCCAAGAATTTCCATTCCAATATTGCCAAGTGTTATTACTAGTACCAATATTGGCTTCACAAGTAGTTCCATCAATAGTACAAAATTGATACTTAATAGTGGCATTAACCCCTCCAATGGTGCTGGCGGTAAAGGAATCCCAACTGTTAGCTTTGGAATTAGAATAAGCTGTTTTAGTGAATACGGTTTTTACATTAATTTTATTTAAAGACAAATCATCAACATAAACAGTTTTATTTGCTTTCACTAAAACTCCATATTCTTTTTGACTGTTGGCACCAACAATTTGAGTTGATAGTTTCCACCAACCACTACCAACATCAGTATAAGTAGTGCCAATTCCCACTCCATTTACTAATAATTGAGCCACCGTATCATTAACTGTTCCCGCCACATTACCACTTGTTCCATCGTAAACATAGGCTGAAAAACTATAATTTGCCGTATCACCAACATTAATTGTTTGATAAGTTTTAGTATCCGTAATAACACCAGCTATGATTTTTTGACCACCGCCGCTATCGCGGCCAGAATTAGATTGGAAAGATTGAGAGATTGCTACGGGATCACTGGCACAGCGAAAACCGATGTACCTGCTACGACTGGACGG
>Ga0247842_10006697_pt1 | contig 12896 bp, 13 predicted proteins | sample LaCruzMarch2015__3_FD_192411 | JGI IMG/M metagenome (GOLD analysis project Ga0247842, IMG submission 192411) | Freshwater microbial communities from meromictic Lake La Cruz, Castile-La Mancha, Spain - LaCruzMarch2015_19m | ecosystem: Environmental > Aquatic > Freshwater > Lake | place: Spain...
TCACAATTTCTTTGCGGCACTCGAACCTGTCCTGGCCGAAAAAGTGAATACCGTTCTCATTTATACGGCCGTTGGAATCCATGACGGTGACTCGGTCCAAATTGTGCCGTATGGAAAGCTCAAAGTCAGTGAGATCGTGGGAGGGCGTGACCTTCAAGGCCCCGGTGCCGAAGTCCATCGTGACTATGGGATCCGCGATTATCTTCAGCCTGCGGCCCACAAGTGGAAGGATCGCGTATCTGCCGACGAGATGCTTGTAGCGCTCGTCGTTAGGATTGACCGCCACAGCGGTGTCACCCAGCATGGTTTCAGGCCGGGTGGTTGCCACGATGAGCGATTCCGCGGAACCTTCCACTGCATACCGGATGAGCCACAGGTGGCCTGCGGAATCTACGTGTTCCACTTCCAGGTCTGAAAGAGCGGTGTGGCACCGGGGGCACCAGTTAACAATATAGTCCCCTTTGTAGATAAGGCCCTCTTCATAGAGGCGGACGAATACTTCGCGCACAGCCCGCGACAGGCCTTCGTCCATTGTGAACCGCTCTCTGTCCCAGTCGCAGGAGCATCCCAGCCGCTTGAGCTGATTTATGATCACTCCGCCGGAATGCTCTTTCCAGGCCCACACGCGTTCTATAAACTTTTCGCGACCCAGGTCTTCCCGTCTGAGACCTTCCTCCGCGAGCTGCCGTTCCACCACGTTCTGGGTGGCGATTCCCGCGTGATCCATTCCCGGCATCCACAGAGTGTTGAACCCGTTCATCCGGTAGTAGCGGATCAGAATGTCCTGCAGGGTATTGTTGAGAGCATGTCCCATGTGAAGTGAGCCCGTCACATTGGGCGGAGGAATTACGATGGAATATTCCTTACCCGTCCGGGCCTCACCGGCTCTAAAAAGCTTATTATCGAGCCAGAAGTTGTACCATTTCTGTTCAATGTCGGCAGGCTCGTAGGTCTTGGGCAACAGGTTCTCACCCATGAAACGCTCCAGGTTTATCTCATGCTGATTGATACCGTAAATAAACAAGTAACATACCACTCCTCGATCTATAAAGCAACGGCGCATTCCTGGAGCCTTGCGGGGGTTCCGCGATCCCATATGGAGCTTGACGTGGAATGGTATGTGGATTAAGCTGTTGATATCAGCCCATACGTCAGGTGAGCCGTGAAAACCATCCAGATGACTATTGACGAATCATTATTGGAAGAAGTGGACCAGGTAACACAAGATCTAAAGACCACTCGCTCGGCATTCATTCGTTCCGCCCTTCGCCTCGCCCTCCGCCGGCAAGCTATTTCCAAGCTGGAACGGCAGCACGCCGAAGGCTACGTCAAGCATCCGGTTACCCCGGGTGAGTTCGATGCGTGGGAGGCTGAACAAACATGGGGGGAGCTTTGACTCAAGGAGACGTCTACTGGTACACGTTCAAAGGACCCGATAAACGCCGCCCCGTTCTTATCCTTACACGAAACTCCGCCATCCCGTTCTTGACGTCTCTTACCGTAGCTCCCATCACGAGCACGATTCGCTCCATCCCGACGGAAGTGGTGTTATCCCCGGAAGATGGGCTATTTGCACGTTGTGCGGTAAATCTGGACAATATTCAAACAGTGCAGAAAGCAAGAATAGGCGCATTTGTTGAACATCTTTCACCCCAGCGCATGAGTGAAGTTGCAAGGGCAATCGAATTCGCTCTGGGATTCGATGCGCTTGGGTGAGCTGGGGAGACTCTCACAAGCGCCTATCGGTCACGGGCGGGGAAGGACGGTTATAACGACGAAGCTAAGCCCTTCCCAGCTTGCACCTTCGCTCCGGCCAACCCCGGATCGTGGTCCGGGGCAGGCGCCGAAGCCCGCTATTTGCCTGGATTCCGGCTTCGGCCGTAATCACGGCCACTCCCTGTGCATCCGGCGAAGGCCCCCAACCGTGATACAAAACCACCGGTTGGCCCGCGAAACCGAACCGTCACCAGCCCCACGCGAAAAACGTTGACAATTCCGGCATTTGGCGATAAGACTGATTGTCTGTAATAATGTCCCTTACCGATAATCAGTTCTGAGCATGAGATGTGACTCCTGATCATTCCGTCCAACTGCGGCGACTGTTCCGAGGGCGGGCCACTTTGGCTGCGGCCATATTGTGGCTCATGGGCCTGTGCGGCGCCACCTCAGCCGCGGACGGACTTTTCGGACATGGCCCCTACGCTTGCCCCTCGGGCTTCTCGGAGCGGAAAGGGGAACTGGAGGCCCGTGCCGGATACCTTTGGGGAACGAACCAGATCCGGTTCAGGGACGGCGACAACAGCAATCTTCCGGCCGGACAAAAGGAAGTGAGCCTGGAAAGCCCGATTTTCGGCATTGTGGGCGAGACCTTCCGTAGTCGCGATTTCGCTCTGCGGGCCCAGGGTTGGATAAACCTTCCGCAGAGTCGCCGGTCCGACTGGCTCCTGGAGCCCACTGCCCGTCTGTGGGAAACCGAGGCCCGTTATCTGGCTGCGGATGTGTCGCTAATCTATCATCTCGGCCTGGGCGGGATGCCGTACAGCGCCGGGCTCGCGGCAGGTTATCGTTACAATGATTTCGATTATGAATCACTGCCCGGTCGCGCCCCTGCGGGGAACTACGAGGACCATATCCACGTCCACATTCCTTATGTCGGGGTGTTTTACGGCAACGGAAACTTTGCAGGAACAGTCGTCCGCCTCGACGTGTTGATATCGCCTCTTACCATGTCCAGGATCGATTCGGAACAGCACCTTCAAGGAGTCACCACCCAGGTGACGGGCCAATCGCTCACAGGCTTGTGGTTCGAGTCCTTTTTTGCATGGTACTGGCCCATGAGCCAAAACGCCAGATTCGGGGCATTCGTCAACTACAATTTCCTGGAACTTTCCGGTGGGGCCACAGTGCGAAGAACAGGAGCGTCAACACGATTTTCTATGGATTCCACTACTCATTTAGTCACGGCCGGCCTCACCGCGGCATATTCGTTCTGACAGTTGGGTCGCCCGAAAACCCTTCAGACATCTGCACATCGCCCTTGCTCGCTGCTGAAGCCATCCTCACATGAACTTCTTGATTTTTATTACAATTTCGGTATAATACAGTCACATTTGTCTTTCCAGGAGAAGTGCAATGCGATCTGTTGTCATCACCGGAGTGATGGTGTGCCTGCTGGCCGGCGCGTTTGTAGAGGATGCCAAGGCCGTCGGGTATTACGTAGTGGGCAAAGAGGAGTGCAGATGTTCTTCGCTGGTGCAGCGAGGAGTCGTTCCGGATACTGTCAACAAGCTCCAGGAAGCATTCGTTTTTCCTCGAGTGGCTGATTATCTGGAGATGCTCGCCATGGACATGAAGGGGTTCTTTGCCCAATTCGGGGAAGCGCCCGCTGTGCAGGTTGCCGAATCCGCTCCGGCTAAGGAAGAGCCCACGGCGGCCAAAGAGAAGCCCATTACGGAGAAGAAACCCGAAGCGGAAGTCAAGAAAGAGGAAGTGAAAAAAGAGACCAAAGCTCGCTCGGAAGTCAAGAGCAAAAAGCCCAAAGCGAAAAAGCGTGTGAAGGTCCCGTCAAGGGCCATGTGACCGAAGTTGAAGGTTTGCAGTAACCGTTCACTCGGGGTTAACCGGCAGCCGTAATTGGAACCGTGCGCCCGACAGGCTTTTTTCCAAAGCAATGTCGCCGTGGTGCGCGACCACGAGCGCCTGAACAATGGAAAGCCCCAGCCCCGTGCCCCCGGTCTTTCTCGCTGTGGTAAAAAACGGGGTGAAGATCCTGTCTCGATCGGACTCGGGCACGCCCGGACCGTCATCCTGGACCGTTATAAGCACCAAATCCCTTTCCCCGTCATTCTGCTGATGCGCCGACAGATGAACGTTTACATTCGGGCTGCCATGCTGCCTGGCATTGTCGACAAGGTTGGACAGGATGGACTCCAATACCTCGGGCGCCATGGCCACCGGCTGCATTTCAGGGGAAACTTCAACGGTCACCTTCAGGCCGTCGCTACGGAACCTGCGGGCAACCCGGTCAAACAATTCAGCCACCCGCGTCTGCTCACTACTCGGCTGCGCTACTTCGGCCCTCGCGAGGTCCAGTAAACGTCGGACCAGCATCGTCAGACGATCCGCATCCTGTTCCAAAATGTGAAGAAAATTGCTGCGATCGTCCGGGGACATGTCAGTGAAATGGTCCTTGAGGAGTTCCACGGTCCCGCGAATGGATGCGAGAGGGGTCTTGAACTCGTGAGATACGTTGGAAGCGAATGTGCGTATGTAGTTAGCCCGCTTCTCCAGAGTGCCGGACATCCGGGCAAGCGCTTTGGACAGGAGGTCGACTTCGTACGTTCCCGGGCGGCTCAAGGGGACTGCTACCGCGGCCTTATTGCTCAGGGTGACCTCTTCGGCTTGACGAATAAGGGCTTTCACGGGCCGGGTGACGAGTAAGGTGGTCAGAGCGGTCACAGCGCACAGCACGAGCAGAATTACCGCGCCTCCGGTAACAAGATAGAACCTGTTCTTATACAGCGCCTTTGACAGGTCCAAAGGCGTCCTTGACAGCAATATCGCGCCGAGCAGTCTGTCGTCTTCGATCACCGGCATGGCAACGAAAACTCTGACCCCGCTTCCGCGACTGATTGAATCGATGGGCGGCGTCGGGCCTTCCCCAACCCGCTGTCTCAGCACGCTGGCATGTTTTCCACGGAGGGCTCGCCTGACTTCCTCCTGGCCCAGCAGTGACCTTCCCACATCCGTGCGGGTGGATGCTACAACCACCCCCCTGTAATCCGTGACGCGAATTCCTGTCAGGGTGACCTTCTGCGCGCTCATTAAAATGGGGGTGACCTGTTCCGCTGCCATTAGCGCAAGCGCGTCCGCGGGCGCATCGGGTTGGAGGGCCTCGGGAGCCGGAGGAAGGATCCGGTCCCTGGCAATGTCCAGAGAGGGTTCAACGGGCGTCCAAAGGTCTTCGGAATTGTTCAAGGGGGCCCGCGGCGCACGCACCGCGAGCCCGTAATTAGACAGGAGCGGCCCCTGCCCACCGGGGGCTTCGTCTTCAGCAAGACGCTTCAGCAGTTCGGTCCGGTATATTGACGCTACGAAAGCGCCTTGCATGTACAGTTCCGTTTCGGTGCGCCGTATAAGCTCGCTCTCATACAGGCCAAGAATAGCTATCCCACCCAGCGGCAATAGGAATATCAGCAGATTGACTGCGAAGAAGACGCTGACAAGGCGAGGATGCCACCGCATCATCGGAATATTCTCGTACGGACGTTAGCCGCGAACAGATACGCTGCCTGTTCAAATTACTCGACGCGGCCTTGCAAGACAATCGTTTCCTGCAAGCTTAATCGTTCACCGTGGAGATCACAGAGGGCGCAGAGAGTCCTTTTTTGTCCGGAATTCTTTCAGGCGCGTCATAGCGTGTCTGTGACCCGAACTGTGAAGGCATTGCCGGCGTCGCGGAGCGCCCCTGGGATTACAGGGCGGTTCATAGCCATATTCTTCTCCGCGTTCTCGGCGTCCTCTGCGGTGGATCTTGACATCTGTTGGGGCTTTCCGGTTCTTCTGCACCAAAATTGCACGAAATCTCCGCGAACTCTCCTCATCTTCGTCATCACCGCTGCACAAACCAATGTCATGCTGACCTCAGTGGTCGCACGACCGCTGCAACCGGAGTTCGATGATCCCAACGGGCGGGTGACGCTTTTTTGGAAAGGAGGCACAGACATGGAAAGCAATTGGGCCAACACCACCACGGAATCGATCAGAAAGTCGCCGTTTCTGCGAATTCTGGTGATAGGCTTCCTGGTTTTACTGTTCCACATCCCCACAGGAATGATCCAAAACGTCATACGCGAGCGCCAGGCCACACGAAACGAGGCTGTTCAAGAGGTCACCGGCAAATGGGGGCAGAGCCAGGCCGTCGTCGGTCCGTCGATCACCGTCCCCTACGTAAAGAGATGGACAGAGCAACGTGAAAAAGGAGAACCCAAAACGCATTCCGAGATCAGATACGCCACATTCCTGCCGGAGACCCTGCAAGCCCACGGAAAGATCGACAGTGAAGCCCGATACCGCGGCATTTTCAAAGTCCCGGTATATCAGATGGCCGTGGCTCTTACCGGCGTGTTCGCCAAACCCGACCTGTCGCAATGGCAAGTGGCGGCCGAGGACATACTGTGGGATAGGGCCTATCTGTCTATTCGCATCTCGGACGCGCGGGCTATTACGAACCAGGCCCTCCTGGAATGGAACGGCGAGAAAGTGAATTTCCTGCCGGGCGCGGGAGAGGCGACCCGAAAGAATTCGGGAATTCATGCTGATTTGAAAGACCGATTGGCCGTGGATAGTCTCAAATTCTCTTGCACGTTGAATCTCAATGGAAGTGAGAAAGCGCTCTTTGCGCCCTTCGGAAAGGAAACTCGGGTGGACTTGGAATCAAACTGGAGCGATCCCAGTTTCCAAGGCGCGTGGCTACCTTCGCAACGCACGGTTACTCAGGACGGGTTCAAGGCAACCTGGAGCATTCCCTTTCTGGGAAGGAACTACCCGCAGCAATGGATGTCCGCTGAAGCCGGCGACGACTTGGTCTCTGCCTCTCTGTTCGGCGTCAGTCTGATATCACCTGTGGACCATTACCGAATGGCTGAGCGCAGCATGAAGTACGTGACACTCTTCCTTGCGCTCACGTTTGTCGTCCTCTGGCTTTTCGAGGTCCTTATCAAGGTGCGCATCCACCTGGTCCAATACCTTCTCGTAGGAGCGGGGCTCTGTCTGTTCTATCTTTTGGAGCTGTCCATCGCGGAGCATATCGGATTTAACATAGCTTATGTGATTGCCGCGTCCGCGATCATCCTGCTCGTCTCATCATACTGTGTCGCGGTATTGAACAGCCGCACCAGGGCCATCATTGTAGGAACGATCGTGGCTGTTCTTTACGGCTTCCTGTACGTGTTGCTGAGGGATCAGGATTATGCGCTGCTGTTGGGTTCCGTGGGATTGTTCTTCATCCTCGCGGCCATCATGTTCATGACGAGAAACGTGGACTGGTACTCCGGTCAGGTCGCGTCTTATTTCTCGGGCGGTGGGGACGCAGATCAGGTGGAATGAGGAGTGTTGGAGAAAACGATGAAAGTCATTCTTGCTCTTTTGATGCTCCTTTTGGCCCTCGGCCTAGTTCCGTTCGCTGTGGATTGGCGATCGCCCTTTCTGGTGGATTTCCGGCCGTTGTTGCTCTGGGGGTTGGTCATTTTCCCACCGGTTTTAATACTTGCCCAGATTTGGCTGCTAAGGACTTCCCACGCCGGACAGAGGGGGGTCAAGGTGTTGAGCGCTCTAGGGCTGGGCATAGCAACCTTGGCGCTGACCGCAACCCTGGCTTTGGAAGTCCGTTTTCACTTGGAGCGCTTCCAAGTCCTTCACGCAGACCCTGCTACCCTGGAAAAATTGGGGCGACATTTCATCCTGGGTTACCGGGACCCGGCCAAAGTTCGAGAGCTTATCAAGCTTCGGGCCATCGCGGGCGTTTTCGTTTCCGGCGGGAATGTTCGCGGCAAGGGCCTCGGTCAGGTAAAAGAAGAAATTCAGTCTTTCCAAAGCGAACGCAAAGCCCAGGGCTTGGCCCCCCTGTGGATAGCCACAGACCAGGAAGGCGGCGTGGTGCAGCGTCTGTCTCCTCCGCTGACTCGAATGCCCGCTCTATCGGAAATAGTCGAGCGCCATCCGGACATCGATCAACGAAAGCAGGCAGTCCGGGAATTCGCGGCCTTGCAAGGCCGGGAGCTTGCCGATCTGGGCGTCAACCTGAATTTCGCGCCCGTGGTGGACCTGGACCACGGGATAATCAATCCCAACGACCGATTTACACGCATCTCGCTACGGGCTATTTCGAGCGACCCGGCTGTTATTGCCCGGGTTGCGGGTTGGTACTGCGCGGGCTTGGAGCAAGCGGGAGTCCGATGCACCCTGAAGCATTTCCCCGGATTGGGCAGAGTGTTCGAGGACACCCATCTTCAGCACGCGAGCCTGACAACCTCCGTCAAAGATCTGGTCGAAACCGATTGGGCGCCGTTTAAGGCCCTGATGCGTCAAACAAGAGCTTTCACAATGCTGGGCCACGTACGACTGGCCGAGATAGACAAAGAACATCCGGCTTCTGTCTCACCACCGGTTATAGCGGGGATGCTGCGCGGAGAATGGCAATACGACGGTGTTTTGATTACGGACAATTTCAGTATGGCCGCTGTTTATCGCAGCAGCGGAGGCATGGAAGACAGCGGCATCGCAGCCTTGAACGCGGGAGTTGACCTGATTCTCATCAGCTACGATCCTGACCAGTACTATCGCGTGATGCACGCACTCTTAAAGGCAGACCAACAAGGCAAACTGGACACGGATGCCTTACAGCGGAGTGACCGACGGCTCGCGGACGCCGTCCGGTTTATTGCCTCGTCCACGGGCGGAAATAAAGATGAATAGGCCACACGAGGGAATAGGCGTTGTCTTAAGATGTTGTCCTGATCGACAAGAGCTTCCCTCACCCCAACCCTCTCCCTGTGGGAGAGGGATAGGGTGAGGGGCCGTGTTAATACATTTGGATTAGGGATTATTTGCCTGTGAAGCCTGGATCTGTACCTCGCACCCCTTCAAGAACTCCTAAGTTCGCGGCTTTGCCTCCCCCGGGGCCTGAGCAAATAGCTGTCAATTCAGGGCGTTGACATGACAAAAACCTCCGTCATTCCGGGCATCATTGCTGCCACTTTGGTCCTTTGCCAGTGGTTCGCATTCCAATCTGTCAGAAAATACCTGTTCCAGAAGCCGGAAAAAATCTCCCGCAGAGTGGCCTACCCCGTGCTGATGGCGTTCGGCCCCATCGCCATCCTCGCTCTGAGACTGGAATTCGGTACTGAAATCTTTCCTCCGGGAACGTTCAGCCGGCAATTGGCTTCCGTGATCGTTTTCTCATATTTGGGCTGGGTACTGATGCTTTCGTTGTTCTTTCTCATGGTGAAGGCTATCGATTTAGCTGTCGAGATCAAAGATGCGCTGCTTCAGTCGGCAGCGCCCGGTCGCGGGTCACCTTTCCTTCGCGCGAGTCAGGCAGGTTCTGTCTTATATCCAGGAGTTACACGTCACCAAGACGCCGAGCCACAAACGAGAGAAGATCAAGGTTCGGCATCAACGGAGTCTGCATTCGCTGCGGGGAGCGCGATCCAGATCGACAGCCGGCATCCCTCTCGCCGGACATTCTTCAAGGTGGCTGCGGCAACCAGTCTGGTTGCGGCAACGGGTCTCGGGGTGCGAGGCATCGCGGAGGCCTACGGTGAGCCCATATTGGAGAAATACGAGTTCTTTCATGATAGCCTCCAGGGTATACCAGAACCGCTCACTCTTATTCACGCTACGGATTGCCACTTCGGGATGTTTTTAGGTCCGAGGGAACTGCGCGACCTGGTGGACCGACTGAATTCCCTCGAAGGAGACGCCCTGTGCGTCACGGGTGATGTCTTCCATTCGGCTCGGGCCGTAGTCGAACAAGCCACTCCGATCTTGAGGAAACTCAAAGCCCGTCCCTTGGGAAACCTTGCCGTCCTTGGCAACCACGATTTCTATGCCGGAGCGGAGCGGTCCGCTGAAAGCCTGCAAGCGGCAGGATTCACACTTTTGAGGAACGAGTGGTTCATGTTCAGGGCGGGTGCAGCGACGGTCCACGTTGGCGGCATAGACGATCCGTCGATCAATTGGATGCGAGGAAAGACATTTCCCGGCTTCGACGCTCTGATGCTGAACGCGCCTGCGAAAGCAGGATTACGAATATTGCTCTCCCACAGGCCCGATTTGTTTCCGCGCGCGGCGCAACAAGGGATCGATCTCGTCCTTGCAGGTCATCTTCATGGAGGTCAGATTGTCATTCCGGTCCCGGCGAGTGAAAGAGGGCTGAGCGTCGCGGACATGGTCTCGGAATATACTCACGGCTGGTACACGAGAGGTGTCAGCCGTATGTATCTCAGTCGCGGCGTGGGCCTGACCTTTCTGCCGTGGCGGATAAATTGCCGCCCGGAAATCACGCTGATTAGGCTCAATCCAACAGAAAAAGGGACCCACAGCGGGTTTGTTCATGTGGCATGATCAGAAGGAATAGGAGATACTACCCATCGGTCCCTGCACAATTTTCCCTCACCCGGTCAAGGATTTCTTGCCTCTGTTGGGGATCGACTCCGCATTCAACCAGGACGCTTTCAAGCTTTCGGGCATTCTCCGCCTGCCACAATTCCCGTAGATCCAGGCGCAAGCCCTGACCGATATAGAACTTGATCAAAGCCTGATACCCGCCCATGCCTTTCAACGGCGCCACCTTCTTCAGGTCATCTATCACATCTTCGGGAATACGAAGGGAAATGTGCTTCATGGGCCGGTCTTTATGTAGTACAAGTTTCTTCTTCATAGCGTCGTCTTTCTAGGGGGGTCACAAATCTGGCTGAGGTGATCCGCCAAGCTTCTGCTCCGTCATCGGTGACCACCACGTAAAGGAGTCTGTTCTTGTCGGAGTAACCAATCAACGCGTGCCGTCCTTCTTGCTCCACGCTGGCATCTTCCGCTCTGTAGTTCGGATCGAAGAAGACCTCCAATGCCTCTGTGAACGCCACACGGTGTTTTCTGAGGTTGGCTGCGGCCTTTTCGGAATCCCAGGTGAATGCGCAACCTTCCACCTCTCGTTTGACCATTCTATGTCATGAAGTAACATCCCGTGTATACGTTGTCAACACAGGATAACGGTCACGCTTCCGTCAATTCAGTTCCAGTTGAACCTTAATAGCGTCTCCCACCTTCGCCATGTCCTCCGGGGATATAGCCCCGATCCGGGTCGAAAGGCGAAATTTGCTCACGGTGGCCAACTGGTCGGCCATCGCCTTCCCTTCTTTTCCGCCTATCGTCACAAGCGCTTCGCCGGGGTAGAGTCGATCCGTCTTGCTTGTGAGCGGAACAACCTGAACTTGGTTGAGGTATTTGTTGGCCGCGTCGTTGCTGACGATGACCGCGGGACGCTTCTTTCGGATCTCGCTGCCCACGGATGGATCAAAGTCTACCCACCACACCTCACCTCGTTTCATGGCCAATGTCCCCGAAGGTCGCCTCAGCCCACTCAAGGGCCTCCTTCTCGCGCTCCTGATCCTCCGACATCTGAGCGTATCCTGCTTCCAGATTCGGACGAACCACGTGGGGGCGGACCAAGTCCTCAACAAATTTGCTGATTTTCCTCGGTCCAATCACTTTGTGGAGCCCTTCGTACACTTCCTCGTCCACTGTTATGGTCAGCTTCTTTTGCATTGTGCGGCCTCCGCAGTTCTTATACGTATAGTATACGTATATCGAGTCTGCCCGTCAAATCCGCGTCATTTGGCCCTACATAAATACGAAGAACCCGTCCAGGAAATAGACAATGCCTGCCGCGCCGACAATGAGTCCTGCGACCCATACGTACTTTTTTTTCATCAGAGCTGCGATGGAGGACAACAGTATTGCCATTTGAAGAAATACCACGGCGACTCCGAACGCTTGACCATGCATCAGAGCTTCGTCTCTCGTCTTTTCATACTGTCGGGCATCCTTTTCTATCTGGCCTCGATCCGCGTCCCATTTCTTGATCTTGCCGGTAAACCCTGCAATTCGTTTTTCCAATTCAGCCGCAATCTCGGGAGTCGCCGATTTATCCTTCAGCTTCAGGTCTGTTTCCAGCGCCTCTTTCTGCACTTCGAACAGATAGCCTCTAATTTTCTTGGCTTGATAGTAATTCCATTGGTTCGAGGACTTGATCTCGTTCAAGACCGCTCTGGTAGCGTACCGCTGACCGTAAAAGGTTGAGAGCGTCGCAGAAACCGCCAGAAGCACCGTAGCCACTGCAAGATAGTTGAGCCATGTTTCCTTTTTTTCTTCCATAATTTCCTCCCGGATAGTGTATGTCTTGGCCTCCGGGCCCACTTGGGCCTGCCAAAGGTAGGAATTATACCAAACGGAACGATAAGACTGAACGGTGTCCGGAGAACGCCCTCGGTCGATTAATGACCCGAAAATCCTTGACAGACAACTGCCGAACCAGGATGCTGTCCTTGAGAAACACGAAGAGCAACAGGCAGGTACCGGGGATGATCCAAGCGGCTCGGTGGCAGGAAAAATACGCTTCTAAGCTTATTTCGGAGGCTGAGGCGGCTCGAAAGATCAAGAACGGCGATAGATTGTACCTTGGCAGCTTGTGCTCGGAGCCCAAGACAATCATCCGGGCGCTGGAGGCCTCATTCGTCGAAGATGTAGAAATGGTGCAGTTCATCAGTGGTCGGGAGGCTACGCGGCTGGCTGAGGGTGGCTGGGGCCGATTCAGAATGAAGACCTTCTTTGCCGGAGCAGAGGCGCCCGATCATGAGGACATGCCCGAATACAACTATATCCCCCTGTACCATTCCCTGATCCCTTTCTTCTTGAGAAACCGGCGCATTCCCATTGACGTGGCGGTCATTCAGGTATCGGAGCCGGACCGGTTCGGCCGGTTCAGTCTCGGCGTTTCAGTGGATTTCTCGTTTGCGGCAGTCGAATCCGCTCGCATGGTCATCGCGCAGGTCAATCCCCTTATGCCCCGTACCCTCGGCGACACATTCATTCCGGTGGACCGGATCGACTATCTGGTCGATGCCGCGGAACCGCTGGAAGAGTTGCCGGAAGAACCCATCGGAGAGAGAGAAAAAACCATTGCCGCGTATTGCAGCGACCTGATTGATGACGGGTCGGTCCTTCAGTTCGGATTCGCAGGCATCTCTCGTGGCCTCATGGAGTTTCTCAAGGACCATAGACATCTCGGCATTCATACCGAGATCTTTACGGACTCGCTCATTGATCTCATCGAATCC
>Ga0247842_10006703_pt1 | contig 12886 bp, 11 predicted proteins | sample LaCruzMarch2015__3_FD_192411 | JGI IMG/M metagenome (GOLD analysis project Ga0247842, IMG submission 192411) | Freshwater microbial communities from meromictic Lake La Cruz, Castile-La Mancha, Spain - LaCruzMarch2015_19m | ecosystem: Environmental > Aquatic > Freshwater > Lake | place: Spain...
GGCCTGCGATGGCCTCAAGCCGGTCGTGGCCATCTATTCGAGCTTCCTGCAGCGCGCCTATGACCAGCTCATCCACGATGTCTGCCTGCAGGACCTGGACGTGACCTTCGCCGTCGACCGCGGCGGCCTGGTCGGGGCGGACGGCGCCACCCATGCCGGCAGCTTCGATCTGAGCTTCGCGCGCCCCATCCCCAACCTGCTGATCCTGGCCCCGTCCGACGAGAACGAGTGTCGGGCCATGCTGCGCACCGCCTATGAGTATCCCGGTCCCGCCCTGGTGCGCTATCCCCGCGGCAGCGGCCGCGGCGTGGCCATCGACCCCGCCACCCCGGCGCTGCCCATCGGGCGCGGGCGCCTCCTGCGGGAGGGCCGACACTGCGCCATGCTCGCCTTCGGCAGCCTGGTCGGCCCGGCGCTCGCCGCCGCCGAGGGGCTCGATGCCACGGTGGCGGACATGCGCTTCGTCAAGCCCCTGGACGAGGACCTGATCCTGGACCTGGCCCAGGGCCATGACCTGCTGGTGACCTTGGAGGAGAACGCCATCGCCGGCGGGGCCGGCAGCGCCGTCTCCGAACTGCTCTCCGAGCGCGGCGTCCTGGTGCACTGTATCCACCTGGGGCTGCCGGACCGCAACGTGGAGCACGCCGAACAACCGGCCCAACTTGCGATGTGCGGACTCGACACCGCCGGCATCACCGCCCGGGTGCACGCCGAGCTGGAGCGACTGGGGCTCGCACCCACCCCGCACCTGGGCGCCATCGCCGCCGCGTAAGCCCGACACTACCGGCAGCGCCGCACCCCAGTGCGGCGCCAGCCCCGCAAATAGGGACATCGTATGAGACTGCCAACAGGCCCAACCGCCAGGCGCTCGCTCATCGCCCTGATCACGCTCGGGGGCATCCTGCTCCTGGCGGCAATCGCCATCCCGCCGACCCTCGGCGCCCGTGCCCAGCGCGCCTACCAGGACCTGCTGCGCGGCACCGTCGCGGCCCTGCCCCCCGGCTGGGTCCTGGTGGAGCGCTATGAGCGCGGTTGGTTCAGTTCCAGGGGCAACGCGGAGCTGACCCGGCAACCCCTGCCCGGTCAGACCACCGTCGGGGTCAGTCGCATCCGTCTGGACAGCCGTATCGAGCAGGGACCCTGGGCCTGGTTCAACGCCGACCTCTTCCCGGCACTGACGCAGGTCCACACCCGCGTCGAAGTGCTCGCCGATCCGCTGCGGGTCCCGCCGCTGCTCTTCACCACCACCATCGGCGCCGACGGCTCCGGCCTCACGCGGCTGCTGATCCCGGCCACGGAACAGAGCGGCACACCGGACGGCTTGCGGCTGCAAAGCCAGGACATCACCGGCACGGCCCGCTACCGGCCGAACCCGCGGCAGCTCGCGGCCGACCTGACGGTTCCCGGCCTGGCTCTGCTGGACACGGCCGGACCCGTCGCGCGCCTCACGGACGCCCGGCTGAAGGCCGATCTCACCGGCTGGATCGGCGGACTCTTCACCGGGCGCACCAGCCTGGAGGTCGATTCGGCCGAGTTCAGCCCACCGCCGCAACCGGATGCGAACGCCAAGGCGGCCTTGGTCCAACGGCTGCGCCTGAGCCTGGAGCAGGTCCCGCAGGGCCAGGCCCCGACGCTGCGCCTCGACCTGCGCCTCGACGCTGCGGCCGAGCTGCTGCGACTGGGCAGCGTCGACTACCGCACCCCCGTCATCGGCCTCGCCGCCCGGTCGCTGGACGCCGCGGCACTTGCCGAGATCAACACGGCGCTACGTACCCTCGCGGACGACGGCGCCTCGCCGGCCATGCGCGGACTGGTGGGCGCCACGCTGCTGACCCAACTGCTGCCCCGCTTCCTCGCCGCCGGCCCCAGCCTCACGCTCGACCCTTTCACCCTGACCACCCCCGAAGGCCCCGTCGCCGCGCATCTGTCCCTGGGCGCCACCGCGCAAGCAGGCGGCGGCGCCAATGGTGCCGCCGCCCTCCTGGGCGCCCTGCTGAACCGCGGCAAGGCCAACTGGCTGACCGGCATCAAGGGCGACGGCGTTATCGACCTGCCCCAAGCCATCGCGCTCGAATGGCTGACCCGCGCCGATACCGCCGTCCCAGCCGCCCCCGCGGAGCGCCTGCAGACCTGGATCGACGGCGGCTGGGTCAGCGCCCGGGACGGGCGCGTCACCAGCACCGTCCGGCTTGTCGATGGGCAACTGAGCGTCAATGGCAAGCCGGTGCCGCTGTTGCGGTCCGTGTTTGGACGCTAGCGCGCACTCGACTCGCACCCCATCCCGCTCGTCGTGAAGGTCAGCGCGGGCACGCCACCCGCGCCGATGCGTCATGTGCGACGCAGGTCAAATTCCGACGATCACCGCAGATTTATACTAAGGGAGCTTGGCGGTCGGAACCCCCGAGCCGCTGAGGGGTGGCCAACTCAAGCGGGTCAATCTCGCCATCGAACGGCTGGCGGAGATCGATGGGCGCCTGGATCGTCAGGATGCTCATGCCTGGGGTCCGCGCATCCGCGCCTCGCCTCACTCTCTCCGCGACCGGATGGTCCAGCATCCGGAGAATCCATGCCCGCACAAACCACCCTCATCGCTATACCAGGTCCGCAGGACCGGGTCTGCCCCAAGTGCCGGACGCGCAACGAACTGGCCGCACTGGAGCGCCGTCAATACCGGTGTGCCGGTTGCGGGCTGGAGTTGGCCCACATCGACATGGCCGCCAATGGCGCCGTGCGAGGAGTCTTCGGTTGGGTGCTGGACCTGGGCGCCGTGGTTCACGGGCGCTACCAGGTCACTGCCGTGCTCGGCAAGGGTGGGTTTGGCGTCACCTATCTCGTGGACGATCTCCGTCTGGCGGGCAAGCGGCGGGCGATCAAGGAGATCCCGGTTCTGCTGTTCGACGAGTACGAAACCCGCCTGCTGGGTCACCTGAATCATCCCGCCATTCCGGACATTATCGATCGCTTCGAGGCGGACGCCATGGTGTATCTGGTCCTGGAGTTCGGCGGCAGCCGGACCCTGCGGATCGAAATGGACCGGCGAGGCGGCCGCATCCCCGTGTTTCTCCTGCTGCCCTGGATCGAACAGGTGTGTGCCGCCCTGGTCTACCTGCACTCCCAGGACCCGCCCGTCATTCATCGCGATCTCAAGCCGGAGAACATCCTGCTGGACGACAACGAGCGGGTGATGCTGATCGACTTCGGTATCGCCAAGGAGACCACTGGCGATAATGTGACACGTACCATCGGGCGGGCCTTCACCAATGGTTTCAGCCCCCCGGAACAGGTCTTGGGAACCGGCACCGACCTGCGCTCTGACATCTATGCACTGGGCGCTATCCTCTATTGCGCAATCACCGGGCGGGTGCCGCCGACGCCCCATGAGCGCATTACCGGGACGGTCCTCGAGCCGCCGTCCAGGTTTTTTCCCGAGATCCCGCCGCTTCTCGATAGCGCGATCTGCCAGGCATTGGAGTTGAATCTCCACAAGCGCCAACGAACCATCGCGGAGTTGGCCCAGTGTCTTACGCTGGTGCGCAGCGGGGGTGACAGCGCCCGCACCATCGTCGCAACCGACAGCACGGCAATGGCGGCGGGACTACGGGCGGCGGCGGAGGGGCATTTGGCCGGGGTTGAGTTTCCGTCGCTACGCCAGTCGCAGCGGACCGCGCCCGAGCCGTCGGCTGGCGAGCAGCCGCCGGTCGAACCCGGACCCCGGCCTCGCCCCAGGGTCTGGGCCTGGGTCACGATCGGTCTGGCGGGCGCCATCCTGGCCGGTGGCGGGGGATGGCTGTACCGGTATGCCGCCGACCAGGGTCCGGCGGGAGGGGCACCGGCGAACCTTGTTGCCCCGAACAGCGCAAAGGCACCATCGGTCAAGACGGTTTCCGACACCGCACCAGCGGCGGCGGGAGAGCCGACGCGCATGCTTGCTCCCCCCGCGGCAGCCCCTGCTGCCCCGGAGCACCCGGTGCCGGTGGGGCAGGTCCAAGTCCAGGCACCGTCGACGTCCGAAATCCCCGTTACCGCGCCGCGTCCGCAGGAAACCAATCCCTCTCAAGACCTGCCGGCGGCGTCCGGAAATGGGCAACCCCGAGGACCAAGCGCGGTCGAAGCACCCCCGCCCGATTCGCTCATGCGCATCTTCGAGGAGCGGCGTGCCCAGAACGAGCGGGAGGCCGCGTCGGCTGCGAGCCCACCGGCCAACCGCGCCAAGGGCCACGGCGAGCCAAAGCAGCAACCCAGAAAGCAGGCGCCAAGACCCGCGACGCGCGAGCCCGGCACAGCCAGCCGCAGCGAACCGAAGCAGCAACCCAGGAAGCAGGCCGATACCGCACAGCGCAAACCCGAACCGCCGCGTCATGCCCAGTCAGGACCCGGTGCCTCCCGTTACACCCCGGAACAGATCCGGGCACTTAAGCGATTCAATGACATGCTAAACCACTGAACAACTCCGGGCGATGAAGCGATGCAATGACATGAGAGGTCCGCCTGACCAGATGGACATCGATAGCGTTTCTTCGTTGTTGAGGTATCCACGGCGCAGACTGATACGGGATTGACCACGTATAGCGTCTAGGCGGCACACGACCGCCCCCGGCAGGCGGTTTCCCCGCGAAATCCCGCAAGCAACATCCCTGAGGTATTGGCAAGAAAATGATCCCACGATTCCCTGTCATACTCCTGCTCTCGGCCCTACTGGCGGTGAGCACATGGTCCTGCGCCCCCGCCACCGTGCGTGCCCATAGGTGGGGCACGCCCGGCACGCCCGATGATGTGGCGATGGTCAAGAATCTGCCCAAAGACCAGGCTTTGGGCTTTTTGCGGTCCCTGTATGTGCCGGAAGCGGCCAATACTTGCCGATTCGAGGAGGATGGGGTGCTGAGATGGTGGAAAGGAGAATTGCTGCCAGGCAAGACCCGCTATAACTCGCTTTACGATTGGGGTTTGATGGCGCAAGGGGGACGGGGACCGCTGGTCCGAATTGTCCTTTCCGTGCGCGGGACCAACGAACTCTGGTGCTTGATCCACCCGCAGTTATTTGCGGATCGTCAGGGCAAGGATGCAACACCGTTTATAAAAGGAATCTTCACGATGTTAAAAGTGATGGGGGTAACGCCCTTACCATTATCCGAAGCGTCTAAGGTATTCCATTCACCCTCCTGGAGCGAGGTACGGTGGATCGAGGTCCGGGCGGCAGTGGCAGCGGAACCGCACCAACCTTGAGCGACGTTCCAGCCACCGGCGCCCGCGCGGCAGAGCGCCTGATAGATGCCTGACGCCCAGTGCCCCTCGGCAGGTGATCTCCCCGCAGATCCAAGTAGGCAACATCCATGAGGTCTTAGCGAGAAAATGATCCCACGACTCACTCTCATATTCCTGCTTGCCGCTTTGCTTGCGGTAAGCGCACTTTCCTGCGCGCCGAACGTCCGCAACCTTAATCTATCCCAAATGGTGATCGACGATCTGCCCAAGGATCAGGCATTGAGCTTTTTGCGGTCGCTGGACGTGCCAGCCTGGGTCGATACTTGTCGCTTCGATGAGGATGGCGTGTTCAGATGGCGAAAAGAACGGGTACTGCTCGAGAATGGCCGACCCAGGCGCTATGAAGGAGGGTTGCTGCCCGGCAAGTACCCCTATCGTTCGTTTTATGCTGAGGCGTTGCGGCCGGGCTATAAGGTTCAAATTGCCCTGTTCGGACCCGATACCCGCAAGACCTGGTGCATGATCGCCGCCGAAGAGAACGCGGACCGCCGGGGAAACGAGACCCTGCCGTTTACGGCTAAGACCCTCACGGCGCTACTGAGCATGGGGGTGAGGGTGGTGTCCTATGGCGAACAGCCGGTACGTGCCCGCACGCAAGCGACGCAGCCAGCGCCGCGGATCCAGTAAAATGTGGCCACGACGCACTCTCGTACTCCTACTCGCGACCCCGCTTGCGGTGAGCATCTGGTCCTGCGCCCCCACCGTCAGCTCCCCCACCACCAGGATGTGGGGTAAGCCCGACGATCAGTACGTGATCGACAATTTGTCGAAAGACCATGCGTTGGGCTTTCTGCGGTCCCTGTATGTGCCGGAAACGGCCACCTCCTGCCGATTCGAGGAGGATGGTGTACTGAGGTGGTGGAAAGGACAATTGTTGCCCGGCAAGACTCCCTATAGTTCGCTGTATATCTCGGGTTTGGGACGGGGAGGAGGTCCTCCGGTTCGATATGTTCTCTCCGAGCGCGAAACCAATGAACTCTGGTGCGCGATGCATGCGCAATTAATCGCGGACCGCCAGGGCAAGGATGTCACGCCGTTTCTTAACCAGATTTGCACGGCGCTTAGGGTCATGGGCGCGAGACTCATGCCAGTATCCGAACTGCCTAAGGCGATGCAGTTACCCTCTTGGCGCGAGGCAGTGGAGTCAGTGAGGCTGCGCCAGCCTTGATCATGGGAGCGCCGCACCCCAGTGCGGCGAGGCCTCTGCGCAGACGGCACCGCCGGGGTTATCTCCGAGATAGCAAAAGGAGCAGAAGGGGCCGGGCTCGAATACATTTCGGGATGGGAAAGCGAAAATTAACTCGAGCCTGGCCCCTTGTGTGCGAAAGCGGTTGTCGGCGATGTGGCGGACGATCAGGGTATGCATCAAGGTGCCGTCCATGGTCAAAGGCCGGCAATGACCTCGTGGTCCAACCCGGTGGACTGGGCGATGACGCCCGGCGCGACGCCGTTGGCCTTCATCGCCCGGGCGATCTCCAGCGTGCGCTCTTCGCGACCCTCATCTCGCCCCTCCTGACGTCCCTCCTCACGCCCCTCGATCTTGCCGAGCCCATAGTTCGACGCCACCAGGCTCGCCTGCAGGTGCAGGTCGTCCTGCCAGCGCTCGTAGGCGGCGCGCTCCGCCGGTGCGAGCTTGAGCACGTCGAGCTTCTCCTTGGCCTCGCTGAGGCCCTTGGCCGAGAAGCCGTCCTGAATCGCCTCGTGCTTGAAGAAGTAGACCCACTCGTCGAGGGTGTCACGGGCGATGTCGTCGAACCGGTCGACCTTGATCAGATAGTACTCGGGAAACAACTCGTGGGTCGCTTCGCGGCCCGGAAACAGCCGGCGCTGGGCGAGGCTCAGGGCCAGCTCGTCGTGCTTGTGCAGGCCGTGGAAGCGCGTGGTGCCGCGGTAGATATAGTCCTCACCGTGACCCAGGTCGAAATAGAGGATGTTGACCGAGATGACCTTGACCAGGTCCGCATAGGGCTGGCCGGCGTCCAGGTGCTCGACCAAGGTCCTGGCGCTACCGTAGAGCATCCGCGACAGGTAATCGTGCTGGCGCTCGTACTGGACCTCGATCAGCACCAACTCGCCGCGGTGGTTGCGTACCTTGAGATCCAGGCGGTTGGAGCGGTCATCGGCCGTGTCGCGGTTCGACTCCGACTCCAGGACCTCCATGATCTGGACGTCCTCGCGCAGCAGCTCGCTCAGGAAGCCCTCGAGGATGCCGAAGTTGGCCTTGCTGCGCAGCAGCCGTTTCATGGCCCAGTCGAAGCTGATGAGCTTGCGTGTTGGCATGGTCGCTGACTCCGCGGGGTGGGGATAGGCTCGGGCGGACAAGCATAGCTTGTCCGCCAACCGGCCGGGTGCCGAAACGTTGCGGACGCGGCGGCCTCGATCGTCGTTCCGACCACCGGAGGTCGAGGCTTCAGCCGGTCCGGCGTGCTGACGCGACTGCATTTGCGTGGATCGATCGGGAGCAAGCTTGGTCATCGTTGCGGCCAGCGCTGTTCTTCTGGAGTCCAAGGCTTCAGCCTTGGACTCCGTCCGGGCGGCGGCCGGTCAATCCCCGCCGGTCCCCGTTCCAGGCAGCAGCGCTTGGATGCGCCTGAGCAGATCGGTCAGGAGCCTGGTGTCCCCGGGCTTGTGCTCGATCTGGAACTCCCAGCGGCCGCCGGGGTGGCGGCGGATGCGGATGTGGGTGCGCAGCAGGAAGACCACGACCAGCAGTACCGGGACGCCGAGGCCGGCGGACTGTCAGGCGTTGAGCACCCGCTACGCTTCGATTACGACGCGCGGGAAGGGATTCACAAGCCCGTGACCCATCCCAAGTCGCACTTGACGCTCGGGAAAATACGATCTGTGCCGTGACCGCGTCCGTCAGGCCCTATTGGTTTGTCGACTTCCTGCTGCGCAACTTTTATTCGCCGGCTTGCGAGCGCTTCGCAAGCCGTATGCCCGATCGGCAGGCTTCTCGCCGTTTCGCTGTCCGATTACGATAACGACGGAGAGGTAAGAGCGATTTCGGAAATCGCCTTATCTGAAAGTCCGCCCGCTGTTGCCCACGAGGCGGCTCCGCGATCGGCGCCTCGACATCGTCTCCCGTTCTCTGCACCGACTAAAGGTAGTCTTCCGGTTTCGGGGCGCTATCGCGCTCCTCCCAGCGTTTTCTGCGGCGCAACATATCGATCAAGTCGCCGCGCCTGAAGGTCGCCGAAAGCTGCTGCATCGACACCTGTTGCTCGCCGTAAAGACGCTTGAGCGCCCATTCGACATCCGCGATGGAGTCTGCGAAATAGCGCTCGCCGCGCTCTTCGATCAGGGCCCTGGCTCGCGCGAAGCCGCGATGATCCAGGCCGTCGAGCGGCGCCTGCACATCGGCGAGCAATCGCCCCCCCATCTGCATCGCAGCGAAGCGCGAGGCGTAGCGTACAAAGGGCGGATCGCTCGGTTCGGGGCGCCGGCGACGGTTCTCGGCAATCCGGTACAGCAACACGGCAACGATGGTCTGTGCGGCGTTCAGGGTAGCGGTGAAGATGGTGTCGTAAAGTTTGCCGAAATGCTCGCGGGTCAAGAACTTTGCCTGATGCGGCGCGTGGCGCCAGACGGCGAGAATGGCCTCGGCAGCGGCCCCCGACGTGATCTCGGTCGGCTTGGCGGCACTCTCCATCCGTTTGCGCCGATAGGAGAATCGCAAATCCGCGATGCCGGTCTCCAGGCGTCTCTGCTTCTCGTCGTTGGAGCGCAGGTCCTTCAGGTCCACTGGGTTCTGGCTATTGGTGGCATGTGTAATCTGCAGCACGATATCCCGGTTGTCCTTGGGCAGCTTGTAGATCCGCACCAGGACGCTTGCGTCCGCCGGCAGGGGTTGCCCTGCGGCCTGCATTTCATCGAGCGTCCTCGCGATCGTCATGCTGGTCTGTCCGCCATTGACGATCTGCAGGTTTTCCACCTTGACCCGATAATCGCCGCTCTGCAGGGCATTGTATGAAAAATCGCTGCACACCAGCGGAATGAATCCATCGCGAATCATCGCGCGAACAGACTCCACCTTGGCCTTGAGACGGTCGTTGATCGCACCGAGCGCAGACGCCGGGTCGAAGAGATGGCGAATGGCGTCCACCAGGGCGTCGATGCCGCTTTCCGGGAAATTCGCATCCCCCTCGAGCTTGGCCTTGTATTTGGCCTGGAATAACGTAACCCCGAATTCGCCATCGCTTTCTTCGGTCATATGCATGGCATCGACGCCGAAGTCCCCGCCGCCCTCGGTGAGACAGTCGAACGCCTCTTCCGGCTCCAGATCGAGCATGGTCTTGACGCACAGATAGACGAAGGCGAGCGTCTTGCGGCGCTCCGCGTCCTTGATCCCAAGCTCCGCCTCCGCCTGGGCGCGGACCTCGTCCGCAATTCCGGCGAGGCGCTGATCGACGATGGCTGCATTGACATTCATGGGCGGTTACCGGGGTTGAGCAGGGGTCGGTCAGGACCTCGTATAGCAGATGAGCACTCGCATGACCCGAAGCTTCTCTTTGGCCTCGCGCAGGCCCTTGGCCGAGAACCCGTCCTGGATCGCCTCGTGCTTGAGGAAATAGACCCACTCGTCGAGGGTGTCACGGGCGCAGTCGTCGAAGCGCTCGACCTTGATGAGATAATACTCCGGGAACAGCTCGTGGGTCCCCTCACGCCCCGGGAACAGTTGGCGTTGGCCGCGGCTCAAGGCCAGTTCGTCGTGCTTGTGCAAACCATGGAAGCGCGTGGTACCAAGCATAGCAAGTGTCCGCCGCGGGCGGCGTCCGGTCAGTGGCCGGTCGGGCGAGAGAGCGGATTGTGCAGCCGCCCCGTACCGGTCGGTGGGGGGCGGAGAGTAGCGCCGTCGGTTGGGCTGCGGTTATGCTGCGACCTCGCGTGCCTGCACCCTGCGGCCCGCCGCTCTGGTAGCCGGGAGCGCCGACTGGTGCTCGCATGTGTTGCGCCGAACCCTTATCCAAGAGAGGTCCTCTGTCATGGGCGTCTATGTTCGATCGCGGATCATCCCGGGGCGGATCGCGCCCGAGGCCTGGCACGCGCTCTATCTGCGCACGCTGGAGTTCTTGTCAGGCTGCCCGCCGACCTTGATGGGCGCGCGGCGCAGCCGCGGGCAGGCCATCGAGCGCCGGGTCTTCACCCGCGGGCTCGAGCACTGCGCCGCGGAGCCCGGCCAGCGCCATTGGCTCGTGGTCGGCGATTTCGACAGCATGGAGTGGGCCGAGTCCTTCCTGCTGTACGCCGACCTCGGCCATTACCGCGGCACCGAAGGTTCGGGCCTCCAGGAGCCGCCCGAGGACATCCTCCAGGAGCTGCTCGGCGATGACGATCGCGGCCACTGGAACGTCTTCGACGACAAGACCCAGGGGCACGACTACCACACGCCGATGCTGGCCGTGGCGATGCTGATCGAAGACCGCTTCCCCCTGTACGCCTTTACCGGCGGCGATATCGACCGGGCACAGGCGCAGATCGCACAGACCATGATCGAGGAGACCCTGGGGATCGAGGTCGCGCTGCCGCTGTGCGTCGATGCCGAGCGGCTGTTTGCGCGGATCGGCCGCTATGTCAAGGGCAAGGACGCGATCGAGCGGTTCGATCTGCTGTTCCAGGGCGATGAATTGGCGCTCTTTCGCCTCGCCCCGCGCCGCGACCTCGAAGCTTGGGTCATGGATGTGCTGCGGCACTACAGCTCGCCGGGTCAGCTTGGCGTGACGCGACTGGCGATGCGCTGGCTCGATGCGGACCGGGATCTCGCAACCCTGTGCCGGCTCGCCTGTCTGGACGAGGCCGGCCCGCGCTTCGATCCGGTGGCCTTCGCGGCGACCCTGGCCGCGACCTGGGTGACAGTCCCGGAAGCGGCGCGCTCGGCCCTGGCGCCCTTCGCGCGTCCGACCGGCGCGCCGGACACCGTCCATTCCCAACTCGGCATGGCGCTGTTGGACATGACTGGGCTTCAGGGGCGGCGCATCCGGCGCTTCATCCCGCGGGACGAGGCGCTGGCCGTCTTGTCCGGCCTGTTCCCGGAGCGCGCCGGGCCCATCCGGGAGGGACTCGACGCACGGGTTGCCCAGATCGTGCAGGGCCTTGAGACAGTCCGCGGGCCGGTCGATGACCTGGCGCGCCGCAGTCGCGACGAACCGGAGAGCGGCGATGGCCGCTCATTCCTGCGGTTTCGGTCGGCCGCGACCCTGAGCGAGGCGCAGCGCACCCAGTTCCGCTACTTCGCCTGCACGGCGAATCGCCTCCTGAGCCTGCTCCCCGAGCAGGTCCCGGACAGTGCGTCTTGGACCACTGTCGAAATCGGGCGCATGTTGGAGCGGGCCTGCGACGCCCAAGACCTGACGCTGACCGAGGACGCCTGGGCCTGGATCGAGTCGGAGCCGGACCGCGAGCTGCTGTCGATGCTGCTGGCCTTCGCTGCAATGAACGAGCGCGAGCAGCGATTCTGGAACATCCGTCTGGCGCTCTTCGAGCACCGCGCATTCGCCGTCGCCGTGCTCGCCGCGAGCCGCGACCCGGCCGTCTGCGACGAGATCGCCGGGCTTGGGTCCGCCCGGGAGGGCTGATCAAAGGCCGGCAAGGACCTCGGGGGCCAGGCCGGTGGACTGGGCGATGAGGTCCGGCGCGACACCCTTGGCCTTCATCGCCCGGGCGATCTCCAGGGTGCGCTCCTCGCGCACTCGTCGAACCGCTCGACCTTGATCAGGTAATACTCGGGGAACAGTTCGTGGGTACGCTCGCGCCCCGGATACAGTTGGCGTTGGGCGAGGCTCAAGGCCAGCTCGTCGTGCTTGTGCAGACCATGGAAGCGCGTGGTGCCGCGGTAGATATAGTCCTCGCCGTGGCCCAGGTCGAAATAGCGGATGTTGACCGAGACGACCTTGACCAGGTCCGCATAGCGCTCACCGGCATCCAGGTGCTCGACTAAGGTCCGGGCGCTGCCGTAGAGCATCCGCAAAAGGTAATCCTGCCGGCGCTCGTATTGGAGCTCGATCAGGACCAGCTCGCCGCGGTGGTTGCGCACCTTGAGATCCAGGCGGTTGGAGCGGTCGGCGGCCGTGTCGCGGTTCGACTCCGATTCCAGGACTTCCATGATCTGTACGTCCTCGCGCAGCAGCTCGCTCAGGAAGCCCTCGAGGATGCCGAAGTTGGCCTTGCTGCGCAGCAGCCGCTTCATGGCCCAGTCGAAGCTGATGAGCCTGCGTGTTGGCATGGTCGGTGACTCCGCGGGATTAGGGTATCCGGCGCACAAGTATAGCGCGTGTCGCCGGCAGACGGGGCGGGATCATCCCGTAGTGCTGCATGACCCTGGCCACCATTTATGCCCCCGTTTGAATTAGATCGAGCGTGGCCCCTTTGCCTTTTGGCCGGACAGACCAGAGGGAAGGCCGATCCTTAACTTACCGGCAGTGACGCGGAACCCCCGGAAGGAGAAGAAAGAACCCGCTGCCGCTACGCGGTGCAATCCGCGAAAATGTCGCGGAACATCTGCTGGTGCTGCGTAAACGCCGCCAGAATCGCCGGATCGAAATGTTCGGGCTGGATGCGGTTATCGCCCCGAATGATGATCTCGCACGCCTGGTGATGATCGAAGGCGGGCTTATAGGGTCGCTTG
>Ga0247842_10006706_pt1 | contig 12882 bp, 11 predicted proteins | sample LaCruzMarch2015__3_FD_192411 | JGI IMG/M metagenome (GOLD analysis project Ga0247842, IMG submission 192411) | Freshwater microbial communities from meromictic Lake La Cruz, Castile-La Mancha, Spain - LaCruzMarch2015_19m | ecosystem: Environmental > Aquatic > Freshwater > Lake | place: Spain...
ACAGTCCAAATGCTGCGAAATCGGGCTGTCTGAGCGCTTGAACTGAACCCATCTGACGAAATCACCGAGAAATCAGCTCGGAGATGGGAAAACACGACTGCTTAGACGGTTTTTCCGCAAACTCTTATGGGCCTGCTGTACTCCAGCCACGCGCAGCGTATCGAGGATCATCTGAGCGAAGTCAGTTGCGCCCTCTGCAGTGGCCCCTTGTTTGTAGGGATCCACCACTGAATCGTCGTCGTTGACGATCATGGTGCGGTGGGGACTCAGGCTCTCTACCGTGAAAGGACCAGCGACACGGGCCTTGGACTTGTCTTCGTATGGCTTGTTGAAGAGATACTCGGAATCAGCATTGGCGGAGATGGAGGCATCCATCTCTTTCTGGCTTTCAATACGGGCATTCCACAAGTTGGCGTGTAAAGTTTTGGCCTCCATGGACCAGGCTGGCTGCGACTCGCGGGGAATCTCCCATGCTTTCCAGTCTCTGCCGACAACAGCATTAAGCTTCTCCTGCAACGGCTCAAGTGTGGCGTGCCACTTGTCCCAGATTGCGTCTATTTCGGCATTGTTGGCTATGGACTTGAGCGTGACGCGCGGAGACCGCTCATAGACAAAACCTAGTCTTATGCTGTGAGAAACTGGATCAGAGGAAGGCAAAGAGCTAGTTAGTTCGGCTTCTTTCTGCTTGCCTTCAACGGAGTCAGCGAGCAAGTAGTAAGGATATTTTGCGCCCATGATGCGGGCTCGCGCTAAGGCAAGAGCTACACGCGATGTATCGACTGTGATCCACCGACGCCCCCATTGCTCGCTCACATATGCTGTAGTTCCCGAGCCACAAGTTGGATCAAGGACCAAGTCGCCCGGATCGGTAGTCATTAGTACACATCGCTGGATAACCGCCTCGGACGTTTGCACAACGTACGTCTTCTCAGGCGCCGCAAACATATCGCTCCAGATATCTGTTACCACTTCGGTTGCCGCATCGTCATAAAAATATCTCCATCTAAGGCTGGTCTTCAGTGGTTGAAGGCGTCCCGCCTTGGCGAGCCTGGTCATGCCACTCTCATGCGTCTTCCAGCTCTTCCCCTTGGGAGAGAGGTAGGTCTTACCGTTTATAGCGAAATCATATGTGCACGATGAAGTATAGCCAGAAGATGCGAGGTTCTGGGGCGTGAACATTCGAGCTGTAGGCTGTTGGCCAGCGGTGGCTCGACTAATTGTCAAGCCGTCTGGAAGAAGGGCTTGGGAGAACTCAGGATGGTTTTCAAGTAGCTTGGGAAGTCGCGGCTGTCGAAACTTCAGCTGGGTCTTGTTTTTTGAGTACCAAAGCAAGAAATCTGTTGTGCGCGCCAGGTCGGAGACAGCGAGAGGGCTCTTGACCCGAAGCGTAATTTGAGCGACAAAGTTAGTGTCTCCAAAGACCTCGTCCATCAAGCAGCGCACGCGGTGCACATTCTCATCCCCAATCTGGACAAAGATCGAACCAGGATCAGTGATTAGGTCTTTTGCCGCGATAAGCCTATCGCGAAGATAGGAAAGGTAGCTGTTAACACCGTCTTTCCAGGTGTCTCTGAAGGCCTTTACTTGCTCGGGCTCGCGGGTAATATGATCTTCTCTGCCATCTTTGACGTCTCTACTTGTGGTTGACCACTGAAAATTGCTATTAAACTTGATCCCATAGGGTGGATCAAAATAAATACATTGCACCTTCCCTCTTAGTCCCTCTCTCTCGGCCAGGCTCGCCATCACCTGAAGTGAGTCGCCCAGAATCATCCGGTTTGACCAGTTCTGATCGTGCTGATAGAACTCGGTCTTGGCCTCCTCAGATGGCAGCCCATTGAAAGCTGAGAAGAGATCGATCTGCTTGGCATCCCCTTCACCTTGTTTGCTTTGGCGCTTCAGGTCATCAATCAGCACCTTCGGGTGGATCTTCTCCTGGATGTAGAGCGGTGGTGCATTCACCACAAGCGGAGAGTCATCCAGCAGATCCTTGCCGCGCCAGATCAGCTGAGGGTCGAGATCAGGATTCCGCCGCTCATAGGCCACCTGCAGCGGTGTTTTCTCCTGGTTTTGCACCATCGTCTGGTACTCAGCCGCTGGGATATTCCGGCGTGAGGCGTCGTCGTGCGAGAAGCTCTCGATCTGTTTTTCGCTGGCGGGCTTTTTCGGCATCTCAGGCCACCTCCACGGCGAGCACAGAACCCAGAATCTGATTCACTTCTTCTTCTGCAGCTGACGACAACTGATTTTCCATAACAAGTGGGTCTCGGAACTCGGCAAAAGCCCACCGCCCGAACTTGCCTGTGTTGTTGACTCCAGGCACCCAGTAGGTCTCCATCGTGTTCTTCTTCTCTTTGGCATCCTCTCCCCGATAGCCCTTCACTTCGCAAACGAGATTGAGTAGATCATCTTCACCTCGTCCGTCATCCACCACCACAATGAAATCTGGGATGTAGCGCCGCGGCTCTCCGGCGAGCAGATAAGGCACCTCGAAGCCCATCGACTGGTTTTTCACCCAGCGAAGCACCTTGGGGTGGGCATCGAGCACCCGGCAGAACTCTTGCTCCCAGGTGCTATCACAGATGGCCCAGTTCACATGGCAGCGGCGTGAGTCGGTTTCCCAGCGCAGCGTCTTGGCAGTATTGAAGTTCACGTCCATTGTGCTGCCGGTGGGGTTGTAGGGGTCAAGGATCGCCAGCCGTTTGCTGTCTGCCCCGGCGCTCACGACAATCGCCGACATCATGCGCTCGCAAGCCCTGTCGGCAATTTTGCGGTAGACAAGTTGGCCGTGGTTAGTGCCGCCTTTGCAAACGAGACACTGATCCAGCCACTCGCGCACTACCTTCTTCAGCTTGAGGATCAGGTGATGCTTGGGAACGCCCTGACCATCGGGGTACTTGGTTTTCACCAGGTGCGTGGCCAGATGGAGGATCACTGTTGATTTGCGGAAGTCCTTGATCCGCTCAGGAGTGAGCTCGATGCCTTCTCCGATGATCCCCTGGTTACTGGTGATCGTTGGTCCCACCAGTTCAGGGGTGAGCTCCAAGATGTGATCGTCCGTGAAGGTGGCCTTCACCTCCTCATCGGGAAGTTCTATGCGGTAGCCAATCACGTTGGGGAAGGTGATCTCCTGACGATCTCGTTCCGGGCTGATGGCTTTGACGTGGATTGTGTTCGGTGGCGGCTTGACGGGGGCCCGCACCGCCTGGGCCGTGAAATCAAACGGGATGCCGAGGATGTCGGCATATTCCACGTCATAACGACCGGTGTCTGGATTGAGTTGATAGTTCTGGCGGCGCAGGGCGCGGCCCACAACTTGCTCACAAAGCAGTTGTGTGCTGAAGGCCCGCACGCCGAGCACATGGGTCACCGTGTTGGTGTCCCAGCCCTCAGTGAGCATCGCCACCGAAACCACACAGCGGATGTCGGCTCCGAGCTTGCCCGGCTTACCCACCGTATTCATCACTTCCCGCAGCAGATCGGCATCACTGAGCTTGGACCCAGCAGCGCCAGCTCCCTCTCGCTGGATGATCTCGCGGCGGAACTGCTCGATCTCTGTCCCCGCCATCTCCCTGAAGTTGGCATCAAGGGCCTCACCGCTCTCCAGCTGTTCGCTGTCGATCAGGAGCGTTCGTGGCCGGGGTAGGGGGCGTTCGTAGTCGTCGTAGTTGGAAAATAGGGGGCAGGCTCCTTTGCGAATCTGCTTATCGCCACGTTCATCTTCCACTTCATACCCCGAGATGTAGTCATAGACCAACTTCGAGGTGGAGGTGTTGTTGCAGACGATGATGAAGCACGGCGGCACTTCAAAGCCTGCTTGTTGCCACAGCTCAAAGGTCGTCACGTAGTGGCCGTAAAGCGCCTCGATTGCCGAGTTGAGTTCCGTGGGCAGGCTGTCAGGCGCATATTGACCAGACTTGCCGCGGCCCTTTTTGGGCATGCTCTTTTTGATGTTCTTCCACAACTCCCGGTAGAAGGGCATCTCCTTGCTGATGTTGTCGGCCACCGGCACCCGCGGCAGCTTCACAACTCCGCTTTCGATGGCATCCATCAAGGAAAAGTCGCTCACCGCCCAGGGGAAAAGCGTGCCCTCTGCGTAGCCGGAGCTGGCTAAAAAGAATGGCGTCGCCGATAAGTCGATCACCCGCTGCTGGCCTTTGCCGATCTTGCGGCTGACGGCCTCGATTCCAGAGATCCACATCCGCGCCGCTTCGCGGTGACTCTTGGCTTCTGCCTTCTCCTCTGAACTCAGCTGGATCTTCTCTCGCTCCTCATCGCTGATCGGCTTCTCCCGGTAGCAGTGGTGGGCTTCATCGTTGATCACCAGCACCTGCTTCATGCCCATCAGTTCGCTCATCACGCGCTGGAGCATTTGGCCTTCGGTTTCGGTGGTGGCCATCTGCTCACCCCTCCAGCCCTCCATGAATTGGCGCGTGCCCTTGGCTAGATCCAGTAGCTCCCGCTTGCGGAAGGCGTGGTAGTTGGTGATCACGATCCGGGCCTTGCCCAGCTCTCCCACCAAGTCTTGAGGCACCAGCTCCATCCGCCGGAAGTAGCTCTCGGTGTCATTTGGCTTCAGCACTCGGAGCCGGTCGCGGATCGTGATGCCTGGAGCAACCACCAGAAAGCCCTTGGTGAAGCGGCTGCTGCCGGGGTGACGGGCCGCGTTGATCGTCTGCCAGGCGATCAGCATCGCCATCACGGTGGTCTTGCCCGCGCCGGTCGCCAGCTTCAAGGCCATCCTGAACAAGCCGGGGTTGGCCTCGTCGTTGGCGCTTTCCAGTTTTTCGAGGATGTCTTTGCCGCGCTTGCCGATCTCCGGTGCCACCTCCGTCAGCCAGATGGCGGTCTCAGCTGCTTCGATCTGGCAGAAGAAGGGCCGGATGCCCTGGAACTCGTGATGCCGCCAATGCTTCAGCAGGCGGGCCGTCTCCGGCGTCACCTTCCACTGGCTCTCCGGAGCCTGGCGCCACTCCTCCACCAGTGAGCGGATGGAGTTGATCTGCTGGGTGACCTCGTATTGCTGGTCATCGGTGGAGAGGCCCTGGGCTTCGAGCTCGAGGGATCGCTGCACAGCCTGCTCCCCCTTACCGCCCCGCTTCTTCGGCTTGGGGATCGGCGTGATCAGCCGAGACTCGCGCCGGTACTCGACGATCTTCTGGGTGGGAATGCCGTCCTTGTCAAGCTCCCAGTGCCGGAGCGGTCGCCCGTAGGGGGAGTTGAGGATCGGGTCCTCGAAGAAGCGCTCGCTCATCGGTGGCCCCCTTTCAGGGCGCACAAAAGTAGTGGGGCGCTGTCAGGAATGGCGAGATGCCACCGCCCTTGACCCAAACGAGCTGCAGTGACGCTTCCCCTAGCCATACGCTGACGTCGGCGCGCCCCGGTTTGCGTAGTTCTACAGCGGGACAGCAGCAGATGCAGTGCGTTCGCCATGCTCATGACGGGGTAGCGATGCACCAACTGCATGGTTTTTCGATGAGATCCCTGCAGGGCTTGCCTCGCGCGTTCCCCCTTCTGCCGGATCTTTCTCCTCCTGGGTCAGGTCCCCCTCACCGATCCGCGCCTCCCCCGCCTTCTCCACCCGCTGCCGCAAGGTGCGGATCAGATGGCGAGCCTCCCGGCTGCTGCCCACCAGCCCCTGCGGCAGCAGCAGCCATAGCTGTTCGCTCAGCTGGGGCTGCTCGGAATGGGCGACCAGGCTCTGGGTCTGGAACCAGCCCGGATCCACCAGCCCCGGGCAGAGGGGCATCGCCAGCTGGCGATCTTGCATGCGCTTCAGGCAGGAGGGAACGTCCTGGCAGCTGATCGGCTGCTGCTCCACCTGGAAACCATGCCAGGCCAGCGCCTCATGCAGCAGCGGTGTGACATGGCGGCGGGGCAACAGCACCTTGCGGGGAGTGGTCGCCTCAGCCGTGGTCGGCAGATGGCTTACCAGCTGCAAGGGCAACGTCCCCAGCGGCACCGTGATCACACCGCTCCAGCTGGGTAGGCGCTCGACGGCCAGAACCAGCGGGTGGCACCAGGACGACACGATCGCCCCATCGATCAAGGCCTGGCTCAGCAGCTGCGCCCACTCCTGCGAGGGCCGGATGCGCGGCGGCACCGCCTGCACGCTCAACAGCCCGGCCAGCAGTGCCTGATGCAAGGGGTCGGTGGCGATCCGCAGCTGTCCGCCCATCAGCCGGTGGGCCCGGTAGGCCAACCGCAGCTGCCGCAGGCTCTCATTGCTGCCATAGCGGCAGACACTCGCCCCCCGTCCTGGCTGCAGGCGGAACTGCTGGCCCATCAGCGCGGCGCTGCGGCAGACCGTGCTCTGGTGCATCGCCAGGGCGCGGGCCGCCTTGGGCTGTGATCCGGTGAGCTCCAGCAGATCGAGCACATGCAGATGCTCAAGAGGAACTGGCGGGGCGTAGCTGGGGCCGTGGCGTCGCCTTGACGGCAGGGCGGCTTGAACGGTGCAGGAGCTGGCCACAGAGCGCTGTCGATGTGCAGGTGCCCAGCGTCACCAAGCCAGGCCCTGGCGTGAACGATTCACCTGCGAAAGACTTGAGGCACCCCGTCGTCTGGCCTCCTTGCCCTCCGCCACCGCGGCGCCGCTGCGCTGCCACCTGCTGATCGGCCCGCCCGCCAGCGGTAAGACCACCCTCGCCAGGGCTCTGGCACCGTTGCTCACCGCCTCCGGTGAACCGCCGGCTCTGCTGCTCTCCACCGATGCGATCCGCGCCGAGGTCTTTGGCGATGCGGCCGTGCAGGGCCCCTGGATCGACATCCAACAGCGCCTGCAGCAACGGCTGATCGAGGCGGTGGCGGCCGGCATCCCGGTGATCATCGATGCCACCCATGCCCGCCGCCCCTGGCGGCTGGCGATCACCCAGGCCCTGCTGCTGCCGGCGCCGGTGGAGTGGATCGGCTGGTGGCTCTACACCCCCCTGCCCACCTGTCTGGAGTGGAACCGCCAGCGCGAGCGCCAGGTGCCCGAGGCGGTGATCCAGGAGATGGCCGCTGCCCTGGCCGATCCTCACTTCGGGCCCAGCCGGGCGGAGGGCTTTGCGGCCATCTGCGCCGTTGTGCCCACCCATCACGACGACCTGGAGCCCCTGCTGGCTGCTGAATTGGCGGCCCTCGACCGCCGTATCCGCAGCGCCCGGGCCCGCGAGACCCATTGGCAGCTGCATGGCTACTCGCGCCTGCTTGATCTGGAGCGGCTGCTGTTCCTGATCCGCCTGCTCAGCCGTTACCCCGAGCTCGACGCCGCTGATCCAATCACCCGTGAGCAGCTGGAGGCGATCGTGTCGCCCTTGCCGTCGGGCGATCTGGCGGAGCGGGCTGCGGCCTTCCTGGGCCGGCTGCATGGGGAGTGCTACGGCGAGGCGGGGGCGATCCGAGCGGATTTGGCCTGGCTTGAGGCCAATGGCTTCTGCTTCTGCGGAGACAGCCTGGCTCCGATCCGGTTGGCGGAACTGCCGGCGGCGCCGCATAGCGGCGGTATTCAGTGCGGCATTCAGGGCGGCGTCCATGGCGGCCACCCGCCGATGGGTGACGGGCCGGTGTTCCAGCGGGTGATGACCCTGCTGCGTCACTTCCTGCAGGTGCCCTTTGATCGGCCGGCGGAGCCCGGCGCCACCCTGCACCAGCACCTGATCGCCGCCACCGAATCCATCCCCGGCGCCTACCTTCCGGGTGAAACGGCAACGCTGCGCAAGGACCTCGAGAAGGTTCTCACTCCCTACGGCTTCCGCAACCGCCACGACAATGTGCGCCACGGTTATTGCCTGGGCACCGCCGTGCTTTCACCACCCCGGCTGCGGGAGCTGCACAACGTGGTGCGCCAGGCCGCCGGCCGGCTGGCCGATCCAGCAGCGCAGGCCCTGCTGGCCGAGCTGGATGAACGCCTGGGCTGGGCTGGGATCAGCGCCGATGACCTGGCGCCTGTGCGCAGCTACGCCCGCCATGCGGTGGTGGACACCGCCCTGGTGCGCCGCGATTCGCTGGCCGTACCGCGGCAGGCGGAGGCGATTGAGGCGGCGATCGTGGCCCATCGCCGCGTGCTGCTCGAGCGCTATCCAGGGGTGGGCAGCTTTGCAGGCAGCGCCGAGGGCGAGCTGCGGGTGTGGCCGCTGCAGCTGATCTTCCACAACGTGGGCTGGTATCTCCTCTACGAAGACGACCAGATCGGCCAGGAGCAGGGCCTGATCCGTAGCGAGCGGCTTGATCGCCTCACCCTGCGCCGCCGTGAAACTGGCTTCCGCCGCAGCCCTGAGCTCCATGCCGCTGCCTTGAGCAGGCTGGAGCGGCTGCTGCACCACAGCGGCGGCATCTACTTCGGCGGCGATCTGGAGCAGCAGCTGGCCATCGCCAGCCCCTCGGCCCAGCGCCGCAGCCAGCTTCTGGCGACCCTGCGCTTTTGTTGCGCCCCCTGGGCCTTTGCCTTCATTCGCGAAGGCCTGCAGCGCTACCCGATCGAGCACACTCGCTTCTCTCAGCCGCTGCCAGGCGACCGCTGGTGGCACCACCCCAACGCGCCGCATGTGCTCCAACCCGGCGCAGCCAATTCCAGCCACCCCTACCCGGTGGAGCTGGATCTGCCCCCCTGGACCGTGGCGGCCGACATCGACCTGCGCAGCTGGCTGTTTGCCTTTGGCGGCGGGATTCGCCTGGAGAGCCCTGATGCACTCAGGCAGGAGCTGGTGCAGCGCTGCCAGGAGGCGATTGGGGCCAATGGTGGCCGACAGCCAAGTTCCGAAGCCTCTTCTTTATCACCTGGCAGCAGATCTGCCAACCGCATGCGGCGCGATTGAGAGGCGGTTTTACTCAGTCAATGGCACCCAGTCTTGTTTTCTCTGCTGCCACCAGAGCTGGATACTTCCCAGCCCAGATCTGCACAGCAGGATTGGCCGCCAGGTAGGCATCCCAGCTGCAGCCGTAGGACTTGAGTATGCGAGCGCAGTCAAGCGCAGCAATCCGTGCCTTTTCGGCCGTCTCTGCCTTGATCTGATCAATGCGTCCCTGAAGGTTCTTGTTGACCTCCCCGACGCTCAGCCCCGTCATGCCCATCAGCTCCATCATGAACTGATTGGCGGGAACGTTGTTCTTGAAGCCAACTGACGTTGCCTGAATATTACCGGCTTCGTCGATGTAACTGATCGAGAAGGTGTAATCGTGCTTTTTGGCGGCAAAGCCGATCAGGCCAGGTATGCCAAAGAGCACAACACCAGCAACGCCCATGCCCACATCAGTTTTGCTTCCTGATCCGCCCTGTGACCAAGAGAGCACCTGCTCTTTCTGGATGACCATTCCTGGCGTGCCGATTTGGCCATTGGCGAGGGTGACGGTGCATTCCGAACCACCGGTGCAGAGGGCCTGATACACCGCCGCCAGACCTGGTGTGGCAGTGACTCCGATGGCTGTTGCTGCAGCACCGGCCGCAAGTCGATGGATGGAGGAGTGCATGATGAGCTGCTGAATGACTCCTATCTAGTCCCGCTAGTGCTGCAAACTGCCAATAACGGCTGATTCAATGCCAACACCGCATGGTCTCAGCGTTATTGATTCAGGTGACTCCTCTTGGCGTGGATACTTCTGGTGGCTTTTACCGCAGCGATTCGCAGGCCTCTCCATCGCCGTTGCCATCGAGATAGGTGTGGCCCTGGCGCAGCAGCTCCTGGGCGCGGGCATAGGAGCCGATCTCCTTGCAGCGGTAGCGGCGGCCGCCGGGTGTTGTGCCATCAGGAATAACGGCTGAGCGACGAGCACGGCGGAAGTCCCAGGGGCGGGTGATGCCGCCCTCCTGCTGCCACACCCCATAGCGATGTCTGCTCGCCCGGTACTCCGCATCGAGGTACTCCTTGGCATCACAGCCGCTGAGGTAGCGCCGGTAAGCAAAGGCCTGGCCGTCTTCCACCAGCACCAGGTTGATGTTGAGGTCGCTGATCACCTCGGCCACCGTACGGCCATAGCGATCGGTGCTGTGGGGCTGGATGCTGACCACCCTGCCCCGCGGCAGGCGCTGCATCAGGTAGGCCCGTGACTGCTGACCCCAGGGAGACTGCGCCGTTTCGGGGGCATCGATGCAGGCCAGGCGGATGGTGATCGGCAGGCCCTGGCGGCTGACGCGCAGGGTGTCGCCGTCGCCGATCGAGAGGACCTTGGCTCGGAATTCGGTGGCCGGCGCTGCTGCTGCGCTCAGTTGGCTGGCGCTGGGGATGCTGGCAGCGATCGCCAGGAGCAGCAGGAGCTGCGGTTTCAGGGTTGGGGCATGGGGATACCCCAGGAGTGGCAACCAACAAGCCTGACAGTTCTGCGCCCTGGCGGATCCATCCATGCGATGCCTGCATGGATGGATGGGCTACCAGCCACCAAGGCAGGGCACTCTGGAAGGGGTGATGGAGTCACGATGCGCGTGCGCTGGTTCCTGCTGACTGCGGCGTTGACTGCCTCGGTGAGCGTTATGGCCAGTGGTGGCGCCCTGGCCCAGCAACCGGTGCGCCCTCTGCCCAGGGTCGGTGGCTGCCCGCTGGGCTACTTCGCCTCCGGCAGCTATTGCGTCCCGTCCAAGGGCGACAACACCCGCGGTGCCATTGAGAAGGCCGGCAACAGCTGTCCGCTCGGTTTTTATGCTTCCGGCAACTACTGCCTCAGCAGCCCTGGCGCCAACCGAGAAGCCATCGAGAAGGTGGGCAACTCCTGCCCGCTGGGCTGGTTCGGCTCCGGTTCCTACTGCATCAAAAACCCCTGATCGCCATGGGCTTCCGCTTCCGCCGCTCCGCCCGCCTGGGGCCACTGCGCTTCAACTTTGGTAAGGCCGGGTTGAGTTCCTTTTCCGTGGGGGGTCGCGGCGCCTCGTTCAACATTCCGGTGGCGCGCAGCGGCGGCCCACGCACCACGGTGGGCCTGCCGGGCACCGGCCTGAGCTGGAGCATGGAGAACTCGCCCGATCACCCTGTGGCGATTCCGGCGGGTGCGGCCCAGGGGCTGCCCAACAGCCGCCGCCTCCGGTCCGGTCAGCTGGAAAGTCTCAAAGCTGAACTGCTGGGCGGTGCTGCATCAGCAACTCTTTTCTCCCGGTTCCACCGGCCAGCGGCTCTGTGAGCTGGGCTTGGTGAGCCGCCTGCTCGCCGATGGTTCCCTTGGTGCACGGCCGACCGGGCTGCTGGCGATCATCGAAACACCGGAGGCGATGCAGGGTTACCTGTTGCGGGCCCAGGGCCAGGACGATGCCAAGCGCCGCGCCCAGCGCTGCATCGAGGCGGTAACGGAGGCCGTCCGGCTGGCGACACTGAGGGGCTGGCTGCGCTGAACAAAGGAATGCAGAAATGTCCTGCCGGCAGTGCCGGTTCAGACAAGGGCTTGAACCATGGCTACCGCCACAAAAGAAGGCGCCCCCGGTAGGGGCGCCTTAGCACCGGTCGCAGATGGTCAACCTGGCATTTCGGATGCCATCCGGTCTGGTGTCGTTTTGTTCCACAGATGCCCTGTCTTGGGCCTGGCAGGCAAGGAATCAGTCACGGCTCAGGGAAGAGATGCTCGGGGCTTGACCTTCCCAGAAGTGACTGCTTGGCCGGGTTATGCAGCCCAGCTTTCACACTTCAAAACGCAGGAAATAGCATATTGCTCACTCGTCCACTTGGGGTGGCTACCATATGCCACGTTGGGCCTGTTTCCAATCAGTTCACCTTCACAGAAACCCCCGGGGGACTGACCCGGATTGCTTTGAGGAGAGAACCTTGGGGGGCTTTCCCCTCAACCACAAAGTAATGCTTTTGGGCAGAGAGAGAGGATCGAGCGTGTTCCTCTTCCCGTATGGAGATGGGCGGTTTCAGGCCCCCTCCATGCCGCCGGGGGTGGATCAACCCGGTTGCAGAGCCAATCTCGGTGAAGTCACTGTCGTGAAGCCCCGTAACCACGCTGGCCAAGAGCAGCATCGAATCTGCATCAATCCCTGCTGCCAGCCTCCTTTCGTCCGAAGGTGAGTGTGACCGATTCGGAGGCCCTTTGATGGATGACACTCCCCCGGGGCAGGCGTCAGGAGCGCGCTGACGATCCGGCCCCTGCTCCAACACTCTCATCGGATCTCTGGCTTCCCTGGCGTGTCACGCCGTCGCCGTCCATCGCACCGTTCACGAGCTCAGCTCCAGGTGCCCCGGACCCAGCGGGAAGCCCCACTGGAACCCTGGCCCCAGGTGCCAGCGTCAGCCACTCCGCCCCACCAACCAGAATCCTTCTGAGCCCGGTGGCCTCGTCACCGGGCTTTGTCGTGACCCCCCCGTTCCATGGCTGACCTCGCCCGGACCCACCAGGCCCTCGCTGAGGACTACCGCTGGCCTTTGCAGATCGCCGCCGGCAAGTTGCTGGCCCTGCCCAGCTGGTCGTTGAACGCCACGGTGGCGATCATCCACACCCAGGTGGAAGGCATCACGATCGGTGCGGTGAGGAGCCTGCCCGCCTTCCTCGATCACAGCCCGCCGGAGTTCGATGCCTTCATGCGGCTGCAGGAGCAGGGGGTGAGCCTCGGGGAGGCCTACCAACAGTGCCTTGCCGAACAAGGCCAGGAGTTCCTCGATGCCATCGAGGTCGCCTAAGCCCGTGGGGCGTTGGTCACCCACGACAATCTGGCCGAATTCGCAGCCCTTTCCCAGAAAGGCTTTGCCCGAATCCCCCGTGAGCTGCTGGTGCTGGCCCAGTGGCCTGACCATGTCACCGGGTTTCTGGTGTCGTGTCAGCCGTTGCGGTGACCTCGGCGCGAAGCGCCCGCTGCCGCAGGGCCGACTGAAAGTCTTGTTAATCCCTTTCCAGCGTCTGGATCCCGCTCCAGCCGAGCATCCTGTTGATGTCGTGGGCCACGGCCATCAATCCAGCTCTGATGGAGCGGAAGCCATTGGTCCG
>Ga0247842_10006707_pt1 | contig 12872 bp, 7 predicted proteins | sample LaCruzMarch2015__3_FD_192411 | JGI IMG/M metagenome (GOLD analysis project Ga0247842, IMG submission 192411) | Freshwater microbial communities from meromictic Lake La Cruz, Castile-La Mancha, Spain - LaCruzMarch2015_19m | ecosystem: Environmental > Aquatic > Freshwater > Lake | place: Spain...
TAAGCTTGCCCAACAACCCCTGTTCCTCGGGACTCAAGGCCGCAAAAGCCTCGGAGTTTGTCATTTGCCAAGCGATCAACTCGCGGCTGACCTGGAATCGTTGTTGCAATTGTGCGATGGCCGCGGTGAGCGTCGCCGAAGTGTAGATGGCAGACGCGGCGACCTCCCGCGGCAGCAGCAACTCAGCCGCGAAGGCGCGGGCGCGCTTTTCCGCATACTCCGGGGTGCGGCCGCCCAGCACCTCGCCCACCGGGAGGGCGCGCTCGCGGTCGATCAGCAGGTGGCAAATCTCATGGGCGAGGGTCGAGCGCTCGCGATAGAGATTGGCTGGCTTGACCGGCTCGGTCTGCTCGGGATGCTGGTTTGCCGCCTGGTTGAGAAGGATCACCGGGCCATGTCGTGGCCCCCAGGCGGCAATGGCTTCCAAGGCACACTGGGGAAGCGAGATTGTCTCTACGGCGATACCCCATTGTGCGAGCAACTCGGCCGGGTGCGCAGGCTCGTCAGGCGCCAGGTTTAAAGCGCGTCTTAGCCAGTCGGCCAGCCAGTAGCCCTGCTCAAAGGCGCGTCCGGTCTCGGAGAACTCGCTGTTCAATTGCGTACTGAATGCATCGAGTACGGGAGTGCGGGAGGGCGGCACTGCGCGCAGGCGCTGCAGGAGAGCGCGTTGATTGTCAATACTGATATGGCCGGTGCTCATGCGTGCGGCGGCCAGAAGTTCGGTGTCCGCGTCCGGTTGCTCGGGGTCGATCTCCCAGTCGTCGTTAGCAGGGGTATGACCAGCCAATTGCGCGAGCCATGCGGGTTCCAGCCCGGTACGCAGCGGGACGATTTGCGCCCACAGGCGCGCCCTGCGCTCTTGCCAGAGATCGGATGCGAGTTTGGCGCGCGGGTGCTGGCTGTTCTCCACGGCTGTCGCCAATCGATCCCCCAGCGCGGTAAAGGTGTCGATGATCTCTCGATAGGGTCGCAATGCATTGAGCCGCATGGCCGGGTAGGACACCAGATACTGATTACCTTGGCGCAGCAAGATCAGGGATGGGACGAACAGGCCCTTCAACGCCATCGCGAGGTCGTGTCGGCAGAGGAACCGATACACCGCCTCGTCTTCCCGGTCGATGGTCTCATCCGGCAGATCACCGCTCTCCCAACGGTGCTCGGCCTCGCCTCGCAGCGATCCGGGGAACAGCGGGCTCACAGGGATCGGGTAGGATTCCTCCAGTACCAGCCAAGGCCAATTTCGGGCGAGGAACTCCAACAGATCGAGCCAGGTCCAGCGCAACGCCGTCTCGCGGCCCGCCGTGTCTTCGCCGGACCAGATCGTCTCTCCCTGAAATCGGAGTACACCATGACCCCAGGCCAAGTCCATCGTCGAACCGCTCTCCAAGGCCAGTTCGAATTGCAGGCCGTCGGCAGGGCCGATCAATTCTGCCGCCCTCCGTAATTTCTTAGCCATTGCTTGAATCCTTGCAAGTCATTGGTGGATTCGGCTTGCTGTTGAAGCTGTTTGAGGATTGATCTCGGTAAAGGCGGGCGGCCTGACAGGTCGCCGCGCCATGGATATCCGTGGTATGACTCGCCCGGTGTCGTCGGCACCGATTCATAGATGACGCCGCGATACACGCTGTAAATTCGCGCTGGCGAGTCGGCATCCGCGGACTCATAAAATGGAACACCACTGTTCAGCAATGCCTCCGCGGTCCTCTGCTCGATCGAGCTTGGGCATTTACCGATAGGACCCTTGCCGCCCGGCTCGAAGCCCGCGTAGTCCTTGCCCCAACGATGCTTATATCGTCCCTCACCGCGCTCATAGCGCCAGCGCACCTCGCCTTCCGGACAGGTTTGATCATCCAAGGTCATGCGGTGCTGGCCGTCGGGCCATGGGAGACCGTTCTTGGTCGGTTACTGCCGCTGGCGGACTGGTGCCGACGCGCTTTGATGGACATAGGGCCATTGTAGCTCGAATCGGATGTCGTGAGGTCGTGAGGTCGTGAGGTCGTGACCGACATTGTTGTAGGCGATGCGCTGAACGACGGCGCCCCGGCTTTCCTGTGCAAGTTCTGCCGAAAACGACGCTTGCGCTCCGTTGCGGTCCGTCGATGCAGGCAGGTCCGGCACCCTCGACCAGAATCGTATCTTCTTGGGTCACTGACCCGGCAAGACATTCAAGGCATAGCGAGTATGCTTACGCTCCCCGCTGCGAACAAGCGCACCCTTCGCGACCAGATCCTGAAGATCGCGGGTCGCGGTGGCCCGCGTGCTGCCGGTGATCGCGCGATAGTTCTCGGCGCTCAAGCCCCCGACGAAGCCCTCCGGTCCGGCGCGGAACAGGCGTGCCAGCGCCTTGTCCTGGCGCGCGTTCAATTGACCCCGCAGGCGGTCGTAGAGCTTGGCCTTGCTGATAAGAAAGACCACCCGCGCGCGGCTGGAGTCGAGTGCATCCAGGACGGTATGGGCGAAATAGTCCAGCCAATCGTCGATGCGATTGGTCTTGTTCGCCCGCTCCAGTGCGCTGTAATACGCCTTCTTGTGCCGTTCGATGGTGTGCGACAAGGCGATCAGCGTAGGTTGCCCGAGACCCTGCGCCAGAACCTGTTCCGCAATGGCGCGCGCCATTCGGCCGTTGCCGTCCTCGAAGGGGTGGATCGTGACGAAATACAGATGGGCGATGCCCGCACGGGTCAGGGTCGGCAGCGGGTGCTCGCCGGTCGGGGCGCTACGCTCCAGCCAGGCGAGAAAGCGCTCCATCTCCGCGGGCACCCGCCGGGCGGGCGGGGCCTCGAAATGGACCCGTGGCGCATAAACGGCCCCCGAAACCACCTGCATCGGCTCTTCCAGGGTGCGATAGCCCCCGACCTCGCGCAGATCCCGCCGCCCCGCCATCAGCATGCTGTGCCAGGAACACAGGCGCACATGCGACAGGGGGGTCTGAAAATGCCGATACAGATCGACCATCAACTCCGCCATCCCCGCTTCGGCCGGGGCGATGCGGCGCCGGTCTTCGGCCAGGCCGAATTCGCGCAGCAGCGAGGACTGAAGACTGTCGCGGTCCAGGAACTCGCCCTCGATCCGGGCGGTCATCAGCGCCTCGTCGCCGATCAACTCGACCGTCAGCGCTCGTTGCTCGGCATCGCTCAGATGGGCGAAGGCCCCGAACAAGAACCCGGATTCGTGCAGCAGGCGCGACTCCAGGGGCGCGAGCCGCACGCTGTCGTAGGCGAATGCGGGCCAGTCAGGTTGTTGCCAGTTCCAGACCATGAGGCATAGAGGGAGCGGCTATCGCTCATCTTGAGAGCGCTTTTTGAGCGATAAGCAAAAAGAGTAACCCTCGCCACCCGGCGGCGCAACGCGCAATTCAGATCACCCCGGGGCGGGGCGCAACGCTGGGTACCACGCGGCCCCGTGATACACTGATCCCGTTTGGGACTACGCACGACGTCGTGACCACCCGACGGGCCAAGACCCACATCCATAGACATTAAAGACCTGCAAGCACGGCCGCGACAGCGACTGCATCAAGGTCGAACACTCCTTCCGCAAGCAGCCATGACCACTTCAAGCCGATCCACCGCCAACTTCATCAACGTCGGTGAGCGCACCAACGTCACCGGCTCCGCCGTCTTCAAGAAGATGATCCTGAACGGGGACTTCGATGCCGCCCTGGACGTGGCGCGCAATCAGGTGGAGAACGGCGCCCAGGTCATCGATATCAATATGGACGAGGCGATGCTGGACTCCAAGGCGGCCATGGTCCGCTTTCTGAACCTGATCGCCGCCGAGCCGGATATTGCGCGGGTGCCGATCATGATCGACTCCTCCAAATGGGAGGTGATCGAGGCGGGGCTCAAATGCGTCCAGGGCAAGGCCATCGTCAACTCCATCAGCATGAAGGAGGGCGAAGACGCCTTCCGCGAGCACGCCCGCAAGTGCCGACGCTATGGTGCTGCGGTCGTCGTGATGGCCTTCGACGAACAGGGTCAGGCCGACACCGAAGCGCGTAAGTTTGAAATCTGTCAGCGCGCCTACCGCATCCTGGTCGACGAGATCGGCTTCCCGCCCGAGGACATCTGCTTCGACCCCAACATCTTCGCGGTCGCCACCGGCATCGAGGAACACAACAACTACGCGGTGGATTTCATCGAGGCAACCCGCCGGATCAAGGCTCACCTGCCCCATGCCAAGGTTTCGGGCGGTGTCTCCAATGTGTCCTTTTCGTTCCGCGGCAACAATCCGGTCCGCGAGGCGATTCACTCGGTTTTTCTCTACCATGCCATCCGTGCCGGCATGGACATGGGCATCGTCAACGCTGGCCAACTCGCAGTCTATGACGACCTGCCGGCCGAGCTGCGCGACGCGGTGGAGGATGTGATCCTCAACCGCCGCCCCGATGCCACCGAGCGTCTGACCGATCTGGCCCCCAAGTACAAGGGCGACGGTTCCGGCATCGAGAACAAACAGGATCTGACCTGGCGTGAACAGCCGGTCGAGAAGCGCATCCAGCATGCCCTGATCAAAGGCATCACCGACTTCATCGAGGCCGATACCGAGGAGGCCCGCCAACAGTTGGGCAAACCGATCAACGTCATCGAAGGCCCGCTGATGGCGGCCATGAACGTGGTCGGCGATCTGTTCGGCGAGGGCAAGATGTTCCTGCCGCAAGTCGTGAAATCGGCCCGCGTCATGAAGAAAGCCGTTGCCTATCTCGAACCCTATCTGGAACAGGAGAAGTGCGAGGGCGACACCCAGGGCCGCATCCTGCTCGCCACGGTCAAGGGCGATGTGCACGACATCGGCAAGAACATCGTCGGCGTCGTCCTCCAGTGCAACAACTATGACGTGATCGACATGGGCGTCATGATCCCGGCCGACCGCATCCTCGCCAAGGCGCGCGAGGTCAATGCCGACATCATCGGGCTCTCGGGGCTCATCACCCCCTCGCTCGATGAGATGGTCCATGTCGCCAAGGAGATGCAGCGCCAGGGCTTCACCGTGCCGCTGCTGATCGGCGGCGCGACCACGTCCAAGCTCCATACTGCGGTCAAGATCGAGCCCCAGTACCCGCACCCGGTGGTGCACGTCAAGGACGCCTCACGCGCTGTTGGCGTGGCCGGCAGCCTGCTCTCCAAGGATCTGAAGCCCAACTACGTGGCGGCTATCCGCACCGAGTACGCGGAGATCCGCATCCGCCGCGCCGCCCGCGATGAGGCGCGCGACCTGATCCCCCTGGCGCAGGCCCAGGCCAACCGGGTGCCGATCGACTGGGAGCATTACCAGCCGCCCACCCCGGCCGAGCCGGGTATTCAGGTGCTGCGCGATATCCCGCTGGATGAGATCGCCGCCTATATCGACTGGACCTTCTTCTTCCACGCCTGGCAGCTCAAGGGACGCTTCCCGCAAATCCTGGACGACCCCGAGAAGGGCGAGGAAGCGCGCAAGCTGCACGCCGATGCGCTGGCCATGCTCCACCAGATCGTGACCGAACAATGGCTGTCGGCACAAGCCGTGATCGGGCTCTTCCCCGCCAACGCGGTCGGCGACGACATCGTGATCTATACGGATGAGACCCGAAGTGATGAGCGTCTGCGCTTCCACTTCCTTCGCAAACAAGGAAAGCAGCCCCCGGGCCGGCCCAACGAGTGTCTGGCGGACTTCATCGCCCCGACGGAGATCGGGATTCCGGACTATCTGGGTGGTTTCGCCTGCACCGCGGGCGCGGGAATCGATGCCCATGTTAAACGCTTCGAAGCCGATCACGACGACTACTCGGCCCTGCTGCTGAAGGCGCTCGCCGACCGGCTGGCCGAGGCCCTGGCCGAGTTGCTCCATCACCGGATCCGCACCCGGCACTGGCGGTATGCGCAGGAGGAGGATCTCGACACCGCGGCACTGATCGACGAGCAATACCAGGGCATCCGCCCGGCCATCGGCTACCCGGCCTGCCCGGACCATACTGAGAAAGACCTGCTGTGGGAACTGCTGGATGCGGAACGCCATACCGGCATCTGGCTCACCGAGTCCAAGGCCATGGTCCCTACCGCGGCGGTCTCGGGGCTGTATTTCTCCCATCCCGACAGCCGCTACTTTGCCGTCGGCAAGATCAATAAAGACCAGGTGATCGACTATGCCGAGCGCAAGGGACTGCCGCTCGCTGAGGTGGAGCGCTGGCTGGGACCCAATCTGGCCTATGACAGTTAAACCGCGCCCGGCGCGGTATGCGATGTTGTTGGATGAGATCGGCCTGGGCAGATCCGACGATTGCTGGAGCTGGCGCGGTTTAAGGCGATTTCCTGGAAAAGCTGTACCACCGTGTAGGGGCGACTTTAGTCGCCCCTAGAGCCCCTACGGATCTTGCAGGCACGCGCAGTTGGGATGTTTATTCCCGGAAATCGCCTAAAGGGTCTCGACCTCGAAGCCGATCACACCGCGTTGTTCGCGGCTGAATTCGATGCCGATCAGATGGATCGGCTGACCAAGCGCACGGTATTTCGCCGCATAGTCCCGCTCCTTGAGCTGTTGCAGCGCCCGGCCCGCCGGCTCCAACTCCACCACCTTGAACTCGAACAGCCAAATCCGGTCATTGAACCTCAGCGTCAGATCGACTCGGCCCTGGCGGCTAGCGTCCTCCGCCGTCAAGTCCAGGCCCAACGCGGCCAGATGGCTGTAGAAGACGCTGGCGTAGTACCCCTCGTAACGCGCGATGGGATTACCGGTGTGCCATTGATAAGGAATCGCCGCGAACAGGCTGTCGAGATGGGCGCGCAGGCCGTCGAAATCCGCTGCCGCCAGCAGATCGTAGAGCCGACTCGTCAGCTCGCTGGCGCGTCCGGGCTGGCCGATCAGTGCTTTGATCAGGCTATCGTTCAGCGCGCTCTCGACTTCCAGATTGGGATAACCCAGAGTGTATTCGAGCCGAGCGCCGATCCGCCGCGCGCCGGTGAAGGTGAGATAGCCGGTCTGCCACAGCAGTGCTTCGGTGGCCAGATGATCGACATCGAAGGCCGACAACAGCGCTTCGTCGGCACGCAGGCGCGCCAGACTGGGGGTGAAAAAGCCGCGCTGCATGAGCAGATCCACCAGAAAAGTCGGAGTGCCGGTTTCGAACCACCAGGTTCTGAATTCGCGTTCCTGAAACAGCAGCAGCAGATCGAAGGGGTTATACACTGCCGCGCCGGTCCAGTTGTAACCGTTGTACCAGCGGCGGATTTCGTCCCGATCGAGCCCCGGAATTTCGGCGGCGAAGACGGTCTCGACATCCTGCTCGGTATAGCCGCACAGGGCCGAATACTCGGCAGAGACCGTGATATCACGCAGGTTATTGAGGCCTGAGAAAATGCTCACCTTGCTGAACTTGCTCACCCCGGTGATGAACACAAAGCGGACATGAGCGTCATTATCCTTGATCACTGAATATAGATTGCGCAGTCCGTCGCGGGTGGCGCGCGCGGTGTCAGGATCGGTGAGGTTATCGAGGATGGGCTTATCGTATTCGTCGACCAGCACCACCACGCGGTGACCGGTCGCGGCATGGGCCAGCCGCAGCAGCTCCGCGAAGCAGGCGCCGCTCCCGGTTTCGGTGCAGCGCAGCCCCAGCGCGGTCTGATTGATACGGAGTTGCTCCCCGATTTTTTGCTCCAGCGCCGCGCGATCCTGCACGATACCGCCGCCAAAACTGACCCGAATGACCGGATAACGGGTCGTCCAGTCCCAGTGCGGATGGATCAGCAGTCCCCGAAACAACGCCTCGTTGCCGGCAAAGAGTTCCCCCAGGGTATCGAGCAACAGCGATTTGCCGAAACGCCGCGGACGTGACAGAAAATAGTGGGTGCCCTCGTCGGTCAACTGCCGGATGAAGTCGGTTTTGTCCACGTAATAGTGATCATCCGCGCGGATCTTGGCGAAGGTCTGAATGCCGATCGGCAGTCTGCGGCGGTGCATGGCGGGCCTCGGAAAGGGGGACGCGAGTCGTCGGGGGCCAGGGTAACGGGTTCGCGGCAGCCTGTCATGATGTGGATCAGCGTTTCCGAACCCGTCCGTGTCGATCGGGTTAGGGGTTAGCGTGAACGCCTGGCCGGTCCCTTGTGGGAGCGGCCTCCGGCCGCGACGGGGCCTCGCAAACTGCCGCTGGGTCGCAGGTGACCGCGGCCTCGCAGCGCGGCCGGAGGCCGCTCCCACGGCGGACGTTCAGGGTAAGACCGTGTAAGGCTTCACCCATTGGTTGTTGCCGTCATAGGCCTCCGTGCTGACGCAGGTGTGATCGACGAAGGCGCGCAGTGACTTGGCGGCGGCGGCCCCGGCGGGGAGACCCTCCAGCGTCAGGGTGCGGCTGGCCCCGGCAGCGAGGGTGCCGACGGCGAGCGCGGCGTCGCCCGCGGCGCCGCAGGCGGGAACGCCCGGCTGATTGACCCAGAGAGCCAGCATGTCGGCGTCGCCGGGCGCGGTGCCGCGGTTCTTTACCGTCACGGCGGCGCTGAAGGTGCCGCCGGCGGTGGGGCGCTTGGGTGTCAGGGCGATGGCGGTGACCGCGAAGTCGGCGATCGGCTGGGTGAAGACCCGGTAGCCCTTGGTGACCTGGTTGTTGGTCTCATTGGGTTCCGCGGTCTGACACTGGCTGTCGATGAAGGTCCGCAGGGTCTTGTACCCGGCAGTGCCGGCCGGCAGGCTGATCCGTACCGTCTGGTTGGCACCCGCGGCCAGGTCCGCCAGGTTGATTTCAGTGTCCCCTAGGGCATCGCAGCTTTGGGTCTGGGGTTGATTGGTCCAGACGCGCAGCCGTCCTGGGTTTCCCGCCTGGGTGCCCCGATTCTTGACGGTGATCGAGGCATTGAAGGTCCCGCCGGCGAGTGGGGCGCTCGGGTTCAAGCTGACGTTGGTGACGGTGAAGTCGGCGTCGGAGGTCGCGGGCGGCCCCCCGAACCCGGCAACCGGTACTGGACTCCAGCGGTCCGTGGTGGTGCCGTCGCCGAGCTGGCCAGACCAGTTGTATCCCCAGGCCCAGAGGCTGTCGTCGGTCTTGCGGGCCAGGGTGTGATTCCAGCCGGCTGACATGGCTGCCACCCCGGTCAGGACCTGGACCGGCCTTGAGCGATCGGTGGTGGTGCCGTCGCCGAGCTGGCCGTCCCAGTTGGCTCCCCAGGCCCAGAGGCTGCCGTCGGTCTTGAGGGCCAGGGTGTGCAAACCGCCGGCGGACACCGCCGCGACCCCGGTCAGGACCTGGACCGGCCTTGAGCGATCGGTGGTGGTGCCGTCGCCGAGCTGGCCGTCGCAGTTGACTCCCCAGGCCCAGAGGCTGCCGTCGGTCTTGAGGGCCAGGCTGTGATAGGAGGCTGAGATGGCCGCAACCCCGGTCAGGACCTGAACCGGCGTTGAGCGATCGGTTCGGGTGCCGTCCCCGAGCTGGCCGTAGTAGTTGTCACCCCAGGCCCAGAGGCTGCCGTCGGTCTTGAGGGCCAGGCTGTGAGCTTGGCCGGCTGACATGGCGGCGACCCCGGCCAGGACCTGGAACGGCGTTTGACGGTTGGTGGTGGTGCCGTCGCCGAGCTCGCCGAACCCGTTGTATCCCCAGGCCCAGAGGCTGCCGTCGGGCTTGAGGGCCAGGCTGTGACCCCCGTTGGCAGACACCGCCGCGACCCCGGTCAGGACCTGGACCGGCGTTGAGCGCCAGGTGGTGGTGCCGTCGCCGAGCTGGCCGTCGTTGTTGTTTCCCCAGGCCCAGAGGCTGCCGTCGGACTTGATGGCCAGGGTGTAAATACCCCCGGCTGCCACGGCCGCGACCCCGGTCAGGACCTGGATCGGCGTATGACGATCGGTGGTGGTGCCGTCGCCGAGCGCGCCGTACCTGTTGTCTCCCCAAGCCCAGAGGCTGCCGTCGGGCTTGATCGCCAGGCTGTTATAACCGCCAGCAGCCAGCCGCTGCATCTCCGGAGTGTCGGCCGCGGCAACGCTCACCGCCCAGGGCGAGCCCAGCAGCGTATCCAGCCCGGCCGCATCGACCCGCAGCGTCATACTGGCTGAACCGGCGGCGTGCGCGACCGCGTCGTAGGACCCGGCCGGCAAGGTGAACAGCAAATCCTGGGCCGTCTGCTCCAGGTCGTCCTCGCTGGACGCCGCCGCGGCCGAACCCGGCGCGCGCAAGTCCACCCGCACGGTCACCCAGCCCGCAACGGCCACCTGTTCGCGCAGGGCCGCGGCGTTGGTCGCCGCCGCGTCGCCGGGCGCCGTCAGCCCAGCCGCGGCCTGGCCCAGGGCCAGACTCAGTGTCAGTAGTAAACACAAGGCAAAAAGCGCCGCGCGTTGGCCGCGCGGGCCCGAATGGCGTTGGAGAATTTTGAAAAACATGTGGATTTCCTTTTCATGGGAATGGTTGAGGCGGTGCGGATGGACGGTAGCATGGACCCGCATTCGTGTTCAATCACCGCCGGACGAAGGGGTGACGCATTTGCAGGTGCGCAGGATGGCAGCGCAGCGGTGTCCAGGCCGGCGCGATGTCCCTGACACGATGACACTGCTGGTCTAAAGCGTCTCGACCTCGAACTCGACCACACCGCGCTGCTCGCGGCTGAATTCGATGCCGATCAGATGGATCGGCCGGCCTGCCGCCCGGTATTTGGCCGCGTAGCCCCGATCCTTGAGCTGTTGCAACGCCCGCCCCGCGGGCTCCAACTCCACCACCTTGAACTCGAACAGCCAAATCCGACCGTTGAATTTCAGCGTCAAATCGACCCGGCCCTGGCGGCTGGCGTCCTCCGCCGTCAAGTCCAGGCCCAGCGCGGCCAGGTGGCTGTAGAAGACGCTGGCGTAATAGCCCTCAGAACGGGCGATGGGGTTGCCGGTATGCCAGTGATAGGGGATGGCGGCGAACAGGCTGTCGAGATGGGCGCGCAGGCCCGCCAAATCGGTGGCCGCCAGCAGATCGTAGAGCCGACTGGTCAGCTCGCTGGCGCGTCCCGGCTGGCCGATCAGTGCTTTGATCAGGCTGTCGTTGAGCGCGCTCTCGACTTCCAGATTGGGATAACCCAGGGTGTATTCGAGCCGGACGCCGATCCGCCGCGCCCCGGTAAAGGTGAGATAACCGGTCTGCCACAGCAGCGCTTCGGTGGCCAGATGATCGACATCGAAGGCCGACAACAGCGCTTCGTCGGCACGCAGGCGCGCCAGACTGGGGGTGAAAAAGCCGCGCTGCAGAAGGAGATCTACCAGAAAGGTCGGCGTGCCGGTTTCGAACCACCAGGTGCGAAACTCGCGCTTCTGGAACAGCAGCAAGAGATCGAAGGGGTTGTAGACGGCCTCCCCGGTCCAGTTGTAGCCGTTGTACCAGCGCCGGATGTCATCCCGGTCCAGACCCTCCAGTTCAGGCGCGAAGACGGTCGCCACATCGGTCTCGGTATAGCCACAGAGTGCGGAATAGGCGGCATCGACGGTGATGTCGTTGAGATTATTCAGCCCCGAGAAAATGCTCACCTTGCTGAACTTGCTCACCCCGGTGATGAACACGAAGCGGACATGGGCGTCATTGTCCTTGATGACCGAATAGAGATCGCGCAGCCCGTCGCGCGCGGCGCGCGCGGTGTCGGGATCGGTGAGATTGTCGAGGATCGGCTTGTCGTATTCGTCGACCAGCACCACCACGCGGTGGCCGGTCGCGGCATGGGCCAGCCGCAGCAGCTCCGCGAAGCAGGCGCCGCTCCCGGTTTCGGTGCAGCGCAGCCCCAGCGCGTCCTGATTGATGCGCAGTTGTTCCCCGATCTTGTCGTCCAGCTCCGCCCGGCTGTGCACGAGACCGCCGCCGAAGCTGATCCGGATGACCGGATAGCGAGTCGCCCAGTCCCAGTGCGGATGGATCAGCAGTCCCCGGAACAGCGCCTCGTTGCCGGCGAAGAGTTCCCCCAGGGTATCGAGCAACAGCGATTTGCCGAAACGGCGCGGGCGCGACAGAAAATAGTGGGTGCCCTCGTCGGTCAACTGCCGGATGAAGCCGGTCTTGTCGACATAGTAATGATCATCCGCGCGGATCTTGGCGAAGGTCTGGATGCCGATCGGCAGTCTGCGGCGGTGCATGGTGGGCCTCGGAAGCGGAGACGCGAGTCGTCGGGGATCAGGGTAACGGGTTCGCGGCACCCTGTCATGACGCCAAGCACAGCGACGGCGGGATGCGTCCTCCAGAGTGGGCCGGGAGTGCCAACCAAGGTCGGTGACAGGGTGGAGGAAATCAGGAAGTCAGCGGTTCCTTATCTCTCCCCCGGCGCCAGTCCTCCAAAAATCTGCTGCAACGCAATGACAGCGCCGATACTGGTCAGATCCAGCGTTGCGGTATCGACCAGGATTTCCGGCGCCCACTGGTCGCGGCGCCGCCGGACCTCGATGCGCGGCGCGTCAGGGGCGACCAGGACCAGCTCCTCGAGCGCGGCCATGCGGCAATAAGCCGGCGCCTTTTCCTCGCGGTCGCGGCGCGCGCTCGCCACGGATAAGACCTCGATAATCAGCGTAGGTGTATCGAGATAGTCCGGGTGCTCGGCGACTTCCCCACAGGCGACGTGCAGATCGGGGTAGTAGAAGCGTTCATCCGCCGGGCCCTGGAGATGGACCTTGACCGTCGGGCGGAACAGACGACAGGCCGAGCCGTTGAGGTGATCCGCCAGGAGCTGGGCCAGGCGCATGCAGATCTGATCGTGCCGCCGACTGGCACCGACTACGGGCAGGCAGCGGCCATTGACGTACTCACTGCGCAGGTCAGCGACTTTCTCGTTTTCCAGGTAGGCGGCGACCGAGATCATTCGAATCGATCCTGGTCATCAGTCGACACCGGCGTAATCACCCCGCGGGCCAGATAAGGCTCCAGTGCAGCGGGTTCCAATGGCGGAACGAACAACCGCCAC
>Ga0247842_10006710_pt1 | contig 12870 bp, 12 predicted proteins | sample LaCruzMarch2015__3_FD_192411 | JGI IMG/M metagenome (GOLD analysis project Ga0247842, IMG submission 192411) | Freshwater microbial communities from meromictic Lake La Cruz, Castile-La Mancha, Spain - LaCruzMarch2015_19m | ecosystem: Environmental > Aquatic > Freshwater > Lake | place: Spain...
TCGGCCGTCGGAACCGGTCCAGTAGCTTTGCCGAACGTTATAGCCTGTTCCGATCGCGCCGCCAGTCTCGTCGCTGATCCCGGTAACCAGCACTGAATCGAGCGGCTGGTTGTTCACGTCCGTCACCCGGATGGTGAAGGGATCGGGAGTGAGGCAGCCTTCACAACCAGCGAGGAACACTGGAGCGACGAAAGCCAGCAGTATCAGTCGCGCTCTATTAGCAAACTTTCCTATTGTCAGCATAACACAAAACCTTTCCACCAGATATCAATTCACAAAGGAAACCAAACCTATGGCAATTATAAAACCTCGAAATCTCTACTCCGCGTAGGGGCCAGCTTGCTGAGCCCGTCTTATGCTAACGATACGCTTCCTTCCGGTCAGCAATGCTAATTACAAAAACGGTTAGTCGATGAACTTCGACCACGTAGAGTACTCTCCAATCGCCCGCACGATACGATCTGACGCCCGTGAATTCACCTTCGAGCATCTTGCCGAGATAAGGATTCAAAGCGAGTCGGTCGAGCGCGTCTTCAATTTGAGTGTGAACTGCCGGGCGTTTCTCAAGTTTCCCTAACTGGCGCTCGGCTTTGGCGTTAAGCTCAATTTCCATTCTTCAAACGCCGTTCGCGCCGAATGTCGGAAAGTTTGCGAGTCTTTCCTTCGGCGATGTCTTTCAAGCCCTGCTTGATGTCTCGAACCAGACTTGGATTCGAGAGTATCTCGATAGTCTCCTGCATCGCCTCAAATTGTTCCAGAGGGATGGTAACTACGGGCGTGTCTGACTTAATCGTTAAGGTTGGCATTGTATTTCCATAGTGTTGTTTCGACGTAACGGCTCCGCGTAGGGGCCAGCTTGCTGAGCCCGCCTCAGTGGGGCTGGTCGTCCCGACCTGCCGTTTTCTCCCCCCAGCGAACAAGCCAAAGATTCTGATGTTTCATGCGATCCTGTCATTCCCTTGCAGAAGGGAATCCAGATGAGGGGATTTGGCAAGGGGGCTGGAGGGCATGGGTTTCATGATTTACTTCCCACGTCGGTCGATAGCTGAGAATATCCAAAATGATAGCCCATTTCCATCATTCCCGCGGGAAGTTGACCACATGTCGCGTTGAGGAGTCCGATAATATTCAATCTAAGCCTCTTTGAATCAGCCTCCGTAATCTCGAAATACCATTTTTGTTTGACCGTTGAATCAGGCGAAGACAATCCCATCTCAAACTCAATAGTATATAAGCCCGGCTGCCAGTAAAATTTCTGATCCAGCTCTGTATAAGCTGCTAAGTGAATAGATGAGTTCTCGAAATCACTATAGAGATGAGCGGATCGTACACGCCAATCAGGATCCCAAGGATTGAGCACTCCTTCTCGTTGACTGAATTGATACCAAGGATCTCGGAGCGATGCGAGACACATGTTAATCTCTGATAGTGTGTCCTTATCGTGAAAGAATGTGTTAAGACGAATGGGTTGCGAAGGGGAGATCAGAAAACCCCCAGCCAAAACAGCGGTCATTTCGTCCCTTGTACCCGATGCTGGACTCGACACGATCTTCTGATCACGAAAGAATCCCCAATCCAAAGAATGTTGGAGTTTGTCCTTTTGTCGGGTGATGATCAGCGTGATGGAGTTTAGAAATAGGTCCCTATTCCAAACACGAAGTGTTCCGTTTAATCCAATACTCGGGCCATATGGACCAAAGCCAATTTCTATTCGATCATTTGGATAGAATTTAATGCGCCCGATATTCAAATACTTCCTCCAAACGAACAATATCCAAGGTTGCACTAAGGCGATCAAAGCGACAATGGCAGTCAACCAGTCGCTATTTTCACTTAGAAATTCAAACATAAATCACTCCGATTTTAAGAGTAGATCAAAACAATGAATATGCAACGATTTTTCTATCCGCGTTCTTGCTTCAAGACTTTCAGCTCGCTCTGTACAAACGTCCCGGCTTTCTCGAGGCACTGGCGCTTGGCGTAGAGGAAGCAGAGCTGCCTCGCGTCGGACTTTGTGTCGTTGTCGCCCATCGTGTAGGTGTAGGTCGCGAAAACGGTGTCGGTTTGGGCGAAGGCGAAGTTGGAACCAGCGACGAACAGGACGATAAGGGCGAAAAACAGGCGTTTCATAGGTGATCCTGAGTTAGACAAGCATGGACGCTTATCCTACGCGACCGTGAGGGCAGGCTCTACGCGACGGGTGCGGAGCCCCGTCGTACCGAAGTGACGGATTGGAAATCCGCCCCACCGGAGACGGAGACAGATTTGGAAATCTGTCCTACCGGGAACAATGACAGACAAGAATGTCCGTCCCACCGTAAATCCGACCAACAGGGATGTCGGTGCTACCGGGAGCACGGCTAAGGCGGCCACAGACTGCGACCGCCTCAATCCGCGCGAAATCGAGCCGAGCAGGAGCTAAACTTTGGCCTTTGCGACCGGCTTCTTCGCCTTGCTGTCTTTCTTGGTCGCTGCTTGCTTCGTGCTCTTCTCTTTATCCTTCTTACCGCCTTTGTCGCCCATGGTGGACTCCTTTCCTTATTTGACCGGTTGAATTTTCAAGCGGGAATGGACAGGCAGGGACGCCTATCCTCCTGAGATTCTGACAAGCGGGACGCTTATCCGACGCGGAATGTAACGGGCAGGATGCCCGTGCTACCAAGCTCTATTTCGGAAAATGATGCGACAATCTTATCGGCGAGGCTGAGATCCTGATCGCCGGAATTGGGATTACGGAAGCCGATCACGCTCATCCCGGCGCGTTTCGCGGCGAGAACGCCGTTCGCCGAGTCCTCAATAACCACACAATCGACCGGATCTACTCCGAGCTGCGCGGCAGCGTAAAGGAACAGATCCGGCTCAGGCTTGCTTCGCTGCACAAAATCCCCGCCAAACAGCCCGTCGAACCAGCTTTTCAGCCCAAACCGTCTGATCATCAGATCAACGTGTTCGGTGAAGCTCGACGACGCCACCGCCAGTTTGAAACCCGCTTCGCGGCAGCGACGAATAAAGGGCTCCACACCATCTACTAACTTAACTCGACAATCGGAAGAGTCAAGTTCCTCAAAGAAAAGTCTTCGCTTGACCGCCCTTAATTCCTCGACGCTCTGCGGAAGCCCGTACTTGTCGCGTAACGTCTTCCACATATAGGGAGACGTCTGGCCGGTGAACGACTGGTGTTCGGCGGGAGTAACTGCGATGCCGAGCTGATCGAACATCTTTTGTTCGAGATCGTGGTGAACGTGCTCGCTATCGACGATCACGCCGTCCATATCGAAGATCACGGCAAGGGGCAAAGGGGCTCCGGTGCGTCAACATCCACTGCCGACCCGCCGCGGTCGGCAGCCAAATCTCGTATTCAATCACCTACTGCCGACCGCGGCGGGTCGGCAGTTGATGTTCTATTCTCGGACAGGCAGAGACGCCGATCCTACTAAACTGTTACTCTATCTTCTTACATTCTCTACTTCGGCGTCCAGATCATCGGGCTAGAACCGGCTGCCGCCCAAGCGCCCTTCACGGTATTAGTATCGCCGTCGAAGAGAAGATAGCTCTGCTTGCCGTAGTGAGTAAGCTTGCGCGTTCCCGCCACCGGATCGGCGTCAGGAGTGCAGACTGTCCAGACGACGCTCTTGCCTTCGCTCTTCGGGTGTGCGCCGATCATCGTCGCTGACCATTTCCCTTCGCGCTTTTCGTCGCCGCGGAAGACCAGCGCGGGCGGAATCGGGCGTTCTTCCTTCCAGCGAGGCGCCTTGCCGGGAAGCCAGTTCAGCCGATCAGCCTGTGGCGGGAACGTCTTCCATGCGCTGTTCTCTTCGGGCGAACCGAAGATCCAAAGCGACCGCTTGGCCAGCTCCGGCGTCAGCTTATCGTCAGTGATGATCGTCTGCCCTTCGCTCTTCAGACCTTCCGCGGCTGTTTTGAAGGCTTCAGCGTGCGGTCCTTTCGCCGGAATAACGAGCACTCCTTCTTTGTCGCCAATGAACGCGCCAAGTGTGAGGGGCGCTTCATTGCCGTAGATCACGCGGAAGAGGTCGTAAGCAGGATCCGCCTTGATCGCTTCAAGGTAACCCGGCCCGGCGAGACCAACCTTCTGCTCAGGTTCGTTGATAAAGATGTCGTAATCAATCCAGCCTTCGTCCGAGATGCAGCGGAACTTGAGGAAGTACTTATATGGCACGGGCGTTGTGGGTTCGGTCTTAACCAACAGTTCCGCAGCCCAACTACCTTCCATGTCATCCACGGTTCCGTCAACGATGGAGATGTTTGGCACGCCGGGATTTTGAATCCACCGCTGGAAGAACCAGTCCAGTCGTTGGCCGACGCGGCGTTCGACCTGCTGACGCCAGTTCTCCCACGACATCGGCTTGCCCTTGTAGGTCTTCCACGCGTCCTGCAGTGTCTTATGGAAGAAGGTCGTGTCCTGCTGGTCGAGCATTTTCCGCATCATGTGGAAGATCATCATCGTCTTACCGTAACCGATGGCGCGATCTTTCTCGTCGGCGCGACCGGTGAACTCGGTGAGCGGATAGTCGTTTTCAGGCGTAACGAAGTCGGCGTATTCCTTCAGCATATTCCGCCGGTATTCCACAGCGGCGGCGCTGTCGGCCAACTCTTTGTAGTGGTAATCAGCGAGATACGATGTCAATCCTTCGCACCAGTTGCCGCCGCGATAATCCACGAAGATGCCGTTGCCAAACCAATTGTGCAGCACTTCATGACCGAGCGACGTCTCCTTGATGAACGGCAGGCGGATCACTTCCGAACCGAGCAGCGTCCAGCCCGGCATCCCATAGCCGCTCGGGAGGAAGTTATCCACCACGGCGAACTTCGGGAAGGGATAGGGGCCGATCATCTTGGAATACATGGCGAGGTACTTTTTACAGGCGTCGAGATAGCCATCGGCAAGGTCAACTTCGCCCGGCAGGAAGTAGGTTGAGATTGTGATACCGTCCTGAACGACGGATTTGATTACATAGGGGCCAGCGGAAAGGTCAAGGCCGGTGGTGGGGAACTCAGAGTTATAACTGACTTCCGTGAAATTGCCGACATCTTTGGGTTCGGTTGGCGAACCGTTGGTGACGTAGTTCCAGCCCTTCGGGACGCGAGCGGTAATCTTGAAAGGAGTCGGACAGTCCGGCACAGTCGGATACCAGAACGATCCGCCGCCGAGGAAGATACCTTCCTTGCCGATGGTTCCATCGACTTCGAAAGCGATCTTTTCCCGCGAGAACTGACGGTTGTCCGGCGCGGCGTACATCTTGCCGGTAAAACTAACGACAAGCACGCAGTCTTTGCGTTTACGCAGAGCTTTCTTGGGGATTTTACCAATCCAGAAGGCCGCTTTATCAGCGTCCCACTTACCGTAAGTCCCGTAGATTTCGGTCAGTTCATTTGGATCGTAATCGGATTGCTTCTGGATTACCACCGGCTCGCCATCCATCGAGGCGGCGGTGACGTTAAAGGATTTATTGAGGAGGAAGCCTACGCTCTTCGGCCCTTTCTCGGGGAAGAGAATTTTGGCGACGCCGGTAACGGTATGGGCAGAGGTGTCGAATTGGACGTTCAGCTCGACTGATTCGACCGGCCAACGGATCGAAGTCTCGGCGCTGGCGAGGGCGGCGAATGCGAGCGTAACCGCTACGACGGTGGAAAGAAGGCGCATCAATCGCAAGGGAATTCTCCCGGTTAAATGACGTGATGCGCCTAATATAACTGTCAAGTGGGCGAGTGACAAGTGCGCAAGTATGCTATCTCATCAGCACAACCTTGCGAGACAGGCTTTCGCGCTCAGATTCGAGCCTCACTACGTACACTCCCGCCCCTACCCCACTCGCGTCCCAAACCACCTTGCCGATTTTGGATTGCGGATTTTGGATTTTTGATTGGGCGATCAGATCGGCGACCAGCCTGCCATCCAAGCCATAGACGCGGAGAGATGATGATGTTGATGATGATGGGAGGGAGAAGTCGATGGTGGTGGAAGAGTTGAAAGGGTTGGGATAGACGGAGAACAGGCCAAAGGATGAAGGCTGAATTGGGAAGACTTCCTTCACGGCGCGAGCGTCAACTCCCCGCCCGCTGAGTGTTATCGTCGCGTTGGGAGGGTCGCTCCACGAATTTGTGCGGATCAACGCGACTTGGCGATCGTATTCGCCTACGCTGTCAGGGTCGAAGATGACGGTCATGAAAAGGACGCTATCGGGGGGGATCGAGTCGAGGCGCGCTTGACCGGCGTCGAAGCGGTAAGGGTTTTGGATCGTTGATTCGCAGATCAGCGTCGCCTCGCCTGGGTTGCGAATCTCGATGGAGTCGCGCGCTTCGGTGGGAATCCCAAGGTCGTTAGGTTCGACGGCTACTTCGCCAAAGGATAGCTGCGCACGAGGGATAATGAGTCGCGCGAAGCCTATATCACCTTCGAGACGCAGCATTTCGCCTTGACCAGGAGCACCCCACGGGACCCAGAGCGACATCCGGGACGAACCGGGAGCGGGATTTCCATTGGGATAGGTTACGCTGATCGTGCAATTTGAGTCAGATGGAACTTCTTGCGGATTGAACTCTATCCGAAATGCAGCGGTGTCGCCGGTTCTTTCAAACATGTCCCAGACGGGATAGGATTCATGAGGGCCGTGAAATCTGATGGTGCTTTGCCATACGTGAGGTTGATCCACGACCATATCCAAGACGCCGAAGTCATGAAAATCAGACTCGATGAAGAAAGCAAAATCGGGCGAGTGGTCCTGACCTCGAACCCGGATTACCGTAAATGCCTGATCCTGCCAACGGTTGGGACCCTCTATATAAGAAATCGTGTATTCGTCCTGTGCTTCGCGTCGCCAAAATGCTCGCCAGACTCGGATGGCAAAAGCGTCACCATCGCTGAAGCCTTCATCGAAATCGGTTTCTGGGATATCGCCATAGAGAGCCGCTGCCGCTGATCCGGAAGCATCATCAAAAGTAGCGACTCCCGCGCAAACGCCTTGAGGATCGAAAAAGGCAATTTCGTCGTTGCGCTGAAGTGGTGTGCCGAAACCGACCAGCGCTTCATCAATCAGGACAGCGTGGGAAAATTGAGTTTCCTGTAAGATTTGGAAGTGCTGTGCGGAGGAGATGGGCGCGAACACCAAAACCAACAGCGCAGCAGTAATACTTCGTTTCATGTGCATCACCTTATCGGATGAGGACGAGCTTTTGGAGATGGCCCTGACCTCCAGCAACCAACTTGACTAAATACACCCCCGCCCCTACCCCGCTCGCATCCCACACCACCTTGCCGATTTTGGATTGCGGATTTTGGATTTTGGATTGGGCGGTCAGATCGGCGACGAGGCGACCATCCATCGCATACACAGACAAAGATGCTGATGCTGATGAGAGAGAGAAGGAAATGGTGGTAGAGCTGTTGAAAGGGTTCGGATAGGCGGAAAGGCTGATGGTTGAGGGAGTGATGGGAACCTCTGGCTCAACTCCGTTGGGATCGAACTCAAACGCTCCGATATCAGGGCGGGAGCCGACGAATTCGGACGAGTCGAGGTCGAGGATTGTCCGTCCTACCCACTCCAAGCTGTCGAGACCCTTGTCGATGCAGGGCGAATCTGCCCGCAGTCGGAAGTCGCCGAGATCGGGATTCACAAAGCGCGGATCGACGCGGATGTTGCTGTCCCCCGGCGCTCCACCGGTGATGTCGCAGTAGAGGATGTACGGCACCCCATAATAGGCGGTCGGACGGTTCCCCCAAAGGATGCTGTTGACCATCACCAGCGAGTCGCGCGCTTCGGTATAGACGCCGCCACCCGCCTGCGCCTCATTGCCATAGACGACGCAGTTGATCAAGGCGGTCCTGCCAAAGGAATCGACGCGCAAGCCTCCCCCGCCGCGTGGAGTGATGTTGGAATAGAGCAGGCAGCGGAGGAGGGTCAGGTCGCCGAGAACGCTGACTCCGCCGCGCCGGTTGCCGAATACGCGGCAATCTTCCATCGTCACCAGCCGCTGGTTGATGACGACGCCTTCGGCGATGTTATTGCTTATGTTGCAGTTCTGTATAATTACCGGAGGGAACTCAATCATACCATTGATTGCGATGCCTTCGCCGCCGCCGTCTTCGAGCGCCATTGAGCCTGAAAAGTCGCAACTGTCGATGGTCGCGGCGCTGTCGCCTTCGAACAGCATCCCGCTCCCAAGGAAGGCGCGATTGCGCACGACGCGGCAGCCGCTCATGACGAGATTGACGCTGTGGCAGAAGACTCCGCCGCCGTTGATCGCGCGATTGGCCTCGAAAGTAGAATTGGTGAGGGTCAGTGTGGAGTTGCGGACGTAGATGCCGCCTCCGCTGCGAGCCGAATCGGAGCTGAAGACGCAGTTGTCAACGACCATCGTCCCGTCCTGACAATGGATGCCGCCGCCGTCCTGAGCGCGCCCTTGAGTGATGGTGAAGCCGACGACGCGGACGGTGTGGTTCCACGGCTCGATAGTCATCACCGAACCGACGCCTTCCCTCCCGGTGATGATGGTCTCGGGCACGTCAGCCGAGTCGCCGGTCAGAAGGAAGCGGCTGGCGATGGTGAGTTCGCGGCCGATGATGCGGAGGTTGATGTAGTATCGACCTCGCGCGATGAGGATGGTGTCGCCGTCGAGACTCCGCTCAATGGCGAGCTGAATATCGCCCAGATCTTCGGGGATGCGGACGATTGTGGCGTTGGCAGCCCCGGCCAGAAGCGAGAGGGCGGCGATGATTGTAATGCAGATGCGGCGCATGGAGTGGTCTCCGTAAGCAGGAGTATTTATTGTGTGGAAACGATGGATTATAAGTGTTCAGTTAGCGAGTTTACCAGTTGCGAGTTGCCAGTTTTCAGTTGGACAGTTGTTGAGTTTATCAGTTGAGTTCAGACTTCACAGCTTTAGCGTGTCTGGGTCTGGAGTTTTGAGTTCAAACTTTAGTTTGTCTGGGTTTGGCGTTCAAAGTTCGCAGCTTTAACGTGTATGAGGGCGTTGCGATTCACAGCAGATTAAGCAGATTAAACGGATTTTCGGACAAACTGAAGTTTGAACTCTAAACCAAAGCCCCTTCCCCCCTAAAGCCCAACGCCTAAAGCCTACTTGAGACACCTCACCGGCATAACCGCCCCATCCTTCCCTCCGACGATAACGAAGTAATTCCCCGACGGCAGCGCGGTCGTCCCGATGGTCGCAACTCCCTTGCTGAACGATGTCCCCGGAAGCCAGTTCTGCTCCAACGTCCGGCCGTTCAAATCAACAAGACTGATCAGCAGCGGCGCGTTGGTCGGGGAGGAGTAGGAAATGGAAAGGGAGGAGTTGAAGGGGGAGGGGAAGGAGGAGGCAGCGAATCCAGAGGAAACCGCGAAAATCGGATGATCAGTAAGACCAAGCGGGTCTGTGCCGGTTTCAACCAACAGGAAATCGTGCTCGTTGATATTGTGACGGTATAAATCCCCTGCCAAGACGAATCTCCCGTCTGGCATCTGGATATGTGAATTGCAGACGGCTGGTCCTACCGGGAAACCACGCGACCAGAGGCTATCTCCATTCGGACTAGTCTGCATGAGCCAAAACCCACCGCCTTCTCCATATGACCCCGAATACCCAGCAAGTGAAAACCCGCCGTCAATTGTCTGGATCAACGAAGAGCAATTGTCCCAGCTTCCATTACCACCGCCATACACTCTCGACCAAAGACTATCTCCATTTGCATTCATAACTGCGAGTTGCATACCACTCTTTGTAAAGGTTCCCCCGTGCCCGCCTATCGCAAGTCTGCCATCAGAGGTTTGGACCACGTCCCGGCTCCAGTCTCCGCCTTCAACGCCAGACATTCGCGACCAGAGGCTGTCGCCATTCACGTCCGCTTTTACGATCCAGAAATCAGATCGATACGTTTCCAATGGGCGAGTCTCCCCAACCATGACGAACCCTCCATCATTGGTCTGGATAACGCTGTAGCAATCTTCCACGGCCGGAGTTCCATAGGAACGTGACCACACCACTTCTCCAGCGTCGTTGGTTCGAACAAGCCAGAAATCGCGGTTTGCATCGAAATAGTCAGACGGCCCCGTTGATCCAGCTAACGCAAATCCACCATCGCTAGTCTGAATTAATGATTTACAGACATCGAAGTAAGCACGATCATATGAAAAGCTCCATAAAACGTTGCCAAACTCGTCCGTCCGAATTAGAGAAAAGTCTGAGGGATCTGGCATTTGACTACAAGCTATAGCAAATCCTCCATCTGTGGTTTGCACTACCGAAGTGGCCAGATCAAATCCACCTCGGTCATAGGCTCTCGCCCATAGGCTGTCTCCTGCTGCGTCTGTTTTTAGCAACCATGCATCAGTGTCATTTCCAACCCGAAACGATGCGGTGAGACCAGCCATTGCAAATCCACCATCGGTTGTCTGAATCAAAGAGTTACAAGCATCCCCAGCCCTTCCGCCATAGGTTTTCCACCAGAGGCTGTCGGGCTGCCCCCACGCCTTTCCCGCCCCGATCGCCATCAGCATCACCACTCCCGCGAACAGCCCTACTGCACGACTGCTCATACTACTCTCCTGCTCTTTGATCTATGTACTTGTTCTATAAGGAGCGTCTTGGAGGGCGGGCATTCCTGACCGCCCTATAGGTTTGTATTATTTCGACATTAGGGCGGTCAAGAATGCCCGCCCTCCAAGACGGCTGAGATTATATCACTTAATAACATAAGGACGCGGGAGCGGATTCGCAAGCGGGAAATTTCCCGATTGTCATTGTGAATCTCCCGCCGAGACGGTGTTTGTGATAATTCGAGGCTACTTCGGCGGGGGGTGAATCAATCTCGGTCTGATTTAAGAATGATAAAGCTACCAACCGCGGCGGGTTGGTAGTAGGGGTAAGTCTGCTTGGCGTAGGGGCAGTGGGGTGGATTTCCAATCCGCCGCTTTGGATTCTATCAGGTTAAGTTATGGCGGATTGGAAATCCACCCCACTGCCTGACAACTCCCTTCACCATCATCAGCATCATTTCCCCGCCTCAATTCCTCAACTCGCGTCCCAAAGCCCTCTTCCTCTTGAATAGCGAGCCTGAATTTCGTAATTTGTGCTGTTTCGCACGAACTGGATAAGGCCTTGGGCTTTAGGCTTTGGGCTTTAGGTTGAGCGTGTGCTTAAGGGAGGGGGGGCGCCCGTTCAGGAGGACGGGTCTCCGTACCCGTCCCTCACGCTGTCTTCAACCTCTAACGGACGGGTACGGAGACCCGTCCTCCTGAACTTCACCGGTCGAAATAACGTTGTGGCCGCTCCACTGAGCAGCCGCACATATCGCATAATGTCTGGAGCATCAATGAACGGCAAACTCGTCTATTACTTCGGCGGAGATAAGGCAGAAGGCCGCGCCGATATGAAGAACCTGCTCGGCGGCAAAGGAGCCAACCTCGCCGAGATGACCAATATCGGTCTGCCAGTGCCTCCCGGGTTCACTATTACCACGGAAGTCTGCACCTATAACATGGAAAAACACTCCTACCCGGAAGGGCTCGAGGCTCAGGTGAAAGCCGACCTCGCACGGGTTGAGGAGATCATGGGCGCGAAATTCGGCGACGCTGAGAACCCGCTGCTGGTCTCAGTCCGCTCCGGAGCGCGCGCTTCGATGCCGGGTATGATGGACACCATCCTCAACCTCGGCCTGAATGACATCACCGTCAAGGGGCTGATCGCTCGCACTAATAACCCTCGCTTCGCCTACGACTCCTACCGCCGCTTCGTCCAGATGTACGGCGACGTGGTGTTGGGAGTGCGCGCCGCGTCGGATAAGGAAATCGACCCCTTCGAAGAGGCGATAGAGAAGATCAAGCACAAGCGCGGCGTCAAGGATGACCTTGAGCTGACCGCCGACGATCTGAAAGAACTGGTCGGCGCGTTCAAAGCTATCGTCGCCAAGCACAGCCCGGTCAAGTTCCCCGAAGACCCGATGGATCAGCTTTGGGGCGCCATCAACGCCGTCTTCAACAGTTGGATGAACGACCGTGCGATCACCTACCGCAAGCTGAACAACATCCCCGAGTCGTGGGGCACTGCTGTCAACGTCCAGTCGATGGTCTATGGCAACATGGGCGACACCTGCGCCACCGGCGTAGCGTTCACCCGCAATCCGGCCGCCGGAATCAAGGAATTCTACGGCGAATACCTCACCAACGCGCAGGGCGAGGACGTCGTCGCCGGTATCCGCACTCCGAAGCCGGTCATCGAACTTAAGGCTGAAATGCCCGGCGCGTTCGCCGATCTCGAAAAGGCATACAAGACCCTCGAAAAGCACTTCCGCGACATGCAGGATCTCGAGTTCACAATTCAGGACAAGAAACTCTGGATGCTCCAGACCCGCACCGGCAAGCGCACCGGTATCGCCGCGTTCCGCATTGCCGTCGAGATGGTCGAAGAAGGTTTGATTTCCCCGCAGGAAGCGTTGCTTCGCGTCGAACCGGAACAGCTTAACCAGCTCCTCCGCCCGATTTTCGACGGCGTCGAGAAGAAGAATACCATCAAGAACGGCGGCTTACTCGCCAAAGGTCTGAACGCAGGACCCGGCGCGGCTTCCGGCAAGATCGCCTTCAACGCCGCCAAGGCGGTTGAAATGAAGAAGAACGGCGACGACGCGCTGCTCGTCCGCATCGAAACCTCGCCCGAAGACATCAAGGGCATGAACGCTTCGGTCGGCATTCTGACGGCTCGCGGCGGCATGACTTCACACGCTGCGCTGGTAGCCCGTCAGATGGGGAAAGTCTGCGTCGCTGGTTGCGGGGCGCTCGACATCGACTATCAGGCCGGGACGCTGAAGGTCGGGGGCAAGGTCTTCCATGAAGGCGACTACCTCTCGATTGACGG
>Ga0247842_10006718_pt1 | contig 12858 bp, 12 predicted proteins | sample LaCruzMarch2015__3_FD_192411 | JGI IMG/M metagenome (GOLD analysis project Ga0247842, IMG submission 192411) | Freshwater microbial communities from meromictic Lake La Cruz, Castile-La Mancha, Spain - LaCruzMarch2015_19m | ecosystem: Environmental > Aquatic > Freshwater > Lake | place: Spain...
GTCGTTGGGGAGGCAGAGTTAGTGTAGTGTATTATTTGGGCGAGGGTGAATTTATTGCGAGGATTCGTAATCGCGGGTTTATAGACCTTAATAAGATTGCATACTTGTCTTCTCAGGGGCAGTTGCACAGTTCGCGCTCAGACGGCCGCGGTATCGAGTTGATAACGCGAGTTGCTAAAAAGATAGGGGCGTGGACCGAATTGCGTTCTGCTTTTGGTTTTGTTTCTTTCGATGTTTGGTATAGCCCGAAAGATAGCTCCGTTCCCTATAAAGTAAAAAATGATCCAACAGAATATATGCTTGATTGTAACAAAATAAAATAACACTTTTATGAATTTAATAATGAAACTCCGCGCCGCAAGCAGCGGGGTATCTCGGGGAATTACTTTCAATTCGCCGCAAGCGGCGGGGAATTAAACCCTAAGTGATTAAACCAATACGTAACTAACAAACTAATCAATATTTGATATGAAAAAATACATATTACTTATTTTCACACTCTATTTGTTTAATTCCCCCGTTTATTCACAAATTGGCTGGTATTCACAAAGCCCAAATTTCAATCCGGCATCGGTAAATACTATTGCCTTTGCGGACAGCCTTAATGGATTGGTAACAGGTAATATAACCGGCAGAACTACCGATGGAGGAAATACTTGGAATAGTTCAGGAATGCTTTTTAGCAGTGTGCAATATTTATCCTCAAACATCGCAATAGCTGTTTATCAGAATGATATATTCAAAACTACTAATGGCGGTATCAATTGGATATTCAAATATCATTCAGAAACCGGTCCCATTGCCGCAATCAGTTTTCCAAGCTTACTGACAGGTTGGGTTTCAGGCTGGCAGGGTACTCTTTTAAAAACCACCGATGGGGGAGATAGTTGGATTTCGCAAAGTAACGCCGCATGGACACCTTACCCGATAACAACAGTTTATTTTGTAACTGACGCGGTTGGCTGGTTTTTAATAGGCGGGGTAACAACCGGAGCAAATCTCTTTAAAACAACTAATGGCGGGACTAACTGGTTCGAGTTATTCGGTTTGGGAAATCAATATGGGTTTCGAAAGATATACTTTTGGGATCAAAATACCGGATTTCTTATTTTAGACGGCATTTACAAATCAACTAACGGCGGAGTCAGTTTCATTAAAATTATGGATAATATATTTGATGTAGAATTTATAAATCAAAATATTGGTTTTGCAACAGGGATAGGAAAGATTTACAAGACTACAAATGCCGGTGAGAATTGGGCGGAAAGTCCGGCAAGTTTACTAAATAACGATTATATAGCTTCGGTATCAGTTTTTTCCGGAACAACTGCCTGGGCGGCAAGCCGCACATTCGGATGGATTTTCAAAACAACAAACGCAGGCGGAAACTGGCTTTGCATTACAAACGGGACGCAAAAAGATATATATTCGATTTCTTTCCCGTCTCAATTAACAGGATATGCAGTAAGTTACGCCGACTATGCTCCTATATTAAAAACAACAAACGGAGGAAGTTTTTGGGTTAATATATTCAACGGTTTTATAAAACCGCGGTCAGTATTTTTTAAATCATCTTTAACCGGCTGGATCACGGGTGATGAAGGTAAGATTTATAAAACAACAAACGGCGGCAATAACTGGACTTATCAATATACAGGAACAACAAGTCCCATAATATTCTCGTATTTTATTTCCGAATCAATAGGCTGGGCTATTCGCGGAGGTTCACCTTATGGTATATACAAAACCATTGACGGAGGTCAGACATGGAATATTCAGTTTAGCACAACCGAAGCAATAAATTCAATTCACTTTATTACGGAAACATCAGGCTGGTTCGCCGGAAGTTATATTTATAAAACTTCAAACGGAGGCAATAATTGGAATAAGATTAATGTGAATGGTCCATTCTATACAATACATTTTGCCGACTCTTCAACGGGATGGTCGGCGGGGGACAACAACAAAATTGTAAAATCAACCGACGGCGGAAATAACTGGATAACGCAAATACCCGGACTAAACTCAAACTTTACTTCTTCATATTTTTACTCTCCGAATAGCGGTTATATAACAGGTACCGGAGGTGTAATTGTCAAAACTGTCAATGGCGGAGAAAACTGGATTTCCTTAAATAGCGGAACAACAAATACATTAAGAGCTATGAGTTTTATATCTCCCACAACCGGCTGGACAGCAGGGAACGGAGGCATAATTTTAAAAACAACTACCGGTGGTTCTAATCTGGTTCCTTCCGCACCTGTTTTGATATCTCCTCCGAATAATTCAACAAATCAACCGCCAACAGCACTGCTCGATTGGGACAGCTTAGCAACGGCTAATTCATACAGAATTCAATTATCTGTAGATTCGTTATTCAGCTCAATTAGTTTTGACACAAGCGGGGTAACGCGTTCTTACCTCCAGATGCGTCCGGGTATTCTATCGGCAAATGGAAAATATTTCTGGAGAGTGAATGCTGTTAATTTAGTTGGTACAAGTCCATGGTCAGTAATATGGAACTTCAGGGTTAATCCGACAGGAGTATGCCGGAATTCTTCTGAAATACCGAAAGAATTCAAACTCTATACAAATTATCCCAATCCGTTCAACCCGGCAACTAAAATAAGATTCGATATACCGAAGAACACAAACGTCAAAATATCTGTTTATGATGTAACCGGCAGGAAAATCAATCAGGCAATTAATGAATATTTAAAAGCAGGCATTTATGAATTATTATGGAGTGCAGATAACTTAGCAAGCGGAGTTTACTTCTATCGTATTGAAACAGAAAGTTTCACGGATACAAAACGAATGATATTGGTAAGATGAGGATAATATTGAATCAAGAAACCTGTCTGCAATCTACATGTCGTAGACACCTGTCTGCACCAGGCAGAGGCAGGCAGAGAAGTACATAAATATCCAAAAGAGCAAGATTTTCACCGGATATACTTTTACTTAAACTATCTTCACCACAAATAGTAGTTGAGAATAATTTACCATCCGGGATTAATAAAATAATAATCAATAGAACAAAGCAAGTATAAATAAAATATTTATTCACAAGGATTGATATATTTCATTAAGAAAAATAATTTCTTTCAATATTATCTAACGTATTATTGTTTTGATAATTAATCAATGCATTCATAATTTCAACACTTGAAAATTTTCTGCCCTGTGAATTTAAAAGCGAAGTTTTTACTTCCGAAAGAGTAATTTTGCATTTATTAGAAATCGGAACAGTCTGATTCAGCAGTGTTAAATAATTTCTATCAAAAATTACAATATCAATTGAATCAAGTTCGCAAAGATACTCAACAGGCACAAGACTATGGTCATATTTGGGTAAATCTAATACTGTAAGGCTTTCCTGAATATCAGGTTTGTTAAGATATGGACCGGTACACCACCTGTATATCCCAAGAATATTTGAGCTGCTTTGATATAATTTAAATGCTATTTCTATATTCATATCTTTCAATTTTTCCTTTGTCCACCAGTTATCATAATCTTTTTCGAAAAGAACTGCTTTCGGATAAATTCCATTCCTTGCCGGAAATAAAACAAAATTCGTAACGTGCTTTTTATACATCTGATGGATTACCTTAGTTGCTGTATTCCATTCGGGAAATCTAAACATAGATGGTGAGATATCCGTTGTTTCTTCCCACGCTTCCAACGATAATTTAGCTAAAGCAAAGTCGGGCTTTAATTCGATTAATTTTTTAAGCTCTTCTATGGAACTTCCGTATTGCGCCGCCAATCTCAATGAAGAGATATATGCATAATAGATGTGAACATTATTTGGTTCAACCAGATGTGCACTTTTGAAAAGATTAACGGCTTCCATAATTATTCCTTCACTACCGGAACTCCGGATTTGCAAATTATCACCAATATCTAATTGACTTTCAATTATAGATAATGCACGGTCTATTAATGAATTTGTTTCGTTAAACATATTTTGCTCCCTTCTGAGATAATTTGTTTAAGTTTCTGTTACAAATTCTTCTTTATTAATAATATAGTTCACATTTCTATGTAGTCTTTCTTTATATTTTTACCAAGTCGTATTTATAATCACCGGAAATTTTTTAACTCAAAATATCGCCGATAATACATCATAACTGGCTTTATAAACGGGTAATTCACTTTATTATGCCATTTTTTTAAAAAAATCGACCGCGTTGCGGTATCTGAAGAACAAATAGTCAAATAGTCAATTAATCCCTGACGCAACGAATAGACAACCCATCTCTCTAATTGAAGTTGCCGCAGGGCACAGCTGAACTCGCGTCCTCCAATGTGATTTCCCATTGCCTTCGCGGCATCCGCTTAGAAACGCAGTGAAGCCGCTACTGTTTATTTAGTCGCCGTTACAATAATGCTCAACTTTTATGTTTTTTGACATTTAATCTGTTTCTATCCGTTCCATCCGCGTGCTATTCATTGAACAAAAACATTTCACATAATAATGATATAGTATATTTCATTCATTCATTGGAAAATTATTCTTAATACCATCCGGAGAAGTAACTGTTCCTTTCCCGTTTTGATAAACAAAGCCCAAATCCTTTATTAACTTAAACTCTAATGGATACTCATTATCGCTTTCAAAAATGTAGTTATATAATGATATTTTACCCATAATTATATATTCTGAATTATAAAAATCAATAATACCGGTAAACCATCCGTTATTTGAAATATTTTCGAAATAAACTTCTAAATTACCCGTTCCTTGAATGGAAGAAAAAAAGCCGGCATAAAAGCCACCACAACAAAAACTCATTCCTTCCACACCAAATTTGGTTATTTTTTCAGTAAAATTAGCATTTAACCCCGGCGTAAAAACATTCCCAACATTCAAGATTAAATTATACCCCGGTTCATCTTTCATTTTAACGACCATATAACTTTTTTTGTTAACAACTTTTGATTCTATAATTGCTTTATTTGTTGCTCCCTTTAAAGAGGGCTGTATCTCAGATATTATAAATTTACTTGAAGAATCCTGTAATATTCCGCTATCATCAAATTTCGACATTGCTGAATTGATTCCTATTAAAATCATTGCAAGAAATAAAATTAATGTTTTCATATTTTTATATTTTGTTGTTATTTTCAAATTGTTAATTTTTATTAAAATAGTAACTTTTTAGTCCATTTTATAATATTAATATAACATTTTTATTTATTCAAAGAGATTAATATTTTATCGAAAAAATTCTTCCTCGGATATTTTACGGGAATCAAAACCTTTGTTTTGGTTCGTAGTATAGACATCGAGATAAAGTTCGTAACTTGGAATCTGATAACCATCATTCGTGTACTTCAGAGTAAAATCAAGAATATTTTCTCCTTCTTCGTACATTGCGTTTTCAGTGAATTTAGATTCACAATTGTTCAAATCGCTGTTTCTTCGGGACCATTTTTTACCGAATGCAATTTTAAGTGTATAATATCCCTCGGGAATATTGGAGATGTAGAAATCACCTCCGGCAGATATATAAACACATCGAATACATTTTCCTGAACTATTATTGTGAATTTTAAGAACAATATCCGTATTATTCCCAACTGAAACACGAAGGAAATTATCAATTGAAAAATCGAACTGGTTTGAATAATTAATACAACCAGGTGACTGACCCGTGAAGATCTTTACTTCCTCCCATTCGTTTTGAGAACTTACATATCCGGAAAATCCGGCTGCAACAAGGAAAATAATCAATAAAGTTTTCATATTGTAAAAATGTGAACTGTTTAAAGTATAATAAATTTATTTATTCACTTTATTAAATTCATTATCTTTGTTTCTGTAAAATCATCAGTTGTTATTTTATATAAATACACTCCGCTCGGATAATTCGATGCATTCCAGTTTACCTCATAAGTTCCGGGTGATAGCTTTTCATTCACGAGGATTTCAACCTCACGACCAAGCATATCGAATACAACAAGTTTTACATAAGTACTTTTTGGAATTGAATATCGAATGTTCGTTGACGGATTGAACGGATTCGGATAATTTTGATGAAGCCTATAAGATTCATCTTCTAATTTAATCAAATTGTTTCTAATATTAGTAGATAAATTTGAATATGTAAAATCATGAATAACAATTTCCGCCTCCTGTCCATTAGAAGGTGGAATACTGTTATAAAGCCAGAGATTTATTCTCGCATTTTCTTTGTTATGATGCGGCACGCCGCTTCCCGAAAAAGTCCATGAGTGATATATCGTATCGTATGGCGGATTAACATTATATCCTCTGACACTCATAAATTTTATGGTATCGGGTTTCCATTCAAAGATATGACTTGAGTTAGTAACCCAACCGGGGATAATCCATCTGTGCCTGTATCCCGGTAAATTAAATGGCTGTATTACGTATTGTGCATTTGTATCCTGAATAATACCCCATCTGCTAAACTCAATATCAATTTCCCTGTGGGCTTCTAACGGTGACATATCGTACGTAAATAATCCGCATACTATATTGCGGTCTAACATACCCACAGGACTTGCGACCTTAAAAACATATCTACCATAGTTGAATGTATCTTTACAAATAACTTCCGGGCAGTACCATATACCGTTTCTGTTCGTGATTTTCATGTGAAGTTCTCCGTTGTTAACCCAAACATTTTGAGTACTGTCAGAAAAATTATTTGGTCCGGGTCCTGCCGAAAGAATTGTATTTTTCACCCACCAGTTATATCCTGCAAAGCTCAATGTTCTTCTATACCTTATTGTATAAAGGTGAATATAATTTGTGAACATTGAATCCGGAATTTCAGGGTTTCCTGCTAATTGAGGCGGATTAAGCCCAATAGGAAGCAAAAACACACAATAAAAATTGGCAAATTGATCAGAGCCTCCTGTAGTAACATTACAACTCCATGTACTATCGTTTTGAATTACTGTAAGGGGATTTGCCCAAGATGGCTTATTCGCATAACCATAACCTTCTAACTGTAAAATAACTGCGATTTTCCAATTTGCAGGATTGACATTATGAACTTTTCCCTGAAGCGGTAGAAAAGAGCCGTATATCGGAACAGATGTGAATTCGATTGAAGGATTTAAGAGCAAATCAGGGCTATTTCCTGCGGACGCAGTATTTGTAAGAATATTACCCGACATCATGAGAAACAATGTAAATAATAAAATAACGGTGTTTTTCCTTAAATATCTTGTGCAGTGTTTTTTTGAGTTTTTCATAACTGCTCTCCTTGAATAATTAATTTTTTATATATTAGCTTATCGAATTACTTAATTGAAATTGAAAATAAATTAGCAAGGACTAAATAATATTTATTTGAACCTTTGCGCCCGGAATATCAGGCGGCACAGAGGAACCTGGATGTACGTTTTGTTGTTGATCCGTTTTGTAATCCATTATTTTTACTCCTTTTCGACTATTGTAGTTTAAATTCATAAATATTGTTCATTTGTTATAAAATTAGGGAATGCAAATGCGAAAAAGAAGGTTTTCAGTCGGTTATAAACCGGTATAAAAGTTGCGGTAAGAGCAAAAACATTGCCGGACTTAAATTCAGTCATACTATAACCTTTTATTCCTTCTTTTGTAATACTTCCTACAAGTCCCACAGAGCCGCCGAGCGAAAATTTTACAACCGGGGAATCTTTTTGAACCGTGTTTTTTATTTGCGCGTTTGCTTGGCTAAATGCGAATAAAAGTATGCAAATTCCCAAAGTTATTATTTGATTTATTATCATTGTTACACCTTTTATTAGTTATAGTTCATATTTCTTAAATTATGGTGAAATTCAGAAAATATTTTGTTTTGAAAAAATTTGAACCACTAAATTCACCCAAATAGCAAAGCAAAACACAAATTTTATTAACAAGTTATTAATAATTTTTCATTCTTTTTATTTGTTTTTTCGGTTCCCGAATTTAAGCTTAGCTTGACACTTATTTCGCTAATATCATTTTTTTCACCTCGGTATAGCTGTCTGTTTGCAACCTGTAAAAATATACCCCGCTCGGATATTCGCTTGCATTCCAATCAACGCTGTACGTGCCGGGGGATTGTTGTTCGTTAACGAATGTTTCCAATTCCCGCCCAAGTGCATCGAAGACAACAAGCTTTACAAACCCGGGCTTTCGCAAATCATATCTTATGTTTGTAAATGGATTAAAAGGATTCGGATAGTTCTGGCTTAAAGTAAATCTCGATGGCACTTCTGTACTGATGTTCTGAATATCAATCATTTCAGAAATTGGTCTACGAAAATAATTTCCTGCAACTGACCCTGCAAAAATGTAATTACTCGTCGTTAATAAACAATATATATATAGAATTGACATTCCCTCATTTTTAGCGATCCAACTTGCACCATTATTATTACTTAAAAATACTCCACTTCCAAATGTTCCTGCAAATAAGTTTGTCCCGGATACAGCAAATGTTTCAACAGTATCACCAATTAAACCAGTATTAATCCAGTTAGTCCCGTTATTTGAACTGAAAAATACCCCACCTCCGTACGTTCCCGCAAAAAGGTTTGCTCCTACAACTTCTAATGCTATGATGTTATTATTTGTTAAACCATTATTGATAGCAGACCAGCTTATCCCGTTATTTGAACTGAAAAATACTCCACCTCCATATGTTCCCGCAAAAAGGTTTGCTCCTAATACTTTAATTGATGTAATATATTGATTTGATATTCCACCATTAGCTGCAATCCAGTTTGTACCATCGTTTGTGCTTAAAAATACTCCGCTACTACCTGTTCCAGCAAAAAGGGTTGTCCCCCAAACGGTCAGTCCGCGTATATAATAATCCGATAAACCATCATTAACTGAAGTCCAGCTTTCACCATTATTGGATGAACGAAAAACTCCGCCCCCATAAGTACCGGCAAATATATTTGTTCCACTTATGGCAAACGACCAGACATTTAGATTCGTTAAACCATTATTGAACACAGTCCAATTAACCCCATTATTTGTGCTAATACACACTCCCCCAACTCCAACTACAAAAATTCTCGTTCCACTATTAATAAAACCACTAACAGGACCTGTGAGTGGACAATACATTTTTGTCCACTGTCCCTGCGTAATTTGTAATGAACATAGAATAATAAGTAATGTAAAAATTAACTTTCTCATAGTTTTATATTTTTATTTTGTTAAAACCATGCTTTTCGTTTCTTTATAATCTCTTGCTGATAACCTATAAAAATATACTCCGCTTTTGACTAATGACATTTCCTTTGTTGAGTTATATCCATCCGAAGTTAACCTGTAAAAATATACCCCGCTTGGATATCCTCTTGCATTCCAGTCAACCTCGTAAGTTCCTGCATTTATTTTTTCATTTACAAGTGTTTCAACCTCACGACCCAGCAAATCTATGACCTTCAATATTACAAATATATACGATGTTTGGATGTAAATTGTACTTCTCGCATAACTGACCTACAGCGATACCGTTTTCTAGATAATCACGGATTATTCCTACCTTTCCTTCGGCTGAATAATATTTCCTTTTTGACATTGTTAATGCTCCTTGGATTTATTTTCAGTATTTATCCAAACTATTATTTGCTTCAGTTATTCTAAGCGAATATACCCTATGCCAATCATCGCAAGCATTATTATTATCAAATAGAGCTTTGAATACAATGCATTTTTCTCCTCATAATAAACATATATTAGCATGTTTAGTAATAACTGGACTTTATACTCTAAACAAATCAATAATATTATTTGATGCTTTTTGTAAATTCCGTAGTAAATTCATCATCTATGAATTCGTTAGGTCTTTCATTTGCATATTTTGTTCGCATAAGCATAGTATTATTATCAATAAATTTAATTATTGATTTAGCGGTACCCTTTGGATTAGTAATATCAAGCCATATTGGATTTTTACTGTAATCTACCGTGTAAGAAAAATCATAAGCATATTTATTATTAATATATGCCTTACCTTTATTTGCATCGTTAAATTCAAAAGAAATATCACCTTCCATTAATTTTTGATATCCTTTCCATGTTCCGATTATTTTCAAACTTTCAGAAATCTCTGATGGTTCAGTGTTCGATTTATTTACAAATGGAACTTCTCTGGAACATAGAGTAATTTTATCTTTTATTTTTTCAAATAAATATTCTATAGTCAACTGTAAGGCATAGTCTTGGTCGAAATTATGCCTAAATGAAAACTTATCATATGTTTTATAACCAGACCCACCAATATCCATTTGAATAGCACCGGAAGAGCTATAAATATTTATTTCCCACCATTCTGATGTAAAATCCTTAAAATATTTCTTTTTATAAATTGGAGTATCAATCTTTATTATTTTCGTATAATCAATTATGACATTTGCTATTTCCAATTCTTTCCCCGTTCCGCCGGGGTGATCAAGAATACTTAGTTTTAAAATACATCCTGAAGTATCAATATTTACAAATTTTTGCCAATAACCGCCACCAGGTAAAATATTATCTTTTACGGTTCCGGTCCAACTCATACGTTCAAGTATTTCTAATAAACTTTTGTTTTTAATGTTATTTCTAAAATCTTTTTCATTTTCGCATGAGCAAAAAATAAGAAAAGATGAGATGACTAAATAAAATAATGCTTTCATCTAATATTTAATAATTTGATGTTAAGTTAAATATATATATTATTTAAAAATCGTGACTTCTTAAAATTATTTTTTGTAAGAATCATTTTGCTAATATCATTTTATTTACTTTGGCAAAGTTGTCTATTTGCAGCCTGTAGAAATAAACCCCGCTCGGATATCCACTTGCATTCCAGCCAACCTCGTAAGTCCCTGCACTTAGTTTTTCATTTACAAGTATTGCAACCTCCTGACCCAGCAAATCTATGACCTTCAATGTTACAAATTCATTTTTCGGAATATCAAATTTGATATTCGTTGACGGATTAAACGGATTCGGATAGTTCTGATGCAAAAGATAATTTTGCGGTATATTTTTATTTAACTCTTTTATGCCGACTAAATTAGTATTGCAGATAATGGTACCTTTTTCGCCTACTGCACACATTACTCCGTCCGAAGAATAATGGACGGAATATAAGTGATTATTCGTCCCACTGATATCATTATTCCAGTTAAAACCGCCGTTGGTTGTAATTTTTATAGTCCCGTCGTTACCGGCAGTCACCCCTGTTTCTGCATCTTTAAAGTTTATACTGTTTCCGCCAGAATTAGGCTGAGAATACCAGTTAAGCCCGCTGTTTGTTGTTTTAATTACTTCACTTCCCGCTACCCATCCGGTATTTGCATTTAAAAAGAAAATCGAGGAAAGTGGATTCCACTGTCCTCCTGCATTTTGGTCAACCCAGATGTAACCTCCATCTGTTGTTTTGTTAATCCTTCTCGAATTACCGAACCAGTTTGTTCCGCAAATCCATCCGGTTAATTCATTTACGAAATAAATAGAACTAATGCCAAAATCTCTTGTTGATAGTTGAAACCAGTTATTTCCACCGTTTATGGTCTTATAAATATAGCCTGTGTTTGGAAAAGCTCCGTTATCTCCTGAAATCCAGCCTGTACTGGAATTAATGAAAAATACATAATAAAGATTCATGGTCGAACCGTTGCTTTGTGAAAACCAGGAATTTCCTCCATTTGTCGATTTTAATATTGTCCCGAAGTTTCCTGCCGCATAACTTGTATTATTATCAATAGCAAATATAGATTTTAAATCCTGCAATGTTCCGCTTGTTAGTGTATTCCAGTTTATTCCTTTATTTGTAGTTTTTATTATGGTTCCGCTTTTTCCACAGGCATAAGCCGTATTTAAATCCGGGAATGTGACGGAATATAAATCATTCGTTGTTCCTTTTGTTTGTATTAACTAGTTTCCACCGCCGTTTGTTGTTTTCATGAGTGTTCCTGCATCTCCAATAAGATAGGCAATGTTTGAATTAACTAATCGAACTGATTTAAAATTTCTTAAAGTTCCGCTTGTTTGAGTAAACCAGTTCACACCGCCGTTTGATGTTCTATAGATAGTTCCCTCATATCCGAATGCGTATCCTGTATTCTGATTCAGAAAATATACGGAATGCAGTTCTATATTTCCGGGAGTAGTTTGGGGATACCAGTTTTGCCCTCCGTCATAAGTGACGATTATTGTACCGTTATTACCTACAACCCAGCCCGAACTTTCATTTAGGAAATAACAACTTTGCAAATGTTCTCCGGTTCCGCTTGTTTGAGTACTCCAGTTCTGACCGCCGTTTGTTGTCTTTAAAATTCTCCCGCAATCGCCGATAACATATCCTGTATTCTGATTGAAAAATTGTATTGCTTTTTGACAGCATCCGCCGCTGAATTGGCTGAGCCAATTTACCCCGCTGTTAGTGGTTTTCATAATAATTCCATTATCACCGCTTATCCAACCGGTATTTGCATCGAAGAAAAAAGAAAAGAATATACTTGAACCTGTCCCGGAATTTTGCGGAAGCCACAGATTACCTCCGTTAGTTGTTTTTCTGCAAACTCCTCCGATTCCAAATACCCATCCTGTGTTTTCATTAATAAAACTAACAGAGAGAAATTCCTGGGTTACGCCGCTTAAAAGAGAAAACCAATTGCTTCCGCCGTTGGTTGTCTTTATGATTGTTCCGTAAGTCCCTGCCGCCCAGCCTGTATTATCATTCAGGAAATAAACACTGTTTAATAGTTGTCCGGTTGGCAACGGGTTCTGCCAATACCACTGCCCCTCACAATTTTTAATGTTCAATGTGCAATGCACAATTAAAACAAAAACTAAAGAGTAAAATAATTTTTTCATTTTTATAATATTACTCAAGTTGA
>Ga0247842_10006719_pt1 | contig 12857 bp, 13 predicted proteins | sample LaCruzMarch2015__3_FD_192411 | JGI IMG/M metagenome (GOLD analysis project Ga0247842, IMG submission 192411) | Freshwater microbial communities from meromictic Lake La Cruz, Castile-La Mancha, Spain - LaCruzMarch2015_19m | ecosystem: Environmental > Aquatic > Freshwater > Lake | place: Spain...
TCCACCTTCGTGATGGCCTCATCGCCCGTGGATGCTGCCCCGCAAACCGTGTAACCGAGTTCTGTTAGATTTCTGCAAAGCTGATCGGCAACAACCCATTCATCTTCCACGACTAAGATTTTCTCACTGTTGATATTGCTCATAGCTACTTCCCTCCTACAAATCATATCATGAGACCTTGAAAGATGCCTTTTTATGTCATTCCGGGCTTGACCCGGAATCCAGAACATATCGAAAAACACTGGATTATGAACATTAAACTTCGTTTTCCTGCTTTCGCAGGAATGACGACACTGAGGCCGAAATGGAGTTTTTAAAAGGTCTCATCATAAAGGAAATTTGATCCGGAATTCCGTTCCGGCGCCCCGCCTGACCTCTATTTTGCCGTCAAGCTGATTCTTTACCAATCCGCTCACCAGATATAAACCAACAGTCCGGGGTTGGTGAATATCAACGTCGTTCGGCAGGCTCACGCCATTATCACGGATAACGATCTCTACCTCTGTGTTTTTCGTTTCGTATATGATAATCTGTAATTCACCTTTTCTATCTCCGGGAAAGGCGTGTTTAAGCGCATTGGAAATCAATTCATTCAAAATCATCCCACAGGGGATTACTTTGTTAATATCCATATAAACGTCTCTGTGGATTTGGATGATCAGATCTATTTTCTCTGGAACGGTTTTGTACGATTGAAATAACTCCTGTGACAGGGTTCTCACGTACTCGGTTAGATCGATTCTTGTGAAATCCTTTGAATCGTAGAATTTTTCATGGACCAGTGCCATGGAGCGGATTCTTCTTTGGCTGTCAAGGAGCAGTTCTATCAGCTCCTTATTCCCTGATGACTTTGCTTGAAGATCGAGAAGGCCGGTTATTACCTGCATGTTGTTCTTCACCCGGTGATGGATTTCCCTGAGGAGGATCTCTTTCTCCCGAAGTGATGCATGAAGCCGTGCTTCCGCAAGTTTGCGTGCGGAGATGTCGCGTGCCGCCGCAAAGACTCCCGCGACCTGTCCCTTTTCATCGCGATACACGGAAGCGTTATACAACACCGAAGTCACATGTCCGTTCCGGTGTCGAAGCTCTAATGGATGGTCGTGTACGGAACCGACTCGAAACACCTCTTCATATCCGGCTCGGGCTTGCTCGGGTTCAGTGAAATAATCGGAAAATTCCGTACCGATGAGTTCTGTACGGGTATATCCTGTCACTGCTTCCGTCGCGGCATTCACATCCGTGATCTTGCCATTTGCTCCGATCGTCACCAGCGGATCAAGACTGGCTTCAATCAGGCTCCGGTTGTACAAATTAGCAGCATGCAGCGCCTCTTCTGCTTGCTTACGCTTGGTGATGTCGCGAATATGGGAGAGCCAAATCCTCTTCCCCTCGTAGGTGATCAGATGTGCGCTGGACTCGACTGGGAAGATCGTACCATCCTTTCGTATGAGCCTGGTCTCGATAAGGAAGGATTCCTTTATTGCCGCCTGCCGGATTATCTCTCCGAGCAGGGGGTGAAGTTCAGTGGGGATGATATCAGGCGGACCCATGGTGAGCAACTCATCCCAGCTATACCCGAGCATACGGCATGCGAGCTGGTTCACGTCAATGAACCGGCCGGGTGCACCCTCCGTAGTAATGGTATGCAGTATAATCGCATCGCTTGCCCAGTCGAACACGTTCCGGAATTTCTCCTCGCTTTTCCGCAGCGCCTCCTCCGCCCGCTTATGTGCGGTGATGTCGCGGATTATGCCCCGGTATGAGGTAATCACCCCGCTTTCGTTCTTGACGGCGGTTAGGGCGCAATGCGTGATCATTGTCTCGCCGTTCTTCTTCTTGACCACGACATCATATTCGGCGGTACCCTGTGCGTTTACCAATGACAGTATCCGCTTTCTGTCCGGTGGATCTGCATAGACGTCTCTTTCCAAATCGAGACTTAGTATTTCCTCTTTGGTGTCATAACCAAACATCATAACACCCTTTTTATTCATATCGAGGATTCTTCCCTCGGGGGAGGTGATGAAAAGGCCATCGAAGGACTCTTCAAAGAGGGTACGGTACTTCTCTTCATTCTTCCTGAGCAGCTCATCGACTTGCTTGAGCTCGGATTTTGACTGTTCCCGCTCCGCAATTCTCTGTCTCAAAATAGACAGTTCCTGGATCAGGGTCTGTTTTGTCTTGAATTGATCTTTCATCAGGGCGCCTCCTTGTTGAGATGACCTGTGAGGTTGGAAAGGAAACGAGTGACGAGCCCTGCGTGGTTGAGAATCATCAGTCAAAACCTAATGAATTCTATGTGTTGAAGTAAACGCTAAATAGGATTTTTTGTCAAGCGGAATTGTTACTACGGTGGAAATATTGCTACAAAATTGTTTGGTATTCCTTCCGGCCGGGTCTTCTGAGCAACTTCAAAAATTTCTCGATGGCAAAGCGCCCTCTGGGGACGTAAGTCGCTATTATTACTCCAGCAATTAAACATAACAAATGTCATGCCGGACTTGATCCGGCATCCAGTCCAAATCCTGGCTTCCCGCTTTCGCGGGAATGACTTCTTTTGATATTATGTGTTGTTGCCGGAGTAATAACCGGCAACGAAATCGGCAATGGCCTGGTCTCGTCCGGCATGGGGGTAAAAGACGATGGAATAGTGGTTGGTTCCCGCAACGTCAAAAAGACGGGCCTGGGGGATTTGGCGGATCATACGCGCGGCCGTTTCTACCGGGAGGACGACGTCTTCCTTGATGAAGAGGCCTTCGGTTGCCCGCATGACCAGGGTGGGGCAGGCGACTTGCGAATATAGAGAGGCGATATCGGCCTTGGCCAGATTCTCTGCCTCTTCCCAGATATTGTCCGGGTTGATCCGGGAGCGGATACCACCGTCTACCGCTATGATTTCATAGCGGAAGTAGTTTTCCAGGACCTCCGTCCAGGGCTGGAAGAGGGGAGAATGTTTCAGTGGCGCCGCGTATTCATCAAAGGAAGGAAAGACCTTGCCGAGGCGGGCCAGGGCGGGCTTGATGGCCTGATTTACCAGTTCCCACTGTTCCGGGGGGAGATCGCCGCCTCCGTCCACCAGGATCAGGCGGTTCATCCGTTCCGGATAGGCAGCGGCGAAGGCGAGGCTGATGTAGGCCCCCAGGGAATGTCCCATGAGGGTGATCCGTTCTATTCCCAGGGCGTCAAGGACGCAGCGGATATCCTCGCCATGGGCGGCGAGGGAATAACCTGTCGGCGGCTGTTCGGAATGCCCCCGTCCCCGGAGGTCCATGGCCATGAGGGGATGTCTTATCCGGAGAGATTCGGCCATCTGGCCCCAGCACTGAAGATTGGCCGACAGGCCGTGGATGCACAGGATCGCTCCCTGAATTGTTGCGGCAAAATCACCCCAGCAGGCAAGCTGGATACCGACGCCATTACCGGGAATTTTTTTCATGATGGGAAATAGATTCATCGCTACACCTTTTTGATAATTGTTATCACTGCGCTTCCATCGCGTCAATATGGGAAAGGGGGTCAGGCTTACTTATTGACATTTAATATCAATAAGTAAGCCTGACCCCCTTTTAAATACCATTATTCTGCTTGACAGATCAGGCGTAGCCTTTCTATAATGCCCAAAATTTGAAAAGGAAAAAATAGCCGGGTCCCGTGCAACGGCGGATTGTAAACCCCGTCAGGTCCGGAAGGAAGCAGCGGTAGCAATAACCGACGTGTGCTGCGGGGAAGCCCGGCTATTCTTGTTTATATGACAACCCCCCCGGTGGAATATCTGGTCATGGCCCGCAAGTGGCGCCCTCAGGGATTTGAGGAGGTCGCCGGGCAGGATCATGTCATCCGTACCCTCCAGAACGCCGTCAAGCTCGACCGGATAGCCCATGCCTTTATCTTCAGCGGTCCCCGGGGAGTGGGCAAGACATCCGTCGCCCGGATTCTTGCCAAGGCCCTGAACTGCGAGCAGGGGCCGACGCCGACGCCGTGCCAGGTGTGCACCCATTGCCGGGAGATTACCGAGGGGATTGCCCTGGATGTCCATGAAATCGACGGCGCCTCGAATCGCGGCATCGACGAGATCCGGGAGCTCCGGGAAAACATCAAGTTTCTTCCCGCCTCTTCCCGCTTCAAGGTCTATATCATCGACGAGGTCCATATGCTGACCAGGGAGGCCTTCAACGCCCTCCTGAAGACCCTGGAAGAACCACCGCCCCATGTGGTCTTCATCTTTGCCACAACGGAGACCCACAAGATCCCGGCGACGATTCTCTCCCGGTGTCAATGCTTCGATTTCCGGCGTATCTCCCTGAAGCAGATCGGAGACAACCTCAGAAAGATTGCCGCCGCCGAAGGGATAGGGATCAGCGACAAAGGACTGGCCTGGATTGCCGCCGCCGGTGACGGGAGTATGCGGGATTCCCAGAGCATCTTCGATCAGATCGTTTCCTATGCCGGGACCGCAATTGACGACCGGAATGTTGAAGAAATTCTCGGCCTGACGGACCGGCGGTTTGTGATCGCCATCGCCGAGGCCGTTCTGGACCGAAATGCCGCTCAGTGCCTGAAATTGATCGATGAGGGTTATTACGCCGGTCTGGATATGCAGGTCTTTTATCAGATGCTCGTCGATCATTTCCGCAATCTTGTTTTAACCAAGGTCGTTGCCGGGGCGGAAGGTATTACGGAGATGACTCAGGAGGACTGGTCCAAACTTCAGGAACAGACGGGAAAGGTTTCCCGGGAGACCCTGCAGCGCCTCCTGGAGATTCTCATGGCTGAAGAGGAGACAATGCGGAGAACCCAGAGTCCGCGCCTGGTTCTGGAGATGGCCCTGACCCGTATGGCGCACCTGGCGCCCTTGATCCCCATCGATGAGATCCTGGCCAGGATGGCGTCCTTGGAGCGAAGCCTGATGTCCGGGGCCGTCGCTGTAACCGTCGTAACGGGAGAAAACAGCAAAATACAATCGCGACCGGTTAAGGAGACAAAGGGGACGGTAGATCCCGGCGATAAGCCGGAGGTAATCCGGGAACAGGCGGGGACTGGTTATGGCGCGGCCGGGAAAGCCGGCGTTGTCAACGCTGTTAATGCTAAGGGAGATGATTCCTGGGAAGGTTTCAAGGCCTTCGTAAAACAATCCAACCCCCCCCTGTCATCCAAGCTTAATCACGGGCAATTGCTGTCCCGGGAAGAGGACCGCTTGACGATAGGCTTTCCCAAGGCCCATGTCTTTTTTGAAGATATCGAGAAGCATCAGAAGGAGGCCATTGGCGAACTGGCCAGGAATTATTTTCACCGCCCCGACCTGGAGATCAAGATCGAGGCCCAGCATGTCGATTACGCCGGGAATAATGGCAAAGTGGCCAATGGGAACGCGAAGGCCCAACTTATAAATGACATAAGACAGGAAGCCCTGAAACACCCCCTGGTCCAAAAGGTCATGGACATTTTTGAAAACGCCGAGATCCGTGATGTGGTCCCGAGACAGCCGGTGACCGAGGGGGATGCCGAATAATTCGACTGCCTGAAAGTTCCCTCCCCTTCAAGGGGAGGGCTGGGGTGGGGATGGGGCTAACTGGCGATTATGCCGCAAAAAACTACCCATCCCCCTCCTAACCTCCCCCTTGAAGGGGGAGGGAAATGCTGTCAAGAACCCAACGGGAGCTGAAAAAATAGAATAATTTTGAGGATATGATCCGGAAGCACGCAGGTATTACATCGTGTCCCCGGAATATGGAAAAATCAGGAGGTAGGAAAGTTGGCCAATTTTGGAAATATAATGAAGCAGGCAAAGAAGATGCAGGAGCGGATGGCCCGCTTGCAGCAAGAGCTGGAAACGAAGACCGTCGATGCCTCTTCAGGTGGCGGGATGGTTTCTGTGGTCGTCAACGGCAAATTTGAAATCATCTCCCTGAAGATCGAAAAGGATGTCGTCAGCGCCGAAGATGTAGAGATGCTCCAGGATCTGGTGATGGCGGCTGTCAATGAAGGTGTTCGCAAGGCCCAGGAAATGGCTACTGCGGAGATGTCCAAGATTACCGGGGGGCTCAATATCCCCGGTTTGACGTGACGGCAGGCGTCCATGTCCAGATACGCCCCACCCATAGAGCGGCTGATTAAGGAACTGGCCCGTTTCCCCGGGATCGGAGAAAAAACCGCCGCCCGGTTGGCCAATTTTATTCTTCACGAATCCATCGATGATGCCCGTCGCCTGGCCGAAAGCATCATGGAAGTAAAGGAGCGGATTCACCTGTGCCGGACCTGTTTTAACCTCACAGAACAGGATTTCTGCGCCGTCTGCGCCGATCCGGTCCGGGACCGGGATGTCATCTGTGTCGTTCAGGACCCCGACGCCCTTATCGCCATTGAAACGACGGGCGAATTTCGCGGTGTTTACCATGTCCTCCATGGGGCCCTGGCGCCATTGGACGGGATCGGTCCCGACGATCTCCACCTTCAGGAATTGCTCTCCCGGATAGACCGGCACACGGTCCGGGAGGTGATCATTGCCACCAATCCCGATGTCCAGGGCGAATCCACCGCCTTGCTGATCAACAAGATCCTCCAGAATAAAAATGTGGCCATCTCAAGGATCGCCATGGGCGTTCCCATGGGGGGAGATCTTAAATACACCGACCGGATGACCCTGGGTAAGGCCCTGGAATTCCGGCGCGGGATGTGAACGATCAAAGACAAATGGGCGCCATCAGAGAGATCGCAAGCGAGCTTATCACCGCAACAATAAAACAATTGTTTTTAGAGGCCAATACCTGCCTTGGGGCGGACGTCCTGGGGGCACTGCAAATATCTCTTGCCCGTGAGGAGTCAGCCCTTGGCCGTCAGGTCCTAACCCGAATCCTGGAAAACGCCGCCGTTGCGAGAGAAGAATCGGCCCCCATCTGTCAGGACACGGGTCTTGCTGTCGTCTTTGTCGAACTTGGACAGGATGTCCACGTTGCCGGGGGACTTCTCAATGCCGCCATTGAGGAAGGGGTGCGGCAGGCTTATGATGAGGGTTTTTTCCGGAAATCCGTATGTGATCCCCTGAGCAGGGCGAATACCGGTGACAACACCCCGGCGGTCATTCATGTGGAGATGGCGGCCGGTGACAGGGTTCGTCTAACCGTGATGCCCAAAGGGGGCGGCAGCGAGAATATGAGCAGCGTGGCCATGCTCCTCCCCACGGCGGGAAGGGAAGGGATCAGGCGGCATGTCGTCGAGTCGGTTTTGAAAGCCGGGCCGAACCCCTGCCCGCCCGTCATCGTTGGGGTCGGTATCGGCGGTTCCATGGAAGAGTCACTCATCCTCGCCAAAAAGGCCCTTTTGCGACCCCTGGGGCAGAAGAACGGCCGGGATGAACGCCTTAACGAACTTGAGCAGGACATCTTCGCCGACGTGAACCGGATGGGTGGCGGCCCCCAGGGATTCGGCGGCACCGTCTCCGCCCTGGCCGTCCATGTGGAAATGAAGCCCTGTCACATCGCCAGCCTGCCCGTGGCCGTGAATATCCAGTGCCATGTGGCGCGCCATCGGGAATCAATAATTTAGCGTTCCAGCCTCCCCTTGAAGGGGAGCAAATAAGAACATTTCCCTCCCCTTGAAGGGGAGCAAATAAGAACATTTCCCTCCCCTTCAAGGGGAGGGTTAGGGTGGGGATGGGTTAAACAATGAATGAATCTCGCTCCATAAGAACCCCGTTGACCGATGATCTGTGCACGAGTTTGCGCGCCGGGGATATGATCCTGTTGAGCGGCGAGGTCTTTGCCGCCCGGGATGCGGCTCACCGCCGTCTCCAGGAAGCCCTCCAGCGCGGAGAGGCGCTGCCCTTTGACGTTCGGGGGGCGGTGATCTTTTACGCCGGTCCCTCTCCGACCCGACCGGGACGGATCATCGGTTCCGTTGGTCCGACGACGAGTTACCGCATGGACCCCTTTGCTCCCCTTTTGATGGAACAGGGAATGAAGGGCATGATCGGCAAGGGAAAACGTTCAACCGAAGTCATTGCTGCCATGCAGCGTTATAAAGCCGTATATTTCGGGGCCATCGGCGGGATCGCCGCCCTGACGGCGCGCTGTGTCCGTAGCGCTGACCTGGTGGCCTATGCGGACCTTGGACCCGAGGCGATCCTCCGGCTTGACCTGGTCGATCTGCCTGTCGTAGTGGTCAATGATACACAGGGCAGGGACCTCTACGATGAAGCCCTGCAACGTTTGTAATAGGACGTCATTCCCGGGGATATGGGGCAGGCTGCATGTCAAGCCCGGAATGACAGAATGAGGGTGAATGATCAGACCGGAACGAACGATTGAAAAACTTAAGCGGGGCGATAAGGTTGTCATTGCCGCCCTGGGGGACTCTCTGACCCAGGGATGGATGGTGCGGCGGGGTTATGTCGATTTCTTCAAAGAGATGCTCAAAGCGCGTTATCCCGCCAGCGCCCTGACGATCGTCCGCAAGGGCATCCCGGGAGACTCGGCGGACAACGGCTTGTATCGCCTTCGTTACGACATTCTTGAATACGATCCCGACTGCGTCCTTATCCAGTACGCCATCAATGACGCCTTCATGGGCTACACATCCCGGCAGTTCCGCAGTACGATCCAGGAAATAATTGAAGAAATTCAGGCAGATGGTGATGCGGACATCGTTTTGGTGACGTCAAGCTATATCGGCGACAACGCCGATGCGGAGATCATCGGGGAGTTTTATCGCCAATTGGAAGAGTTGGGCGGTGTCTTCGGACTGCCCGTCGCGATGGTCCATGAATACTGGAAAAAGAGAATAGATGATGGGGTAGATTATCGGACCCTGGTCCAGTATGACATGGTCCATCCCACGGAGGATGGCTATCGGTTCATGGCAGAGGCCATCCTTGCCCTATTTTAGGGTCGTGACCGGCTTTAAGACAATAAGTGCGTCTACCGCGATAGGTTGGCCGTTGGGACGGATCTTCAGGGGATTCATGTCGATTTCCGCCACCTCTTCATATTCCAGGCCGATCTGACCGACGGCCATGAGGATGCGGGCTAGCTCCCTCCGATCTACTGCCCGTTCCCCGCGAAAGGCATCAAGAATCTTTACGGCCCTGATGTCGGACATCATGGACAGGGCGTCTCCGGTTGTCAGGGGGGCGATGCTGAAAACCGTGTCTTTCAAAATCTCCGTGAGGATGCCGCCCAGGCCGAACATGACGGCTGGTCCAAAATGGGGATCCCTGGTCAGACCGCAGACGAGTTCCCTGGTCCCGCCGACCATTTCCGAGACGATCAGCGCCTCGCAACCGGGAATCTTCAGCAGCCGGTTACCTTCTGATTCAATTTCCCCGGGCGTCTTCAGATTGAGGACAACGCCCCCGACTTCCGTCTTATGAGTGAGACTGGCGCCGGTGGCCTTCAGGGCTAAGGGATAGCCCAATCCCGACGCGGCGGCGACGGCTTCATCGGCGTCGGTTACACAGATATCCCGGGAAACGGGGATCCCGAAAAGGGCCAGGAACCTCTTGGAGTCATACTCATTCAGGGTTTTCCGGCCCTTGGCAAGGGCATCCTGGATCAGTTTGTCAGCTTCTATCATGCAATTGTCCTCGACGTTAAGGTTTTGTCTGCTCATAGAAGAGACACGGCGGCTTGTCAATATTTTTTCCAAAAAGCCTTTTTTACCATTGACACGTTTTACCATTTTTAGTAGTGGAGGCGACATTCGTAATTTCCGTAGGACATACCAGAAAAATTGGAGATAGGTTATCATGATTGAGATAAGGTGGCACGGAAGGGGAGGTCAGGGCGCGGTCACGTCCGTCGAGCTTTTGGCGCTGGCGGCGATCGAGGAAGGAAAATACGCCCAGGGTTTTCCGGCGTTTGGTCCGGAGCGCCGGGGGGCGCCGGTTATGGCGTATAATCGTGTGTCGGAAAAACCCATCAAGATCCGTTCAGGAATATACCACCCCGATGTGGTCGTTGTCCTCGATCCGTCGCTGGTGGGGCTTGTGAACGTCACGGATGGTCTGAAACCGGAAGGTCTGCTCATTGTCAATACCTCGAAACCGGCGGAGACGCTCCGGGAACAGCTCAAATACAAAGGCAAGCTGGCGACCGTCGATGCCACTTTCATCGCCCGGGAGGAGTTGGGAGTTCCCATTGCCAATACCACGATGCTGGGCGCGGTTATGAAAGCGACCAAGGTTCTGAAGCTGGAATCACTGAATGAGCCCCTCGATGAACGGTTTGGGAAGATTGCGAATAAAAACAAGAATGCCCTCAAAAGGGCTTATAATGACGTTAAACTGGCAAAGTAAAAAGGATATTGAGGTGTTTTCCATGAAACAGAAGAAATGGCCGGAAGCCTGGCAGGAAGTTACCCCCGGTTGCATGGTGTTCGAGCCGGGGAGCGCCAGTTTGTATAAAACGGGAAGCTGGCGAGCTCAAAGACCCATCTGGGACAATAAAAAGTGTATCAAATGCGGTATCTGTTATATATTCTGCCCCGAGGCCTGCGTCTCCGAGAAAGAGGAGGGCTTCTTTGCGGCGAACCTTGATTATTGCAAAGGCTGTGGAATCTGCGCCCATGAATGCTGGCCCCAGGCCATCGTCATGCAGGAAGAGGAGGTGTGACCATGGGTAAACGTATTGGCATGGAAGTAGGAATTGCGGCGGCGGAGGCCGTGGGGCTCTGTAACATCGATGTGGCCGCTGTTTATCCCATCACCCCCCAGTCCCATATTGCCGAGCATTTATCGGACATCGTTCATGACGGGCGGATTGACGCCGAGTTTATTACCGTGGAGTCGGAGCATTCGTCCATCAGCGCCTGCGCCGGCGCCTCGGCGACGGGAGCCCGGGTCTATACGGCCACCAGTTCCCAGGGCCTTATGTATATGCATGAGGTGCTGCCCATTGTTTCGGCCATGCGGCTGCCCGTAGTCATGGGCAACGCCAACCGCGCCATTGCCGGGCCCCTGAACATCTGGAACGATCATTCGGACATCATGAACCAGCGGGACTGCGGCTGGATCGTCATGCATGCGGAGAACGGCCAGGAGGTCATCGATATGACCATCCAGTCTTTCAAGATCGCGGAGCACCCCGACGTCATGCTGCCGATAGTAGTCAATATGGACGGATTCCAGTTGACCCATATGATCGAGCCCCTCGAATTTCCTACCCAGGAAGAGGTGAACAAGTTCCTGCCCGACCGGGTTCCCTATGCCACCCTCCATCCGGATAAGCCTGTCTCCATGGGTTGCTTCAATATGCCCGAAATCTTTACGGAGACGATGAAGGTAAAGGATACGGCCCTGATCAACTCCAAGAAGACGATCATCAAGATCTGGAATGAATGGGGCAAGCAATTCGGACGGAATTACAAACCGGTGGAGACCTACAAGAGCAAAGGGGCGGAAACGCTGATTCTGACGGTGGGCTCCATGGGCGAGACGGCATCGGTTGCCGTCGATGAACTGAAAAAGGCGGGTAAGTCTGTCGGTCTCGTGAAGCTGAGACTCTGGCGGCCCTTCCCCATTGAAGAGCTACGCGCCGCGATCAAAGGTTGCAAGACCCTGATCGTCATGGACCGCTCCGTCACCTTCGGCGGTATCGGCGGTCCCGTAGCAACGGAAATAAAGTCGCTTATTTTCCACGACAAGGATCGTCCCCGCATCGTAAATTACCTCATGGGGCTTGGCGGCCGGGATGTCACGGTGGAGGATTTCATCGCCATGGTGGAGCGGGCGGCCAAAAAGAAGGACGAAACCTATGAATTTTATGGGGTGAGGGAATGATGAACACCGTAGAGAATTTTGAAATATTTGCACCGAAGCTCATTGACAAAAGAGAGTTATTCAGCCCCGGGCACCGCGCCTGTCAGGGCTGCGGAGAAGTTCTGGCCCTCCGGCTGATCATGAAGGCCCTGGGAGAAGATACCGTGGTTTCCAATGCCACGGGGTGTATGGAAATCATCTCCACCGCCTATCCCCATACCGCTTGGGAGGTTCCCTATATCCATGTGGCCTTTGAAAACGCCGCGGCCGTTGGATCCGGCGTGGAAGCGGGGCTTAAGGCCCTCCGCAGGAAAGGCAAGATTGCCGACCGGTATGTGAAATCAGTCGCCATCGCCGGTGACGGCGGGACGGTGGACATCGGTCTCCAGGCCTTATCCGGAGCCATGGAACGGGGACACGACATGACCTTCTTCTGCCTTGACAACGAGGCCTACATGAACACGGGGATTCAGCGTTCCAGTGCGACGCCCTTCATGGCGGCCACGACGACGTCGCCGGCCGGCAAGGTCATCCATGGCCAGCGAACAGGCAAGAAGAACGTCCCCGAGATCATGGTCGCCCATAGTATTCCTTATGTGGCCACCGCCTGTCCGAGTTATCCCATCGACCTGATGAACAAGGTGGAGAAGGCCAAAAATACGAAGGGGCCGGCTTACATCCACGTCTTTTCCGTGTGTCCGACGGGATGGCGGGCGGCGTCAAATGAAACCATCAAGCTTGGCCGTATGGCTGTAGAGACGGGCTCTTTTCCTCTCTATGAAGTGGAAAACGGCAAGTATCGCCTTACCATGGAATACACCGAAAAGCGGCGCCCCATGGAGGACTACCTGAAGCTGCAAGGACGGTTCAGACATCTGGACCCTGCTGACATTGTTAAGGTTCAGGCCCTGGTGGACAAGGAATTCCGGAAATTGATGCACAAGGTGGAAACATCGGTGCCGTGGACCTGATAGCCAGCCCGCGGGTGGATTAACGGAATCATTCCCAATTCATGAAATCAAGATAAAGGTGACGGAAGCATGAATACAGTGGCATTTAGCAGTTGGAACGGTAAGATCATTGATAACAGGACCTCGGGAAAAGGGGC
>Ga0247842_10006722_pt1 | contig 12855 bp, 13 predicted proteins | sample LaCruzMarch2015__3_FD_192411 | JGI IMG/M metagenome (GOLD analysis project Ga0247842, IMG submission 192411) | Freshwater microbial communities from meromictic Lake La Cruz, Castile-La Mancha, Spain - LaCruzMarch2015_19m | ecosystem: Environmental > Aquatic > Freshwater > Lake | place: Spain...
CGGATGGCATCGGGGATTAAAAAGTTACCCGATCCTGTACAAAGGGCCACTTTTTGGATGGGTTTGTTACGGAGTTCGGAATGCCGGAGCATGGGTATTTGAAATGTATCTTTGACGAGACCGAGAAACGTTGATTCCGTTACCGGGGTTTCCGTTCTACCGATCAACCCGGCCCCGGCGTGGGAAAAGGCATTGGAAAGGGGATAAATATCATAGGCAACCTCTTCATAGGGATGGTTCGACAACAAGGCCTGGAGGATTTCTTTTTTCTGATGGTTTTTAAAAACGGCTTCAATCCTGATTTCAGGTTCCTGATGCAGAAGGTTTAATTTTCCCACGTAGGGTTTAGCTTCCCCCAGGGGCCGAAAAGTGCCTGTGCCCTGAACGTTAAAACTGCACTGGTCATAATTTCCAATATGCCCGGCGCCAGCTTCAAACAATGCATCCCTGACTTTTTCGGCATGGGTTAAAGGAGTGAAGACGGCCAATTTCGACAGTTGTCCCGAAAAAGGTTTCAGTACCTGGTATTCAAAAATCCCGAGCGCTTTCATGGCGGAGGCGTTAAGGCCTTCGGGCAGATTGTCGAGGTTTGTATGAATGGCATAGATGGCAACCTGAGCTGTAAGCGCCTTGGTCAGGATATTGGTCTCAGGCCGTCCCGGAGGCAGTTTTTTTATTGCATGAAAAATAAAGGGATGGTGGGAAATAATCAGGTTACACCCTTTCGTTATGGCTTCGTCCATGACCGGTTCAGTAAGGTCAAGGCAGAGGAGCGCGGCATGGAAGTCCCACTCAGGGTCGCCGGCAATCAGTCCCGCATTATCGTAATCTTCCTGATAGGACAATGGGGCAACGGATTCGAGGTGACGGATAATCTCTTTGATTTTCATTTTTCACTATATTACCGGTGTAAAGTTACGGAATCGCACTGAAAATATTTCGGCGCCTGTTCATAAACATGTTTAAAAGTTTCTCGCGATTTATGCCGTTTGTACTTGGAAAATATCAATATTTGAACTATAATAATCAGGACAGAAAAATGGTAATAAAGGCTGATCAGATATTTGTTGTCGATAAAAATTCCATTCACCGCAATCTCATCAAATATCATTTAAACGTAAACAAGTTTTCCAGGGTCCAGCCCTTTTCATCGGGGGATGAATGCCTTTACCGGATATATAAAAATACCATACCGGATTTTATCGTAGTTGATTACGACCCGGATAATTTTACCGGGTTTGATTTTATTAAGAAGGTAAAAAGGGCAGCGCCACAGGTTCATATTATTTTCTTTACGACCAATGACGACCCCATACTTGCAGTGAAATTACTCGAAGCCGGGGCGAGCGATTATTTAGTAAAAACCAGTAAAATTGATTTTGGAATTTCTGAATTGATAAAAAACATAAAGTTCATTATCCGGGATCCGGTCATTTCCGATTAACCATTTTTCCAATTGTCGGCATAAGCGCCAAGGACGACGCCAAAGAGGGATAAATAAATGTCTTTCTATCTTTTTTTTCATTGAAAGCCAATTATTTTTTTAACTTAGGCGTTTGAATCATGGGAACAATTCGTCAGGTTGCATTGGCGCCATTTTCGTTACTTTATGGCCTGGGCATGCAGGTCCGGAATTTTTTTTATGATTGGGGATTGTTTCCTTCCAGTTCGTTTGACAAGAGTGTGATTTCTGTTGGGAACCTATCGTATGGGGGGACCGGAAAAACCCCAATGGTAGAATATCTGGTCCGTTTGTTACAGTGCGATTATCATGTTGCAACACTGAGCCGGGGATATGGCCGGGAGAGCAAAGGGTTTATCCTCGCTTCCAAACGGTCGAGTGTGAAATATATTGGGGATGAACCGCTTCAGTACTTGAAGAAATTCGACAGCATTAAAGTTGCCGTAGATGAAAACCGGAAACATGGGATAACCCAATTGCTGCAAAAATATCCGGAGTTGGATGTTGTTTTGCTTGACGATGCATTTCAACACCGCCAGGTCAGGCCTGGCATATCGATCCTGTTGACCGATTATCACCGTCTATATTCAGAAGATTTTGTTTTACCATCGGGAACCCTCCGGGAATTCAGGCGGGGGGCCGGCCGCGCCGACATTATTATCGTTACCAAGACCCCAGCCATTTTTTCGCCCATTACCAAAAGAAGGATTCAACAGTCGTTGCATCCAGCCAGTCATCAAAGCCTCTTTTTTTCTTTTATCAGATATGGGGCATTTGTCCCATTTCAAAATGAAGGGGTGGACCCAATACCTGAAAAAATCAATACGATCCTGCTTTTTACCGGAATTGCCGACGATTATCCTTTACAGGATTACCTCAAACGGAAATGCAGTGAACTGATCACCCTTAAATTTCCCGACCATCATCCGTATAATGAAAAAGAAATTGAGGTCATCAAAAGGAAATTTGAAGGGCTTCCAACGAAGAAAAAAATTCTTGTTACTACTGAAAAAGACATGATGCGTTTAAAAACCTCAGCGCTTTACACTAAATTAAAAAATATGCCGTTATTTTGCGTTCCCATTGAAATTGATTTTCACGGCAACAACAAAGAACTTTTTGACCAGGAAATACTGACTTATGTTAAAGCAAATAGAAGAAACCCTGACATTTCTAAACGCACAGATCACAGAAAAACCTGAAATCGGGATTATCCTTGGCACTGGCCTTGGGGGATTGGCAAAAGAGCTGGAAATCCATCATACCATTCCATACAAAAACATCCCGAATTTTCCGGTATCGACTGTTGACGGTCATCACGGGCAATTGATCTTCGGCTCCATGAGTGGCAGGAAGATTGTCGCCATGCAGGGACGTTTTCATTATTATGAAGGTTATTCAATGAAAGAACTGACGTTCCCCGTATATATTATGAAATACCTCGGGATACGGTTGTTGATATTGTCCAATGCCAGTGGCGGGTTAAACCCCGACTTTAACATTGGCGATATCATGGTTATTGAAGACCATATCAATCTGATGAAAGACAATCCCCTGATCGGAAAAAACGAAGATGCCATTGGCGTGCGTTTTCCGGATATGAGCAATGCCTATGATAAAAAAATGGTCGAACTTGCTTTTCAGATTGCCAAACAGGAAGGCATACACCTTTGCCGGGGAATCTATGCAGCCGTATCGGGCCCCACCTATGAAACACCAGCCGAATATCGTTATATACGCACGATTGGGGCCGATGCCGTGGGGATGTCAACCGTTCCGGAGGTCATTGCAGCCCGCCATGTTGGACTGAATTGTTTTGCCGTATCGATCATTTCCGATCTGGGAGTACCCGGAAAAATTGTTGAGATCTCCCATAAACATGTCATCGATGCCGCCTCTTTTGCAGAACCCATAATGACCCGGTTAATCAAGAAAATTTTATTGAGCCCGGATTTTTAATAAACAACGATATTCAATACTTTTAGTTTCCAGCCATTTCCGGTCCGGCATCTTTTTTGCGAAAGTGAGAGTGATATCAGGCCACTTCCCATGATGGCCCCGGTTACGATAAAGAGGTCGGGGGTGAAAACAGGTTCATTGTTCAGGAGGTGGTTGATCACAATGATCCCAAAAAAAGCCGCAGATCCTATAAGCAGCGTTTTACCGGCTTTTCGTGGGAAAGCAAACTGTTTGAATACGGTATTGACCTCTTTCAGTTTTACCTCGAAAGGGCGCATTCCATAAACAGAGACTGCAGAATCGGACAAGCTCCAGATTTTTCCAATCAGGAGGGTATCGGGTTTTGAAACCCGAATTTTTATTGGTTCTTCAATATGAAAATAGTATCGACGGGTCGTCCCGATTTTCTCTACCATTAAAGTTTTCTGTGAAATGGCGGAAAAGGAAGCCAAAAAAAACAGGAGCAATAAAAAAGGCCTCATGGATATTGTAAAAGGTAAAATTAAAAAAAATGAAGGAACCCGGGCATCTCTTACGGAGGTTGTTGATAAAAAAAAACGGGAGAAGTTGGAGAAGCTAAACGGAATAGCCCTACTTTTGGCACATGGATGATCCGAAAACACGAAAAAAAACCCGGAAGCCCTCCCTGGGCGAAACGGTGTTTGAACACGGGAAAATCCCTCCTCAGGCCATCGACCTTGAAGAGGCAGTATTGGGCGCCATGATGTTGGAAAACGACCGTTTGGCCGAAGTTATTGAAGTGTTGAAACCCGAAGTTTTTTACAAAGAGGCCCATCAGATGATTTTTTCGGCGATACAACGCTTATTTTCACAAAACGAACCTGTAGATATCCTTACGGTAACAGAAGCCTTGCGAAGGAGCGGCGAACTTGAAATTGCGGGAGGGCCTTACTTTATCACGATGCTTACCAACCGGATAGCATCGGCTGCCAATATTGAATTTCATTCACGGATCATCCTGCAGAAATACATTCAGCGGGAACTGATCCGGGTTTCATCGGGAATTATCAAAGATGCATACGAAGACTCCACCGATGTTTTTGACCTCCTGGACCGTGCGGAAAGCAATTTGTTTTCCATCAGCGAAAGCAGCATTGGAAAATCGTACATGGACATGCAATCCATCATCAAGGAGGCAATCAAAGAGATCGTGGCAGGCCGCCAGCATGAAGGCCAGCTCAGGGGCGTGGGGTCGGGCTTTACCGAACTTGACCGGGTGACCTCGGGGTGGCAGAAATCGGACCTGGTCATCGTTGCCTCAAGGCCAGGAATGGGAAAAACAGCATTTGCCCTTACCATGGCCCGAAATGCTGCGGTTGACTTTAAAAAGCCCGTGGCTGTTTTTTCGCTGGAAATGTCGTCGATTCAATTGGTAACCCGTTTAATTTCAAGTGAAACCGAAATTCCCCAGGAAAAATTGCGCCGGGGAACGATGGAAGAACACGAATGGGCCCAATTAAATTCAAGGATATCCCCACTCGTTGACGCCCCATTGTTCATTGACGATACGGCTGCTTTGTCGATTTTTGACCTGCGTGCAAAAACACGGCGGTTAAAAGCGCACCACGATATCCAGATGATCATTGTCGATTACCTTCAACTCATGCAGGGCAGTCAGGATGCCCGGGGCAACCGGGAACAGGAAATCAGCAGTATATCCAGGGCATTAAAATCATTGGCCAAAGAGTTAAACATTCCAGTCATTGCGCTGTCGCAATTAAGCCGTGCCCCGGAGAAACGTTCCGCAGCGGCAAAACCCATTCTGTCCGACCTGCGCGAATCGGGTTCCATCGAGCAGGATGCCGATATGGTCCTTTTTATTTACCGGCCCGAATATTATAAAATTGATGTGGACGAATCGGGCGATTCTACGGCCGGGGTTGCCGAAGTCAGTATTGCCAAAAACAGGAATGGCCCGTTAAAAGATGTCCGATTGCGGTTTATCTCCAAATTTGCAAAATTTACAGATGTTGAAATGGAGTATCCGCCATCCCATTCCATAGCGGGAAATACCGCTTTTGACGGGTCGGTCAGGACCCGCACCTATATGTCAAAAATGGATGATGATGAGTCACAGGAAGTGCCTTTTTAACCGGAGAAATTTTTTATTGCTTTTCGTTTTTCTTTTCTTTCTGCCCTCCCTTCAGGCGGCTTATATTTTTATTCCCATGGACAATTCCCAAAAAAACCACCTGAAAGCGTATGGTATTGCCTATTGGGTTTTAAAAAAAGAGATCGGGGTTGACTGGTTGCTCAATTATCGTGGCGGGAGTTTTATTTTTCAATATGCGAGGCCGCTTGAACAGGAATGCATCATCCGGGGGGTTAGTTTTCAGGTGATGGCCGATGTCCAAGCCAACTCCATTTTTCAGGAAATAGCTGATCCTCAAATAAATATGGAGCAAATCAAATTACACAAAGCGCCAAAAATAGCGGTTTATTCCCCCAAGAACAAACTTCCCTGGGACGACGCGGTTACACTCGTTTTATCCTACGCCGAAATACCTTACGATGTGATTTATGATGAAGAGATCCTCACCGGGGTTTTGCCTATTTACGACTGGTTGCATTTGCACCATGAAGATTTTACCGGCCAATATGGAAAATTCTGGGCGGCTTACAAGAATTTTCCCTGGTACCAGGCAGATGTGGCATCACAGGAATCGACTGCCCATAAGATGGGATATGAAAAAGTATCGCAGATGAAACTGGCCGTTGCAAAAAAAATCCGTGACTTTGTGGCCGGAGGTGGCTATCTTTTTTCTATGTGTTCTGCTCCCGACAGTTATGATGTTGCCTTATCGGCCGACGGGGTGGATATCTGTGATGTCATGTTTGATGGGGATCCCATAGACCGGAATGCCCAATCGAAATTAAATTTTGAAAACTGTTTCGCCTTTGAAAATTTCAATTTGACCATCAATCCCTATGAATATGAAATTTCATCGATTGATGTTACAGAAACAAGGCCAAAAAACCTCCGGAAGGATGATGATTTTTTTCTTCTTTTTGATTTTTCGGCCAAATGGGACCAGGTTCCCAGTATGTTGTGCCAGGACCATGAACAACTGATCCATGGTTTTATGGGACAGACCACTGCTTTTAACAAACGGTACCTTAAGTCGAACGTTGTCATTCTGGGTGAAAACAAATCTTTAAACGAAGCCCGATACATTCATGGAGATTACGGAAAAGGCACCTGGACTTTTCTGAGCGGGCATGATCCTGAAGATTATCAGCACCTGGTTGGGGACCCTCCGACCGACCTGAACCTTTATCCGAATTCGCCCGGATACCGGTTAATTTTAAACAATGTCCTCTTTCCGGCCGCAAAAAAAGAAAAACGAAAAACCTGATCCCGGGTCAATGGATCCGGTCGTAAACTTCGTACCTGTAAGAAAAACCACCGGTTGTATCATAAAAAATTTCGGACCCCGAAATCAATTTCCACTGAGAAAAGTCAATTTCCGGAAAATAAACATCTCCCTCAAAAGCCTTATGGACACGGGTGAGGTAGAGGCGGTCGGCAAAGGGCAGAAACTGCCGGTAGAGAGAGGCTCCCCCAATGACGAAATTTTCGTGGGAGGAGTTGCATTTTTCAATGGCGCCGGCAATGGAATAGGCCATTTCGCACCCTTCGATCCGTTCGTTTGGGATATCGGTGACCACGATGTTTGTGCGGTTGGGAAGAGGCCGGTGGGGCAGGGATTCACAGGTACGTTTTCCCATGATGACGGTATGGCCGCTGGTAATTTGCCGAAACCTTTTGAGGTCATCGGACAGATGCCATAAAAGGTCGTTGTTTTTTCCTATGGCGAGGTTTTCGGCTATGGCAACAATAATTGAAATCATAAGGATGTTTTATACTGCAATCTCCCCCTTGATGTGGGGGTGCGACTGATAATTGATCAATTGGAAATCATCAAACCGGAAATCCCCGATGTTTTTCACGCCGGTGTTTATGTTCATTACCGGAAGTGCCAGGGGCTGTCGTGTCAACTGCAATTTCACCTGATCGATGTGATTGGAATAGATGTGTGCATCCCCGAGGGTATGGACAAATTCGCCGGGTTGAAGGCCGGTAACCTGGGCCACCATCATGGTCAGAAGGGCATAGGAGGCAATATTAAATGGGACTCCAAGAAAAACATCACAACTTCGTTGATAGAGTTGACAGGAGAGTTGTCCATTGGCGACATAAAACTGGAACAACAGGTGACAGGGGGGCAATGCCATTTTTTCAAGATCACCTACATTCCAGGCGCTCACGATATGCCGTCGCGAATCGGGGTCATGGCGTATCGATTCAACGACGCGGGCAATCTGGTCGATGGAAGACCCATCGGGGCCCGGCCATGACCGCCACTGGTAACCATAGATGGGCCCCAATTCCCCATTTTTGTCGGCCCACTCATCCCAGATGGTCACTTTGTTTTCATTCAGGTATTCCACATTGGTTGATCCCTGAAGGAACCAAAGCAGTTCATGAATGATAGAACGGAGGTGGAGTTTTTTTGTAGTCAGCAAGGGGAAACCCGCCTTCAGGTCAAATCGCATCTGATATCCAAAAACGCTGATGGTTCCCGTTCCGGTGCGGTCGGTTTTTTTAACTCCGTTATTCAGCACATACGTGCAAAGGTCGAGGTATTGTTTCATAATATATAGCGAGGTGGCGAAATAGCGAGGTAGCGAAATAGCGAAAATTAATCTATCAGTGATTGGTTGGTGAAAGAAAGGTTTTTCTGTCGTGTTTATGACGGAAAAGAATGGCAAATGCCACGGCAACAACCAAAGAATATATAGCAAAAGTCATCCATATCCCTTTCCAGTCGCTGATGCCATCCTTTCTGAAAAAGTGTTCGATAATCACGCCACTGAGGACACTTCCGAGGATTGCGCCGAAACCGTTGGTCATCATCATGAAAAGTCCCTGGGCGCTTGCTTTGATTTCCGGTTTACTTTGGGTTTCTACAAAAAGGGAGCCGGAAATATTGAAAAAATCAAAAGCCATTCCATAGATAATACAGGAGAGAATGATCATCCAAAGGCCATCGGCCGGATTCCCGAAAGAGAAAAGCCCAAATCTCAGTACCCATGCGATCATGCTGAAAAGCATCACTTTTTTAATGCCAAACCGTTTCATAAAGAATGGGATGGTAAGAATAAAAAGGGTTTCCGATATCTGGGAGATAGACATAATAATTTCAGGATATTTAACGGAAATCAAATTTTTATAGATATCAATTTTTGCAAAGTCATCTAAAAAATTTGCGCCATAGGCATTGGTTAATTGAAGAGAGGCCCCCAACAGCATGGCAAAGAAGAAAAACACGGCCATTTTATAATTTCTGAAGAGGGAGAAAGCATTCAGGCCAAAGGATTCAACAAAAGAACTCTTATGCCCTTTTCCGGGAGGCGGGCATTTGGGCAAGGTAAAGGCGTAGGCCCCAAGCGTCAGGGAGGCAGCGGAGGCAACATAAAACTGGTAGGCAGAAGCTCCCAATCCGGTCAGGCTGATGATCCAAAGTGCAACAATAAAACCAATGGTCCCCCAAACGCGGATGGGTGGATATTCTTTGATAATATCCCTATTATTCTTTTCGAGCGATGTATAGGCAACCGTAATGGAAAGGGAGATGGTTGGCATATAAAACATCATGTTCAGCAACATGAGCCAGAACATAAGGGTAGGGTCCCGGATGACCGGCACTGTAAAAAGGATGATGGCCGCAACGATATGAAAGGCGCCGTACAATCGTTCGGCATTGACCCACCGGTCGGCAATAATCCCGGCCAGGGCAGGCATGAGCAGGGATGCAATGCCCATGGTCGAAAATATGGCCCCGAATTCCGTATAGGACCAATGCATGGTATTGTCGCAATATTTCCCGATGGTCAGAAGCCACGAACCCCAGATAAAAAACTGTAAAAAGTTGAGCAGGACAAGGCGTGTTTTAATATTCATAAAATGTGTTTTAACAAAAAGATGGGGGTTAACAATCGACCATTCCGTTCGGCTATTTTCGTTTATTAATTTCGTCGCGGATCTGGGATGCGTTTTCGTATTCTTCATTGTTCACGGCAATCCGGAGCATTTCCTCCAGTTCTTCAAGAGAAAGGCCGGCATATTTATTTCGGGTTTCGTTGTCCGGTTCTTCTTTTTGGTCAATGGCCGGGGGTGTTTCGCTTTCCTCTTCCATTTGTATCCCTGCAGCAGCCAGGATATGTTCATAGGTAAACACGGGGCAGTTAAACCGCAACGCCAGGGCAATGGCATCGGAGGTCCTGGAATCGATTTCCTTCTCTTCGGCCCCGTCTGAGCAAATCAGCCTAGCATAGAAGACCCCTTCGCTGAATTTATTGATCACAACTTCGGTAAGAACGATATGGAAAGCCTCTGAAAAAGATTTAAAAAGATCGTGGGTAAGTGGGCGTGGCGTCTTTATTTTCTCCAATTCGATGGCGATTGCTTGCGCTTCAAATCCCCCGATGATGATGGGAAGCCTCCGTTTCCCATTGTGTTCACCGAGAATCAATGCATAAGCGCCGCTTTGCGACTGACTATAAGACATACCAATGATTTCCAGCCTGATTTTTTCCATCCTGCACGGTCGGTTTTCGCCATTACAAACCTACGTCAATTTTCAATAACGGGCAAAACATGTGTAAAAAAAAGGAGGGGGGTGGACTCAAAATCATATTGTAAACTGGTTCGGTTGCCCGATATATGTAAGTTAAAACCAGCTTTTTAATCAAAATGTCCTGGTCAGGCTTCCATCGGTTTTTATTGCTTTTGTCTTCCAATTCAAGAACGCATTTTATGTGAACATATTTCCAAATCGGGCAACTGGAGATTTCATGCCGAACTTGAATTAGGATGTTCAACCTTCAATGATCCAGATAAATGTGTATGATTTGATTCGAGGTTCGTTCTTTTATCAAGGATCAATGAAATAAATCCGGGAATAAGATCGAAATAAATTTCCGATAAATGCAGGCTTTCAAATCCAGTCAGGAATATTTGCTTTAAGAGTTTACTTTTCGTATATTTGTCATCGCCAGTTAGGGCTAAACAAATATTTTCCAGATGATTGTTGCATCCAGGACGCTTTCAAATACTTGAACAATAACTGGTTTTAAAGATTGACATCAATTTCAACACTTCAAATTAGAGTACCCCTCAACACAAGTTATAACTTTAAAACCAAATCCCATGAAAAAGTTCAAAACTGGAATTGTTATCCTAATTACCTTGATTTTGACGTCCATGACTTCACCTCCTGACAGTCCTGATCCATCCTATTTTACAGCATTCGGATATGGATCCATTGCAGCGTCAATCAAAGGAGTGCCTGCATTTGGAAAGTATGACCCTTCACAATTTGATTTTCAGAACGGCGTCTTTTACATCAGCAAGGATGCGACTTGTTTGGACCTGAGAGCCCTTTTGCCGCAGGGGCAAACCTATGGGTCAATGCTTACCGCTTTGTTCAAGGCCAAGAGTGACTTGCTGAAAGATAAAAAAGATGATGGCAGCATTTATTGGTACGCATGGAGCTCACATGATTATGACGGCACCAGGAAGTATCCTGAATGGAAACAGGGATCCCCTCATCCCGATTATCATGACAAGCAGGTGTGGCAGGCGCCTGTGAATATTGAACCTGCAAAAACATGGGTTTCATCTGCCTACTTTTGTGAAGAAGATGGGCTTTCCTCCTTGAAAGTGGATGTGATAAACACCTGGCTTAAATTAGCAAAACCTGGCTACCAGTTATATATTCTGAATACTGTCGGGTTTCAACGGTGGGTAAAGGAAGCCTCCTATTGGGATTATGGCCAGGGAAAACAAGTCACCCCCCTGGAGTTTGTTATGTCGGAAGATCACTATTCCCACTGCATCCTTCAGATAAAATAGGCCAATCCTATCCCCGATGTAATGTAACGTATGGCTCGGGGCTGGCACCTTGTTTTATCATTTCCACTAACAAGCGACCTTTCATCGCGCATCGGCGGTTTAAAAGGTTCTACCTGCCGGCGATGTCGGTGGGGCAGCCTATTCTATTTAGGTGGCGTTCATTTGTAATTAATTAATGGATTCCAAACCTGGTTTATCTTTCAGCCTGTTTTTGATCGTCTGGCTTTCTTTTTATGAGATTGTCCTGGTATTTTTATCATTACCAATAGAATTATTACAAAAAACTTTTTATTTTTGTCAACAGTCAAAATAATTAAATACGTAAATATGAAAAGAGCCCTTACACTTGCATCTGCTTTGTTGTTGCCTTTTTTTACCCTGGCAAGCGAAGCCAATCTTGTTATTCCGGAAGGAATAAGAGAACAATCCCTTTTATACTGGGGGTTTTTAATCACATTTGCCGGATTTATGTTTGGATTGTTCCAGTTTCTTAAGGTTAAGAAGATCGGGGCGCACAAATCCATGCTGGATGTGGCCAATGTAATTTTCGAAACAGCAAAGACCTATCTTATCCAGCAGGGCAAGTTTTTAATGATCCTGTTCCTGTTCATCGGCTCAGCGGTGGCCTTTTATTTTGGATGGCTTTCGGATGCCCATTTTGGGGTTGGGGGCGTATTGATGATCTTAGGATGGACGGTTATTGGGATTTTGGGCTCTTACAGCGTTGCCTGGTTTGGGATCAGGATGAACACGCTGGCCAATGCCCGGATGGCATTTGCTTCCCTTGAAAGAAAGCCGATCAAACTTCTGAACATTCCGCTCAATGCCGGTATGAGCATCGGGGTTGTTTTAATTTCACTTGAGCTGATCATGATGTTGATCATTTTGATGTTCGTGCCCGGAGAATATGCGGGGGCAAGTTTCATTGGCTTTGCCATTGGCGAATCGCTGGGGGCATCTGCATTGAGAATAGCCGGGGGAATTTTTACCAAAATTGCCGATATCGGGTCTGACCTGATGAAGGTGATTTTTAAAATTGGCGAAGATGACCCCAGAAACCCGGGCACCATTGCCGACTGTGTGGGCGATAATGCCGGTGACAGTGTGGGCCCGACGGCCGATGGATTTGAAACCTATGGGGTGACCGGTGTTGCCTTGATATCGTTCATTATTCTTGCCGTTGCCGATACGGCCATCCAGGTTCAGTTGCTGACATGGATTTTTGTGATGCGTATTTTCATGATCATTACCTCCATTGTGTCATTCTGGATTAACAACGCCATCAGCAAAGCAAAATACAACCATTCGGATGATCTCGATTTTGAAAAACCGTTGACTTCCTTAGTTTGGATTACTTCGATATTATCCATTGCAGTAACTTTTGCCATTAGTTATCTGACCATTTCCGACCTCCCCAACAACCTTTGGGTTACCTTATCGGTAATCATCAGTGCCGGGACACTGGGCGCCGCATTGATCCCGGAGTTTACAAAAC
>Ga0247842_10006732_pt1 | contig 12839 bp, 27 predicted proteins | sample LaCruzMarch2015__3_FD_192411 | JGI IMG/M metagenome (GOLD analysis project Ga0247842, IMG submission 192411) | Freshwater microbial communities from meromictic Lake La Cruz, Castile-La Mancha, Spain - LaCruzMarch2015_19m | ecosystem: Environmental > Aquatic > Freshwater > Lake | place: Spain...
CTGATTTTATAAATCCAGCATGATGAACTTCTGGATCATATTTTATTATTTCTGTATGTTCTATTTTCATTCGATATAAATCGATTCCAGTTGCTCCTTCAAAGTATTCGGATAGTTTCAATGAAATTGATATGCTATTTATTTTATACATCTTTGTCACCCTTTGTCTTTTTCTTCCAATCTGAACTGGATCTAAAGTCAATTTCTTCTCCTTTACTTGGATAACTTCTTAGATTCAATCCTCTATAATTCTTTATTCCTTCACATGATCGTGCCCACCATTCATGCTTTATTAAGCCACAGAACACACAGGCACTTTCATATTTCATTCCATGACCACTAATTGTTCTAAATTGATGTCCATCGTTGTTTGGGCACTTATTGAATAATAAAACAGACTCTTGTGCTCGTTCCTCTTCTTCAGATGGTCTATATCTGGATTCTCGTTGAATCCTCTTTTCGTAGTCTGAAGGATTGGAACGATTATGGTTATATTTAGGTCGTTTGAAGCGAATTTTCAAGTGTTTCACCTCAAACGTTTTTCATTTCGTGCAATAGTTGTTCCATAGTCTTTTCTTCATCCTTTATTCTTTCTTGGATTACATCAAACAATTTTTTGTCATGAAGTTCAATGTTTCTATATAAGTATAAAAGATCCTCAGAAGAAGGGATCTCCTTGTCTCCATAATTATATGATATATCCATGAGACTTTTCAATGGTTCTCCAAGAGTATTTAAGAGCTTATTCTTCCTCTCCTGAAAATCACACGGATACTCGGTTTCCGTTTCTTCCATAGGTTCACCTTTTTGGCTACATTTTAGCCGTTGATACCCCCTTATTTCTTCTACCAAAACGCTTTTAAACTCCGTTTTTAAGCGTTCAGGCGGAAGCCTATAAGGGCATTACTTTTTACACTCCGAAAGTATAAAACCTTTTTGGTTATTTTGGCGTTTTCGGGTTTATAAAGAAGGGGGAAATGAAAACCTTTAAAAAGATATTGCAATATCTTTAAAAAGGTTTCCCCTTTCTTTAAGAACAAAAACAAAAACATTTATATAGGTTTCTCGTTTCCTTGTTTGTTGTAATGGATCCATGCTACCCTTGATAGAATTCTTTTTAGAACTCTCTTCGTGGGCTTCAATCCATTTTCTACAGCAAATCTTTCCGCTATTTCTGGAAACATTTTCTGGGGAGTGCTCCCCGACACATACGGGTCAAGTTTTGACGACAGAGTTGCCCCGATAATTTTCTTCCACTTTATTTTCTTTTTCCATCGTCGTGCCGCTCCGGACATTTTTACAGGCTCCAATTCGCTGTTCCCTGTTTTTCTTATTTTGCGGTAATTTCGGGCAACTTTTTGTTCGGGGCTACAACAAACGGTTTCCTCATGTTTTTGCTTTTTTGGAAGCATCCCTTTTAAAGAAGCCATCATCTGTGATACTTCCTCGGGTGTTCCCTCAATTTCGGTCCCCTCGTCACTTATTTTCACTTTCATTTAACCACCTCAGGTTCCTCATAGTTCCATACGCACTTTTTTATTTGCGTGTGAATATCAATCACTACTGTTATCCATGTATTTTGGAGCAACATATAACATCATTCCACTGTTGAGACAAAGCGTAAAAGGGTGTCCTGACCTTTTCAACATCTTAGACGCTCTTCCAAAGAATGGTCTTATAGAAGCCCACATATACTCTGATATTTCAACATCTACTTCAGTATCAAACTTTTTTATAGATTCTATTTCCCCTTTTCCTATTCCTATCATCTGATGTTCTTCCATCAGTATCCAATGTCTTCCCCTATACTTATGAAATACAACTTTATCTTTGAATTGTTTTCTAAAGAACTTTAGATCAATTATCTGTTCTTCAGAAAGAGTATCAAAGTATTCCTTGTCTATTTTTGTTATTTGTATTTCCTTGATATCTTCCATAACAACACCTAATCGGCATTTTCTTTTCGTGTGACTACAAAGTCATCAGTATAAATTTCATCAACTTGAAATCCCTGTTCCTTTCCCATTCTTTTGAATACCTTATTGAGAAAAGTATCCACCTCTTTTCGTGTTTTGCTATTCGTTATTATCCCTGTTCCAAACTTCATAATATCACCTAATCCGTTGAATATATACCCTTTTCTCGTTCTTCCAAAACTTTTATGATGTGCTTGCACGGATTACGTTTTCCCATCTTGAATGCTATACAATTACAGGTATGCTCCTGTCTATATTCGTCAATATGAATTTCATATTCTTTATCAGCGATTGCTTCTGAGGAAACAAAATAATTTCCGCCCTGACCACCTTTAACTTTCATATCGTATTTTTCTTTAGCCATCCAAAACCACCTTCTTTTTTGGCTCATACTTCAATACAAGGTATGTAGATTCTTCAATAACCATCTTCCATCCGTCGGTTTTTAACGATTTAGCAATGTTTCGAAGTTTAGGAGAGAGCGTTTCTTCCATATCGGCTTCTCTACGCTTCGTTGTTAATTTAATCCTTTTTGTCACCATATGAATCAACACTTATTCCAAATTCTTTATAGATTTCTTTTCTATTGTATTCAAGTTGCTTTATCATATGAGTTTTTTCCATATGATAAACTTCTATCCCTCCCTTTATTATCTTAGCTTCAGCAAATCCAAGGGCAAGAAGAAATGTAGAATAGTGTTTATAGAAATCTTCTTGTGTCACATTTCCTTCATCCTTTTTAGTCTCCATGTGCTTTACAAAAACATCAAGGATATCATTAGCACATTCTCCTATCTCTTCCTTACTAAGAGATAAAACCACAGCCATCTTTTTTCCTTTTTCGTGTTCCATTTCTTCACCTCTTATTGTTCTACTTTCGTGAATTTTGATGTTAGCACTGTTCTTAGTGCTTCATTTTCTGTTCTTACTTCTTGTAGTTTCTTTTCAAGAGAACGAATATCATCCCATAATTTCTTTTTCTCTATTTCGTATCTATTATGAATTTCCAATAATCGGTTACTAACCGAACTATCAATCTTACCTTGCATATCAAGAAGACCATTAAGGTTTATAGCCGAAGATTCAACACGGTCACCATCATAGTCCTTCTTGATAAAAACAATCTCAACGTCTTTAAAATGTTCCTTATCTACTGATAAAGAAATTCCATATTTCTTACTTCTTAGTTCCATACTATCGTGTTCCATTATATCACCTAAAATATTGCTTTCTGAACGTCCTTTGACGCCTTAATCGTTGAAAACATATCCATTATTGACTTTTTATGTTCTCCAAGCACGCCATCTGAAAAACACCGTATTCCACGTTCCTTTACTTTTCCCCAATACTGATTGAACAATTCCATATTTCCATGAATCTTTACCGATACTATTTGGCTGTTTTCGGCTGTGTCGTAATATGAAGACAATGGAATAAGAACCTGTATCATTACCGCCTTTTCCAATAAATCATATGTTATTACCGAAGTCAGTTTCTTTATACGCAATACGTCAAAGTGTGGTGACCACATTATGTGTGATGAAGCCCACTCTCCCTTCCAACTTTTTGTGTATGTTGTTTCTAGATGCTTTATATCATCCATTTTCAAATCAGATGTTGTAGAAATATTAGAACTTAGATGATAAAGAGCCTTATCCGAAGGATCTATAACTTCATCATTTACATCTGTCCTCTTTGTTCCAGAAATACAAAACAGACTTTTCATCGTAGACATTTTGATAGCATCCGTAGCATTAGCCCTTAATACCCTTTTTAACGAGATATAGTAGTCCATAAAGTCAATTATTTTGTCCAACTGTTCTACTATTACAGGTTCAACAACGTCATCGGTTTTGCTATTCTTAACAACCTTCTTAGGACTATTCTTATATATGTCTACAAATTCCTCAAGCGAAAACAAGTAAATACCATCGCTTCTTAGAATCGGGTGTTTTCTTGAACAATCTATCGTGTAATAGAGTTTAGTAAGAGGATTATTAAGGAGAATTGTTAGTTTGAGCCTACCTGTATATTTCTTTGAAAACTCTGATGAAAAGAAATACCGAAGGTCTTCCGAAGTAGCATCCAAGTTAAAGAAGTTATGCTTTAAAATTTCATCTCCATTTACGATTAATTCGTTGTTTTGCTTGGCGACAGTAAGTAGTATATCCTTAATATGCTGTTCCTTTTCCTCTTTCGTCATTGTTTCTACATCCTTGTTCCACATTTCATCAAGCATAGTCTCCACCCCTTTTTTCATTATTTAGAGTATAGTATATATACCTCCGAAAGTATATAAAGGTATAGGTCTCATAACTCATTTATCATATCGACATCTTCTATATTTGAATGCCGTTTTACCCCCAATTCTATCATCCGTTCTAACGAACAATTTAGAGGATTGGAATGAATTTGATATACTCCCTCGTATCTAGAAGTTATATATATTGATCCAAGTCCAGCAGCAATCTTTTTCTTACAGATCCTGCAGATTGCTAACCCTGTCGCCCTTTTAAGCTCAAACCCGATACCCATTTAGTCACCTGATATCAAAATACCTGAGCAATATTGGAAGCCATCGTCATATCGGTTATTATAGTTTCGTATCGTTTCTTACAAATGATAGCTCCACGATTATAAACGTCCTCCAGCCTTCTTAACGTCTGTTCATACCTTTCTACATTTTTTAAAGATGATTCTAAGTCTTCCGCAAGATCTTTGTATAACCTTCCTTTTAATCCCCAAAGACTTTTTAGAAATTCGCTTTGGTCAAATTTACAGGGATCTATTCTTAAATGAGGCTTTGAATTAAATTCCACAATTAGATCTTCTCGATGAAATAGTTTTTCATTTATTGTTGATCTATCCACATAGCCATCATTTACGTGAAGATTAACATTCATATCAATTAAATCTTCCCCTGGATTATCTCTATGTCTTATAATACAACTCATTTTTGCTTCTGAATATCCACAATACGAATCTACACTAACTTCCCAAGGTTCTGTCGTTTGTTTTCTTAAAATATCGGGTAAAGTTTTCATCTGTTCTTCTGCATATCGTTGTATATATCTATTAATCTTTTTCTCATTAGAATGAAATACTTCCATACCAACCTTCGGTAGACGAGTATTATGAGTTTCACAATCAATTCTTATCATTTCTACATCAGTTATAAACTGTCTTACTTCTGGATTTATTGTCATTTCACTTGAAAGTTCTTTTATGAAGTCACCATACTTTGCCCTAAAATCACCGTTCGTTATTTGAGTGTTTTCAAGATCCATTCTATTCTTCGTTCTTGTTACCATATTCGTTTTTATCTGGATTCCTTCTTTATCAAAGACAACCCTTAGATTCGGAGCATCAAATCGTTTCACCCTTCTCGTGTTCATATTTAATATGATTTCATATAATGGTATGGCAAACGGCGACATTGGACCATCCAATGAACGAGCATTGAACAACTCCCGTATAGCGAAGGAATTAATTGAATCCTCCGTGTATTGATTTGAGTTTATTTCTCGTGTATCAAATTTCTTTATTTCCACAGGTATCACCTCTCCAACTTAAAAACTTCTCCAAACGGAAACTTCATAACATCCGTAGTTATCCACCAAACACGCATATCCCTCGGTGGAAACTTTAAACTCTGTTGATCTCCATACCCATCTGTGAATATTATTAATTCGTGAACTTCTTGTTCTTCGGCATATTTTAAAATATCTTGAAACGAAGTTCCACCACGACCGTAGATAGCCTCAATTTCCACAACATCTTCGATGCTTTTCAATATACGCTTTTCAGTGATTTCTGTATCAAACGTCACATATTCAATTTCAGCATCTACTCTGGCAAACAAGAACTTTAATTGCCCAAGAGCTTCTTCCACATCCTCTTTTGATATGCTACCTGATACATCCACACCAATCATTGCCTTAAATTGCTTAATAGGTTTCACGCCCATTCTAAATACGGGTCTTCTATCCCTCATTTTATCACCCTATAAACTCTTTTTGTTGAATCTGCTCCAAGTTCTTTGTGAGCGCATCCTAACTTGAATAGCATCGGCTAAAATCTTACTCCACGGAACTTTTTCTTTTGTCCAAAGTTCTTGTAATTTCTCGTTGAGCTGACCTCCACGATTTCCAGCCAATTTACCATTCTGGATACTCTTTTGTAATCGTTCCTTTATTTTTCTTTCACGGGTTTCTTGATCCTCTTTTTGGTGTTCGTTTTTGTCTTTACCCATTTCTCCAGGCTTTTCAAGAATATTACCGCCGTTTTTTCCGTGACCTTCTCCACTTCCACTTTCTCCACCTTTTCCATTCTTGCCTTTTCTTAGGAAAGGCGAAATCTTTCTAAATACATCATCAATATCATTTTTGTCCTTTACATCATTATACGCTTCTTCCCATCCATCTTTAAGAAACATAGGAAGAAAATTCGTGACATTCCTCTTTGAAATCAAATCATGTTCGTATTTTGTCCTTTCAGTTCCAGATGCAGCCATACCGTCTAATACTATTGAATTAATTTGAGCGTCGGCTAAAACATTGTAGAGGAAATGCTCTTCTTTATTTCTCGCTAACGCCCTAAATCTAAACGTGTGGTTAAGTGCCGTGTGTAGTATTTCGTGATAGAAAGCAAAAACTTGACCTCTGGGATAGTTTTTCACGAAATCATATCCAATTGACACAGTCTCACCATCGGTATAGCAGTCCAAACCTTCCACGATTTCCAAGTTTGTCGTAGAAGCGAACTGAGCAAGATAAGGTTCAAACTTCTGTAAGGCAACCTTTGCCACAGTTTTGATCTTAACTTGCTCATCCGCTGATGGAAGTGGTGTTGTTTCTATCATAGGTAGCATATTTAATCCCTTCCTTGAGGCGTGACTCCCTCGCTTACATACTGATACTTAGAAATCACGGACTTCAAAATCGCCCGCTTATCTTCAGGTAGTTTAGCCATAAGCTCCAAGGGTGATTTTCCTGTCTTTTGAAGGAAGAATCTAAGAGTGTCCAACACCAACGAATTCTTTATTTCAGCGTGGATATTCTTAAACTTCTCCTGGAATATCTTAAACACGATATCCTCGTGTTTCTTTTCCCTGTGGAGATACGACATAGTAGCGGTATAAAGTGCCCATTGGTCACCTAAATCATCTGGACAACTTCTTTCACCCGAAATATACGCATCCAGATTATCAAACATTTCGCTACTCTTACAGAACTCCTGAAACCCGATAAAAATTCCTGGAGGCAAAGCTCCTTTTATCAGTTTCATGTTCGGGTAATCTCTTGTCACTTTTTCCCACCTTCTCGGCGTAGCAAGAACCCTTCCGTGTTCGGGATGAATATATAGATTTTCTGGAAATGCTTTTAGATAACCAGACACCATATATCCGTTGCTTTTCGTAGCGATATATTCCATAAACTCTTCCATCGTCGGCTGTAGAGTCACGCGATAGTCAAACCTATCAAACATAGGAGAACTAATCTCTGGCGACAACATATTGTTTCCTTCATTTCCTGCCGCAATTATTGCTGTTCCTTCTGGAACAACATAAGTGCTTAACCGCCTGTCGTGTATCAACTGAAAACAAGCCCTTTGAACGCTGATATCAGCGTGTGGGAATTCATCCAAGAATATAACCCACCCTTTCTCACGAGGTAGTCGGTTTAAAACAATTTCAACAATTTGATCGTAGTTTGCGTTTGGAATCTTAGCGACTAAATCGCCTCCATCTACAAACTGAGAAAGACGAATATCACATACCTTCAACTCCAACTTATTCGCCTCTTCCCAAACCGCCTGACTCTTACCAACACCAGGACGACCATAACTGAGTAGAGTCCCTCCGTTCTTCATCACATGGTGGATCATCGTTTTGTATTCCGCCATTGTGACGGTCGTCGTTTCGTCAATTGATTTTTTCATTTCCTACCCCCTTTTATAATTCATTAATTAATCTACTAATATTATACATCCGATTACTTATAAACCCCTATGTCACCTTTCTCCTTATCCTTCATTGATATCGTAGCCTTCTTGATGTCCATTAAATAGGAACGAAGGTCAAGTGGAACCATTCCAACTGCTTCCAGCATATTTAAGAAACTTGTTAGTTTTTCTTGTGGAAACTTTTCCTCATTGACCACATAATAAAGAACATTTGGAGATTCATTCTTGTTTAGATCATACTTTACCTTATAGATAAAAACGAGTTCGTTTGTATCCTTTGTTTTGATTTCGTTAAAACCGATAGCGTGAAGAGTGTCTTTACCTATCTTTATAGCCACACCTTCTTCCTTAACCTCTTTTTCGGTTCTCTTTCCTTCTTCACTCTTTATTGGTATTTCTTTCCAGACTTTAATTTTGTCTGTTTCATAGATCAGTTCCTCGTCCATCTTATCTCCTCCTGTTCAGTTTCTTTCGTATTTCTTTTTCTATTTCAATCTCTATATGAAGACTTACAATTAAATCAGCTAATCTTCCAGCCAAACGTTCAGCTGCTCGTTTCTCTATCTTAGTCTGCATATGAGGATTACAATAATGCCAGATAGCGGGATATTCACATCCATCTTCATCACATTTCTTTTTCACTTACATCACCTCGCGTTTTCTAAATCTTTTATACCAAGTGCTTTTTCCAAAAGTGCCATCAACGTTCTAGCATCTTCCTTTCCAAGAAGATTGTATAAGTATGCTTCACTGAAAAATGGAGCTTTACAATCTTCATCGGTGCAAATTTCTCCATAGATTTTCTTTGGAAAATGCTTTTCAGGATAGTTTATTTTGCTGATTTCTTTTAGTGGAACTCCTTCAGGCGTCCAATTCAGAAGGGCTTTTATTTCCTCTTTTTGCATTCAAATCACCTTCTTGTATTCTTCTAAGTATCTCTTGTATATTCGTTGGATAGAAATTCCAAACATCTACGCCAACATTAACAGCAATATTTCCAGTCCAACCATCCAATACTCTTATCTTCCAATTATTATGAACATGACCAACCAAGTTTATTTCATATTCTTTATTCGCATATTCTGGATTATGAACCAAGAATATCTTTTTACCACCAATATCAATCACAGCACTTTCTGTTCTTGTATTTAGACTATTATTGTTATCATGATTGCCTCTAATACAGATAAAATGCCCATTTAATCTCTGCATATAGTAATCTGCTCGATATAGTGCCCCTTCGCCTTCTTTTCCACCTTTGGAGTTCTTAAAGCAAAAATCACCGAGAAAATACACCGTATCTTCAGGTTTTACCCGCTCATTATGTCTCTTAATTATAACTTCGTTCATATGTTCTACATCTCTAAATGGACGATTGCAATACTTAATTATGTTTGCGTGTCCAAAGTGATAGTCAGAACTAAACCATGTTTTCATAGATTCACCCAATATACACATGCATTCCAAACTCTAAAAACCAAATGTGAATAGATTTCCAATATCCAAGATTAGGGGCATTTTTACTATATTTCTTTAAATGATCTCCATCATCCATAATAAATCTCCAAAGATGAGTGAATGTTCCATACCCCTGATTAATCCATGGTTGACGTTTCCATTCGTTTTGGAACGATATAGACAACTCTGGAACAAAAAACTTCCATTTATTCAATATAGATATTCTCCATCCTTTCATTTCATCGCCTCCTGAGGTATCTTTCCTCTAATCAAATATTTATTAAAAATTCTTTTATTTCAGTTGGTATCGTGCTCTCCTTCCATGCTTTTTGCCATATTCTTAATGCTTTATCCCTTTTAGTTCCATCTGATTTACATCCAAAGGATTCCCTACATTCTAAGGATTTTACAGGGTGTATTAAGCACAATTCTTCCTTCGTAAGAAAGATGCACTGGTTTCCAGTAAGAGGATATCCCCAATCTTCGCTTTTGTTGTTCCAACCAACTCTTGCTGGATAAGCAAAGTAGATTGTTTCTCCTTCTTCAAAGATACTACCTCTATATCCCTTTACGCAATAAGTCTCTAGATATTCTTTAAGTGATAGATTTAGATATTTAGCCTGTTTTACCAAATCGTCGGGAGTTGAAATTCCTGGTATTCTCTTACAGCACTCCCGACACTTTTCGCATTTGCATTCATCCATCTAATCACCAATGAGAAGAAAAAAAGGGGGGCAATGCCCCCCAACGGTTTTTAATTTACAGAGGTTTCAAGTTCCTCCTCTGTCTCCACTTCCTCTACTTTCTTTGTGGCTTCCTTGGACTGATAGGACTCAATTGCTGCCCTCATCTTAGAGACAACAGCCTCTCCCTTCAGCCCCTCGTCCTCCAGAAGCTCGTGGAGCGTTTTTCCGTCAACGCCGTCCTTCAGCTCTGGGTGGCGCGATATAAGATGGGTCTCATACTTCTTGAGCCTTGCCGTTCCCTTCTTATATCTCTTCACCAACTTGAGGTCGCGGTTGCAGACCTCTTTTTGTTTCCTCACATCTTTTTCTGGATCCATGGTCTCAATCTCCTTTTCCTGTCGTTAGACAGGTCGTTAGGTTCGCCCTTGCGGACTGAACTATGATATATTATGTATCCGAAGGTATATAAAGGAGGTGGGTAGAAGGATCACCTCATTACTACCCAACCAACCCCTCTATCGGTTTCCTTACAGGTGTTTCATTGCGTCAATGAATTCCTTTAACGCACCCTCCGCTCCTGTCGTCAGCACTTTCATCTCAAATTCATCAAATGCTGTTTGGAGAATGTTTTCCTTGTCCCTATACTTCTCCCGTATGCTATCCATTGATTTTGTTTCCTCTTTCGTGTATCCCGACACTACTGTATGAGGACTCTTTGTATCAAGAGGGCGTGGAAAGTTGTAGTCGGATATCCTTTCCTCACCATATATTGCCTTTATTTCACTCTTCGCCTTCTCAATACTCTTATTTAGACGAAGAACAATTGGACGACATTTTTCGTTATACTTGTCCTTTATCTTTTGCTCAACTTCGGCATATTCTTTGCCTTGCTTAATGCCGAATTCCTGAACTTTCCTTTCTTTCAATCGCTTTGCGATTGACACGGTTTCCCTTCTGTCCATTATCTCACTCCGCCTTTCGGCTTCGCGGCTGTCTGGAAACTTCATGGTGACCAGTGTTATCCGTTTCCAAACACGCTTTCGCGTCCGAAACTCAGATTACTTTACGCCTTTCCAAGATCCTCGTGTTCGTCATCTTCTGTGTCATCCTCTTCCTCCATATCTATGTCATCAGAAGTTATGGCACAATCGGAACACAACTTTTTCGTTTTGTCCTCCCCCTCAAGAGGTTCTCCACATCTTTCACAGGTTCTAACCTGTTCGGGCTTCTTTTCCTCGGTGGTAGTTTCATCAACCATAATTACACCTCAACCGTATCATCGCTTGTTTCAAGCGAAAGATACATTCTTTCTCCCTTTATCAGGACATATTCGTTCATAATAATCACCTTACTTCACCTTAGTTTCACCATTGAAAAACGTGTCCATTGTCATTACAATCACGGGCATATAGTAGAGCTGATGCGCCATCCCAAAAGCGACAAACGCAAGCCCACCCAAATCGCCTGTATGAAGAAGCCATCCTCCTATCGCAAGTGCGACAAAGGAGAGGACATCAGCTGCCTTCCCTAAATTCCTATTTTTCACAATTTTCATACTTCCATCACCACTGTTTCCTTCGGATAACTTCGATTCCATTCTATTGAAAATTCGGTATATTCAAGAAGGACGAACTGGTTGTTGTGGAACTGATAGACTTTTTCTATCTTCTCCTTATCAAAGTAGTAATCAGTTATCTTCCAAATGTCGCCCTCTTGAGGGTAAAGATAAGTCCGCCCTGAAGAAAAACCAGCGTCCTTTTCCTTTCCATCTCGTGTCCAGACTACTCTTATACGGGTGAAACCCGTTGAAATAAACCATTCTCCAGCGTGTCGTCCAGACTTCGCTACGCCGAAACTATCCATAGGATACTGTCTCTGTTCTTGTTGTTCCATAGGAATCAATCCCCCTTCAAAGAAGAAAAAAAAAGGAAAAGAGAAGATTTACTCCTCTTGACTTGAGGCTACGATAGCCTTGATAGCCTCCTTGTTGGCATCCTTGATACCCTTGAGGACGTCCTCTGGAGATGTAGCGGTCTCAAAGAGGATACGAACTTTGTCCTCCCCTCCAAGCTCTGGGTGTCTCTTTGACACCTTCGCCACATAGCGACCCATCCTCACGAGGCACTTGAAGTAGCGGTTAGCAGACTTCGTGTCTCGCTTATTTACTCCCTTCGGGAGTTTGACTTCTTCGGAAGCCATAGACTCTTCGGTTCCCATTTTACCACCTGTTTTCCCGATACTGAAGATCGGGGTTTTGTTTTAAGTCGGGACAACTGCCCGACTGATTTGTCGGCATTTGTTGGACAAACTACCGACACTTATATATGGCTCCGATTATATATAAACCCCTATGTCTTAAAACTCATTCGGTCGGTAGAAAATCAGGCGAAAATATGAGGCGAAGATATCTCACAGGTGCTATAACTTATCTTACCTATCCTGAGATTCGGTGAAGTCAAAAAACGTCTGGCGACAAATCTTACCTTCAGAAGTCGTCAAGTGTTCAAGAATAGTCTTCAAGAGTAGTCGTGAAACGAACGGGCGATAAAACGAGGATTCAAGATCGGGAGATGGTAAGCATCCTACGGAAGAAGAAAGAAAAAAAAAGAGGGGATTGACCCCTCTACTGTTCGACTGACTGGAGGATTTTCACGACGGCTTCCTTGTTGGATTTCTTTATCCCTTCAAGGACATCGTCAGGGCAGGATGAGGTTTCAAATAAGATCCTCACCTCAGATTCTCCCCCAAGTTCAGG
>Ga0247842_10006735_pt1 | contig 12837 bp, 11 predicted proteins | sample LaCruzMarch2015__3_FD_192411 | JGI IMG/M metagenome (GOLD analysis project Ga0247842, IMG submission 192411) | Freshwater microbial communities from meromictic Lake La Cruz, Castile-La Mancha, Spain - LaCruzMarch2015_19m | ecosystem: Environmental > Aquatic > Freshwater > Lake | place: Spain...
TGGGATATTGGTGTCGCCGGGCACGTGGCTGTCGGCGAGGATTATATTGATGCCGCGGTCAGGGAGATGGCGGAGGAGGCGGGGTTGGCAATCCAAAAAGAAAATTTGGAATTGTTAATAATGGAAAAAGAGGAATGGACTTTAGGCAATATCAGCGATAAAATTTTTGCCTGTACTTATCTGGCGCGGTTTGAAGGCGATATCAGTGAAATAAGAATACAGGCGGAAGAACTGCAAGCGTTCAGGTTTGTTGACATCGATAAGCTGGAAGCGGAGAAAAAAATGTTTCCGGAAAAATTCACGCCCCATACCGAAGAATACTGGTCGGGACTGATCAACGGGGTCAGGAATAAATTTAAAACCGGGAGTGAATAAACTGTTTTGCGAAAGGGTGGCGTGTCGGTTCGAATAAAAAAATGCACCAAACCGTGTGTTCATGGTTTAGTGCCGTCTGGCTTTTTGCCCAGTTTGACAAATCGGTGAGGCGCCCGCCCCGATGCCGTTTGCGCGTGTTTTTTTCTTGCGTCTTCTTCCGATTTATCGGGAAGTTCGGTTAATTCTTTTTTGGATGACACCACCCTGAGTCTCATTGTTTTCACCTTCCTGTAAGGAACTATGACGGATAATTATTTATTAAGTTGTTTTTTATAATTTTGTCAAGACCAATAATAAGCGGCGTGTTTTTTCGGCCAAGCGGCGGTTAAAAAGAGCAAGCTGGTCAGTATTTAACCAGCTTCTTTTTCCATCACGCGCCGCAGCTGGCTTCCTTCTCCGAAAATGGAACCGGTGTGTTCGGTCGTGCGACCCGGGCAGATATCTGGCAAAGAGCCGTCTTTCTTGGGAACATTATCTTTAGTCATTTGACCACCTTCATCTGACATTAGTATAATTACATAAAAATAAAAAGACTTATGAAAACATTGATCGTTTTTTATTCGCTGACCGGGAACACCGAAAAGATCGCCCAGGCGATCGCGGAGGCGACGGCGGGGGAGATGCTGGAGATAAGATTAAAAAAAGATCTTCCGGCCAAGGGGTTTATGAGGTTTTTTTGGGCGGGCGCGCAACTGGTGAAAAAGGAGTTACCGGAGTTGTTGCCGATGGGTATTGATTTAGGAAATTACGACCTGATGTTTTTGGGAACTCCGGTCTGGGGAGGCAATACCGTGCCGCCGGTGCGCTCGTTTTTATTGGGGGCGGAATTGCGCAACAAGAAAATCGCGTTGTTTTGCGCGCACGGCGGCGACGATCCCGGCCAGGCGTTTGTGAGCCTGGAAAAAGAATTGGCCGGCAACAAGATCGTCGGCAAGATCGATTTTAAAATGGACGGAATCACTGAATCGCAAGTAACGGATAATCTGAGAAAGGCCGGGGAGTGGGCCAAAAATATCGCGGGCGAATAAAAAGCCATTAATAAAGGCGCTTGCCATAGTAATAAAAAAAATCCCCCGATCATCAAGGATCTGTTATCGCTTTGTAAAAATCCATCGCGGCCTCACATACCGGGTTTTGGCCCGTCGCGGTGATCTTTACTGTAAAAAAGGGATAAAAAACGTCCTGCTTGATCGGGGCTCCCAGAAATGTGACCGCCACATTTGTTTTTGGGAATTTAATAATATTGGTTCTGCCTTTTTCCATCAGCAAGCCGAATATCTGGCGGCCTGTTAAGTGTTGGGGCAAAACAATCATGGCCTCGAGATATCCGAACTGGAAAGGAGCCATAGATCTTATTTTTAGATTTATTATTTGATTTTGTCAAGATTTAATTGGATGGTATTTTTTGCTAAGGTCAAGGATAATCGAAAATTATGAACACATCCGAGATCAGGCAAAAATACTTGAATTACTTCAAAAAAAAGGGGCACGCGATAATTCCGTCGAGCAATCTGGTGCCGGATAACGATCCCACGACTTTATTCACCAGCGCGGGAATGCAACAGATGATCCCGTATTTGCTGGGGGAGAACCATCCTATGGGCCTAAGGGTCGCCAACTCGCAAAAATGTTTGCGTACACAGGACATCGAAGAGGTGGGAGACAACCGCCACACCACTTTTTTTGAAATGCTGGGCAACTGGTCATTGAATGATTATTTTAAAACCGAGCAGATCTCGTGGATGTTTGAGTTCCTGACCAAAGAAGTTGGCCTGGATCCGAACAATATTTACGTGACCGCGTTTAGGGGATTGCCGGAGGCGGGAATTCCCAAGGACACCCAAACCGCCGATGTTTGGAAAAAATTGTTTGCCGATGCCGGGGTCAATGCCGAGGATGTCGATTTCGCGGAACGGGACGGCATGCAGGGCGGCCGGATTTTTTACTATGACGAGAAAAAAAACTGGTGGTCCCGTTCGGGCGTGCCGCAGGCAATGCCGGAAGGCGAACTTGGCGGCCCGGATTCGGAGATCTTCTGGGATTTTGGCGCGAATTTGTTGTTACATGAAAACTCGCAATGGGCGGGCGAGCCGTGCCATATAAATTGTGACTGCGGCCGGTTTTTGGAAATCGGCAATAACGTGTTTATGGAATACGTGAAGCGTGATGGCCGCGTGGAAAAAATGGCGCGGCATAATGTTGATTTCGGCGGGGGATTGGAGCGGATCGCGGCGGCCAGCAATAACGACCCGGATGTTTTTAAGGTTGATTTGTTTTTGCCAATTTTAGCCGGAATAATGAAAATTTCGGGCAAAAAGTATGGAGAAGATGTGGCTACGACTGTAGCAATGAGGGTGATTGCCGATCATTTGCGCTCAGCTTCATTTTTGATTGTCGATCAAGTCTTACCGTCAAATAAAGAGAGAGGATATTTTTGTCGTCGTCTTATTCGGCGAGCAATTGCAAAAGGCGAAAAGATAGGAATCAAGGAAAATTTTTTAAAAAACCTTGTTAATTGGGTTGGTTTGTCATATGGAGGAGTCTATAGTTTGCCGGTTGATTTTATAGGCCAAGAATTAGAAAAAGAAGAAACCAAATTTAGGAAAACTTTAACTGATGGATTGAAAGAGCTCGAAAAAATAGCAAGACAGCAAGGTGATGAAATATGGAGCAATCAAATTTTTGATTTATATCAGAGCTACGGATTTCCGCCAGAATTAAGTCTTGAAATCGCAAAAGAAAAGAATATTAAAGTAAGCGCTAGGGTTAATGTACCTACCTTGAATGCGGTTTTTGAAATACCTTCTTTGCAGGTTAATGCGGTAGAGAATGTAACAACGGAGGACGTGGTGCTTCAGGAAATTAAGAGCGAAATACAAAAACATCAGGAGCTTTCGCGCACGGCCAGCGTGGGGATGTTCAAAGGAGGCTTAGCTGATAGCGGCGAGCAAACAACAAAATTACACACGGCCGCTCATTTGATGCTGGCGGCGTTGCGCCAGGTTTTGGGAGGACATGTAATGCAGCGCGGCTCCAATATCACGGCGGAGCGGTTGCGGTTTGATTTTTCCCATCCCGAGAAAATGACTCCGGACCAGATTAACCAGGTTGAAGTCATTGTAAATGGAAAGATTGCCGAGCACTTATTGGTCAACAAGGAAGAGATGAGCTTGGATGATGCCCGGGCAAACGGCGCGATGGGGGTATTCGGATCAAAATACGGAGAACGCGTGACCGTCTATACCATCGGCGGATTTTCCAAGGAGATTTGCGGCGGCCCCCATGTCGGCAATACCGGCAAGCTTGGCACTTTCAGGATTATCAAAGAGGAATCGTCTTCGTCGGGAGTCCGCCGCGTCAAAGCGGTTTTGATGTGATTGGATAAGCGGTGGTTTGCCCGGGTCATTTTTTTATCAGGTGGTATTTTCATTATCTTGCATAGTTTTTTAATATTGGTAAAATATAAATATTAATTAACTAATTCCCGTCATCGGGAGGAAAAATAATTTAATAGTATATGGAAAAAAAGATAATGTATTATATCGTGGCCGGAATCGTTTTGATCGTTACTGTGGGGGTGATTATCGCGCTGCAGAATTCCAGCGTCACTGAAATCGAAGATCCGATAGTCAACAAACCCGCGGTTGCCAAGCCGGTGAAAACGGAAATTGAAACTGCCAGCGATGTCGCCAAATCAATGGGAAGCACCAGTATGCCGTCGAGGATAACCATGGATGATAACGGCCAGAAGAGTTCGGTAACAAGCGGGAAGATCCTGGTATTGATGCTGGGAACCGATTATAATTGGGATATTAAATCAAGCGATAACAAAGTGATCGCCAAGAAGGACGTAACTTTGACGGACGCGCGCGTACAGGCGGTCTATCAGGCGGTGCAAGCGGGGAGCGCGACGTTAACCGCCACCGGGACCTGCAAGGCCACTTGCGCCACCCCGACGGCATCATTCAAATTGGATCTTGAATCGGTGGTCACCGACAATATGTCGGCTGACGAATTGATGAAATAGAACGGATAAATTCTTTAAAGCGGCTCTCGGAGCCGTTTTTTGGTAGTCAGGTGTTTTGGACTATCGCGTAATCTTGCTACAATTATTATTGTCGCGCAGTAATAATATATATCCATGAAGATCGTTGTCGGCACGGCCAATAAGATAAAAATTGAGGCGGTCATGGAGGTGATCGCCGGTTATGATTTTTTGAAGGATATGGCGGTGGAGGGGATTGATGCCGGCAGCGGCGTTGCTGACCAGCCCAAGACCTTGGAGGAAACGGTTATCGGCGCGAAAAACCGTGCCGTGGCGGTGTTTACGGACGGTGATTACGGAGTGGGTATTGAAGACGGTTTGATGGTTGTTGGCGGAAGCCTGACCGGATTCATGAATATTTGTGTGTGTTCCTTTTATGACGGCAAAACGCATCATTTGGGCCTGTCCCCGGCGTTCGAATATCCTCCCAAAGCCATTGGCCTGGTTGCTAAAGAGGGTGTTGATATTAACCAGGCGTTTTATTCGCTGGGCTTGACCGATAACCCGAAGGTCGGGTCGGCACAGGGGGCGATCGGTATTTTGACCAAAGGGCGTTGGGACCGCAAGCTGATGGTCAAGTTGGCGGTTGCCGCGGCGCTCATTCAATTGGATAATAAAGATCTGTATTGATAATTAAATTAAAATCATGTCAAAAATAACGATATTCATATTATTTTCGCTGGTGATGGTCACGTTGGTCGGCTTGTCGCTTATTCCGCAAATGATGATCCCCGAAGATGACGATTTCGCTTTTTCCATGAAAAAAACCGCGCCACCGGAAAGGGCGTTGCAGGCGCCGCTGAATGCCGCCGACGGTTGCGATGCGGGCAACTATGGGATGAGCTGCAATATCGTAAAATACCTTGAAACAAATTTGACGCAGCCGGTAAACGGCGGCCGGGTTTTTTGCGCCTATGAAATAATCGGTTCAAGCGATGGCGGCGATACGACATATCTTAACTATTCTTGTGAAGAGTTTTATGTTGGTGGCGGCAAGATTTACCGGGGGAGCGGCCAGGCGGGTCCCGGCAAGATCATCGAAGCGGACAATGGTTCATTGTCTCATTGGGTGCCGCGGGACGGCAGTTATTTTCCCCGCGATATCCAGGAATTTTTCCCGGAAGTTTATCGGGAGGCGGCAATGGCGCCGTTCAACGAAAAAATGGCGCAGATAAACGGCGAAAGAGCCCAGAATTATTTTAAGGCCGAGTTTGATTTCAAAGTGGAAAAAACCACTGAGGTTGATTGTAATTACGATTTTGAATGCGTCACTCCGGCGGAATTTATGGCGATGTCTCGCTGCCAGTTCACGTCTAAATGCATCACCGGCAAATGCGCGGTGATCTGTCCGAATTTAAATTTATAAAAAAGTAGTGCTGCTGGGTCAGATGTGCTATTATCCTTGAAAGAAGAGGAGGATGATCTTATAGGGAACAAGTGCAAAGAGTTCAGCGAAAATCTTTTTTATCGAATCATTGTCCTTTGTTTAAGTGGCGCAACGGATTTGACGATCTGCTATGCCAAGGTTGGCAATAAACATTCCCAATCGGACACTTTCTTAAATGTTAAAGTCGGAATGTCGCTAAGTTTTTTGGGTATCGTGGTTACGGTTCGCGCCGGTCAGGAGATCATATCTCGCTATAATTTGGCCGACGTTCAATCTATCATGGTCCTTGCGCCTATTCTTTGAATATTTGGCGCAAATTTTATTTTATAAAACAAAACCCCTCCGGGAGGAGGGGATCTGCTTTGTTAATTTATTTCGCCGCTTTGGCCATGATGGCCTGGAACAGCTCCGGTCTTGTTTCGCTCAGTTGCGAAAGGATTTTCCGGTCGATAATGATGTTATGCTTTTTCAAGGCGCCGATGAATTTGCTGTAATTCGTTCCGGCGGCGCGGCACATACCGTTGATGTGGATGTTCCACAGGGCGCGGTTGTCGCGTTTCTTGACCTTGCGATCGCGGTAGTTGTAGCTTAAGGCCTTCATCATGGCCTGTTTTGCCGCGGCCAATTTCGATTTGCGGCCCCATTTGAATCCCTTTGTGTATTCAATGATATTGGCTCTCCTCTTGTGGTGTAATGTTCCTCGTTTTACGCGTGGCATGGTCTTTTGACTCTTTACTATTAACTTTTTACTTTTAACAAATTAAATTTTGTTAGCGGTCAAAAATCAATAATTAACGATTATTTTATTAATAACTTTCGGATCTTCTTGGCTTCGGATTCGTTTAACGGCACCCATTTGCGGCCGGCGCGCACTTTATTGCCCGACATCTTTGAACGCAAGTGGCAGGCTCCGGTCGCCCGGTGCATGATCTTTCCGTTCTTGGTGATCTTGAATCTTTTTGTGATCGATTTTCTTGTTTTCATTGTTTTCTTGAATCCGTGTTTATGATTCTATGATTATTTGGTTTTAACCCTTGGATATTATCATGACGAATCCCCGCATTTCGCGCTTCAACTCTTTGTCCACCTTGCAGGGGATCATCTTGCCCAGTATTTCGAGGAATTGATTGACCTTGTCCCTGGAAATGTTGGAAAAAGCTTTTTCCCGGCCCCTCAAGCGAAGTTCGATCTTCACCTTATCTCCCTTCTTCAGGAATTTTTCCGCCTGGATGGCGCGGGTTTCCATATCGTGGGGGGAAATATTGTAGGTCAGCCGGATCCCTTTGACCTCGCTGGTGCGCACGTTCTTTTCCTTTTTTTGCAAAGCGTACAAATACTTACCGTAGTCGGTTATTTTGACCACCGGAGGGGCGACTTTGTCGGTCACCTGGACAAGGTCCAGATGTTTGTCCCAGGCCATTTGCAGCGCCTCTTTGAGCGTGACAACACCCACTTGGCGGTCCGCCTCATCGATCAACCTCACCTGGGAAGCCCGTATTTGATTGTTTATGTATGGTTTTTTAAACACGCGTTTTGCAAGAATATTTTCTGTTCTGTGGAGACGACGGGACTTGAACCCGTATCTGAAGCACCGATACCGCACGGTTTCTACAAGCTTAGTCTGGTTTTTTTGAGAATTTAAGATAAAAACCTGACAAAATTCCTAAATTCTTTGCCTAGTTTTGTTTCGGCGACCTCCTTAAGACGGAAGGGGACCACCTATCTCCAGTGATTATGCCCGATAAATTTAATGGAGAATCCATCTATCGGACAGAGTAGCTACTATGCGTAGACTAACTCGGGAGTGCTAAATGATTTGGCACTTTTGAAGTTTGCCGATTTTTGCAAGATCCGGCAACTTGGCTTGCGGCTATACAGCCGATACTCCATCGAGGCCTTACATCCCCAAAACATAAACTCGAATGTCCGAAGCTCGAATATTCGAAACAATGTCCTAATTTTCAAAGCTTAAGTGTTCAAAACATGATTCCGTTTTGGCCATTTGAAAATTTGATATTCGAAAATTGTTTCGGATTTCGAACATTCGGATTTCGAATATTATCCGAGTTTTTGGAGAGTGCGCTGGATTTCCCGTTCGGCATCGCGTTTTTTCAATGTTTCGCGCTTGTCGAATTTCTTTTTGCCGCGCCCAACCCCAAATTCCAGCTTTATCTTGCCGGAGGCTTCGTAATGTCCTTTAGTATATAGCCTAAGGGGGATAAAAGTCAAGCCTTTTTGGCTCGAGATCCCGATTAACCGCGTAATCTCGGCTTTGCGCAATAATAACTTGCGGTCCCGTTCTTCATGGTAATCCGCGCCCGCGTTGTCCGGCTGGTAGGGCGGGATTTTGGTGCCAACCCAAAAAACACCGTCCGGCTTGACGATCACGTACGATCCGGACAGGGATAGTCCGCGGGTTTTGATCGATTTGGCTTCCTGGCCGTTTAGGACCACGCCCGCCTCAAACTTTTCGGATATCTCGTAGTTGAAGCCGGCTTTCTTGTTTTGGGCGAATAATTTTGGCATAAGCGCTTTAAAATCCGTAAGATCGGTTAAACGGTTAACATCTTCCATTTTAACAGTATTTAGGTTAAACTGAAAAAAGTTTATCCGCAAGAGCGGTCAATTTTTTAATACTTGATCATATGTCCACGACGAGACAGGCTATAAATTTATTATTGCGCGCGGTTTTGAAAGATCTTTCCAAGGATGGGTTTTTTGATTTGGCCGCGATTGGCAACGCCATCGGCAGGGATTCGGTGGGGGTTTGCAAGGATAGGGCGCATGGCGATTATACTTCGAATGCCGCCATGCAGTTGGCGCGCGTCGCCAAGAAAAACCCGATGGAGATCGCCGAGCGGATAAAAGGCGTTCTCGAAACTATTCCGAAAAGCAAGAAAATGTTTTCCTCTGTCGAAGTCGCCGCTCCGGGTTTTATCAATTTCTTTTTATCGCCAGAGTATTTAAGGTCCGAAACCGTCAAGCTTTTAAAGTTGGGCGAGGATTACGGAAAGGTTGCTATCGGAAAAAACAAACCGGCCAATGTGGAGTTCGTATCGGCCAATCCCAGTGGCCAGCTGCACGTGGGCAATGGCCGGAGCGCGTTTTACGGTGATGCCTTGGGTAATGTTTTGCAAAAAGCCGGATACAAAGTTGAGCGGGAATATTACATCAACGATGCCAAAGTTTCCAAACAGATCCAGACATTGGGCGCCACCGCCTTGGGAAGGGGGGAGGCGTATCTTTCGCCATATTTAAAAGAAAAGATCGCGGCGTTGCAGCCCAAACTTGCGAAGATCCATTCGGAAACCGACGGCGGCTATTTCCTGGCGCAAGAGGTTTTAAAAGACCTGAAAAAATTCATTACCAAGGAAATGGGCATAAAATTCGACCATTGGATGTCCGAGGAATCTTTGTACAAACAAAGGCTGGTGATGGATACTTACGATCTGTTGAAAAAGAAAGGGCTGGTTTTCGAAAAGGAGAATGCCTATTGGCTGGATATGTCGCGGTTTAACCAGAAAGACGAAGTGCTGCTTCGCACCAACGGCAGCCCGACCTATTTCCTTTCCGACATCGCGTATCATCGCGATAAGATCAAGCGCGGTTACAAAAAGATCATCGATATCTGGGGCGCCGACCACCAGGGTCATGTGCCGCGCATGAAGGCGGTGATGGATATCCTCGGCTATAAGGGGGAGTTTGAAGTGTTGATCTGCCAGATCGTAACCATTAAGGGCGGCAAGATCTCCAAGCGGGAAGGTAATATCATTTCCGTAAACTGGCTGATCGACGAGGTGGGCGTGGACGCGGCAAGATTCTTCTATTTACAGAGCGGCCTGCAATCGCAGATGGAATTCGACGTGGCCCTTGCGAAGAAAAGATCGAGCGAGTCCCCGGTGTTTTACGTGCAATACGCCAGCGCCCGCATCAACAGCATTTTACGCAAATCCAAGGTTAAAAAAATCGACTTTACGCCGGCAATGTTTGATTTGTTGGAGCATCCGTCGGAAATGGAATTGGCCAAAGAGTTGTTGCGGTTGCCCGAGATCGTCGAGGACGCGGCCGGGGATTACCAGCTGCAGCGGCTTTGCCTTTACGCCGTCAATCTGGCGACAAGTTTCCACAAGTTCTACCGCGATTGCAAGGTGATCTCCAAGGATGCCGAACTGACGCGCGCGCGGCTGGCGTTGATATACGCCACCAAGGTTGCTTTGGTGAACACGCTTTCGATTCTGGGAATTTCCGCTCCGGAGAAGATGTGATTTTGATCGGTCAGCTGAAATGCTTTCGCGGCGCCGATCAAAACGGCGCCGTATTTGTTGCTCCGCGCCAACAAAGAGCGAGGCGGCCGGAAGTCTTCATTTATTGGATAAATCTGCTAATATTCGAATTGTAGCCAGCGCTTCAAGTGCCGGAAAAACATATGGAAAATAATTTTAATCAAAAAGAGCAAAAGACGGTTGAATTCTGGAAAGAAAATTCGATATTCGAAAAGTCCGTGAAAAAACCTGCGGGCGCCAAGGAGTTCGTTTTTTTTGAGGGTCCGCCCACGGCCAATGCCCGGCCGGGCATCCATCACGTGGAAACGCGCGTGATCAAAGATATGGTTTGCCGCTACAAGACGATGCGGGGTTTTCGCGTACAGCGCCGCGCGGGCTGGGATACCCATGGCCTGCCGGTGGAATTGCAGATCGAGAAAAAACTCGGCCTTCACAATAAAAAAGAGATCGAGAAGTTTGGTATCAAGGAATTCAACAAGGAATGCCGCGATTCGGTTTTTGAACAGATCGGGGAGTGGAGGAATTTGAGCGACCGCATCGGTTATTGGCTGGACATGGACCACGCTTACATCACTTACGACCCCAAATATATGGAATCGGTATGGTTCATATTAAAACGGGCATGGGAAAAGAAATTGCTTTTCCAGGATTATAAAGTGGTGCCTTATTGTTCCCGGTGCGGTACGGCGCTGTCGAGCCACGAGGTGGCTCAGGGATATCAAAAGGTTAAAGACCCTTCGATCTTCGTGAGATTCAGGATACTTAATCCGGAAATAAAAGGCACATCGCTTTTGGTTTGGACGACAACTCCCTGGACCTTGCCGGCCAATGTTGCCGCCGCGGTGAACCCGAAAATGGACTACGTCAAAGCCCGCGCAAAAGACGGCGGGGAATCTTTGATCGTGGCGAAGAGCCGGATCGCGACCTTGGGCGAAGGCTATGAGGTTGTTGAAGAAATGACCGGGGAGGAGCTGGTCGGTTTGCGCTACCAGGCGGTTTTCCCGGTAAACGATGAGACGCAAAAGACCATCTATAAGGTTATCGGCGCGAGCTTTGTCTCGCTTGAAGACGGTACCGGCATCGTGCATATCGCGCCGGCTTTCGGTGCCGAAGATATGGAGGCGATCAAATCGCAGAACAAGCAGTTGAAGAAAAATAATTTGCCGGAATTCCCGGTGATCCTTAATGTCGGTGAGGATGGCGCTTTCACTTTCGATATGGCCAAATGGGCCGGGATGTTCGTGAAGGATGCCGACCGGCTGATCATAAAAGACTTGGAAGAGCGGGAGCTGCTTTTCAAAGAAGTGCCGCACGAGCATGATTATCCGTTTTGTTGGCGGTGCAAAACCCCGTTACTTTATTACGCGAAAATGAGCTGGTTTATCAGGATGACCGAGCTTCGCGCCGAGTTGATAAAAAATAACCAGAAAGTGAATTGGGTGCCGGCCTATCTGAAAGACGGGCGTTTTGGCGAATGGCTGCGGGAGGTTAAGGATTGGGCGGTTTCCCGCGACCGTTACTGGGGGACGCCGCTGCCGGTGTGGCGGTGCGATTGCGGCCATACCGATGTGATCGAGTCGATAAACGACTTGGCCAGCCGGGATTATTCAAAGAACCGGTATTTCATTTTCCGCCACGGCCATTCCGGCCGGCAGGTAAAAAAGATCGCCAGTTGCTGGCCCGAACCCGAGCCGCTGCCTTTGACGGAAACCGGGAAAAAACAAGTTACCGCCAGCGCGAAGATATTGTCCAAGGAAGGGGTTGATATCATAATTTCCTCGGATATGTTGCGCGCCAAGGAAACCGCAAAAATCATTTCCGAAGCGACAGGTGCCAAGATCGTTTACGATAAGAGGCTGCGCGAATTGAACGTTGGAATTTTCAACGGCGGCGATCCTAAAAAACTTTGGGATTACCTTGCGACGCAAAAAAACCGTTTTGCGGCCAAGCCGTCGAAGGGGGAGAGTTTGATCGCTTTGCGCAAGCGGGTTTACGATTTTATGAAAGAGACCGACGAGAAATATAACGGCAAGACGGTTGTCCTGGTGTCGCACGAGATGCCGCTGACGGTCATGGAATGGACTTTGAAAGGAATGAGTCTTGAGGAAATAATCAACGGCCGCTACGCCAAAAAAATCGTAAAGATCGATACCGGCAAATACCGGCCGGTTGAATTCAAATGCTTGCCTTTCAATGATGAGATGGAGATCGACCTGCACCGGCCTTTCATTGACGCGGTGATGCCGCTTTGCCCGAAGTGCGGCGACAAGATGCGCCGCGTTCCCGAGGTGCTCGATTGCTGGCTCGATTCCGGATCGATGCCGTTCGCGCAGAACCACTGGCCGTTTGAAAAAAAACAGACCAAGACGAAGGCCCCGGAGCTATTTCCCGCGGATTTCATTTCCGAGGCGATCGACCAGACACGCGGTTGGTTTTATACCATGATCGCGGTATCCACGGTGCTGGGATTTGGCGCACCTTATAAAAATGTCGTTTCCATGGGGCATGTTTTGGATGACAAAGGGGAGAAGATGTCCAAGTCCAAGGGCAATGTAATCAATCCTTGGGAGATGGTGGAAAAATATGGCGCGGACGCGGTGCGCTGGTATTTTTACACAGTCAATGATCCGGGCGATCCCAAACTTTACGCCGAAAAAGACCTCGACCTGTCGTTGAAAAAGTTTTTGATGACATTTTTAAATTGTTACGTTTTCCTCCAGACCTACGCGCCGGGGATAAAGCGCCGC
>Ga0247842_10006738_pt1 | contig 12831 bp, 10 predicted proteins | sample LaCruzMarch2015__3_FD_192411 | JGI IMG/M metagenome (GOLD analysis project Ga0247842, IMG submission 192411) | Freshwater microbial communities from meromictic Lake La Cruz, Castile-La Mancha, Spain - LaCruzMarch2015_19m | ecosystem: Environmental > Aquatic > Freshwater > Lake | place: Spain...
GACCCGGTAACTGGCGGCGGCCAGCACCCCGCCGAAGGCCCCGTCATCCAGGGCGGCCCCGTCCTCTGCGGCCCAGCGGATGCTCGGCAAGGCGAACAGGGTCCACCGCTCCCCCAGGCGAGCGTTCAGGCTGACCCCCGCCCGGGCGCTGCGGATGGTCGACCAGGGCGCGGCGGCGGCGAGTTCCTGCGCACCGGCGGTGAAGTCGTACGCGAACTCAGCATAACCCAGGCTCAGCCCGAGCCGCAGACTGGGGGTCAGAGGCCGGGAGACGCCGATGCGCAGCGCCGTTTCATCCATCGCGACCGCACCGCCGCCATCGCGATCCGCGCTGAATTGGTGGGCGCCCAGCGCTTCGACCGACAGCCCCCAGGCGTTGGCCGGCGGTCCGCCCGCCCCGACCCAGGACGAGACGAAGAGTAACGTGACCCCAAACCAGACAGCAGTCAGTGGATGCATCGGAATGCCTCGTGTGGATTTCATATCATCATGCAAAGGGTGACAGAGGCGCGGATCGATTCGGCACGGTGTCACGTCGGCGACGCAATGGCAAGTCTGAGCGACCGGTCTGGCGCGGGGCCTGCAGCCGCTGCCCTCGCCCCGGGACCGGGTGTCGGTGAAGGCGCGCATGATAAAGGGGCGCCAGGTCGACCAGGAGCATCCGGCCCGGTTGCAGACGCCACGGGCGGTCGAAGCCTCAACCGCCGAGGGCCAAACCCGGCCGTTCGCGCCTTGGTCGCGCCGCGAGCGGCCGGCGCTTGCGCCGGCAAGGCGCCGCGATTAATCTCTGATGCCGTGGACGACATCGCCACCCCCCGCGACACCTGCTTCCGCGCCCGAGTACTGGACGCTGCTGCAATTGCTGCGCTACCTTGCGGCGGAGGGCGATGCCTACCGCAAACAACACCCAAAGGTCCGGCGGCTCCCGCCGATCTATCCGCTGGTGATCTATCACGGCAAGGGACGCTGGCGCGCACCCCGCAACTTCCATGACCTGATCGCCCCGCTACCGACGGTGCTGGTGCCCTTCGTGCCGCGGTTCACCTACGTGCTGCACGACATCTCCGCCCGGACCAACGCCGAGATCAAGGGCGCCGTGCTGACCCGTCTGGTCCAGTTGGCGATGCGCTGGATCTTCAGCAAAGAGCCCCTCGCGCGGCTGAGCGACCTGCTGACCCTGATCGAGCAGGTCGAGGACCGGACCACGGCCCTGGAGATCCTGGAATCCCTGCTGCGCTACTATGTCCAAGGCACCGGGCGCGTGGAGGAACGCGACGTCCGCGCCCTGTTGGAACAGAACCCCACGGGAGACCCAATCATGCAAACCTTCATCGACCGCTACATCGAGCAAGGCAGAAAGGAGGGTAGAAAGGAGGGCAGAAAGGAGGGTAGACGGGAGGGTGAGGCCGCTGTTCTGCTGCGGCAGATCGACCGGAAATTCGGTCCCCCGAGCGAGACGGTTCGCACACGCGTCGGCAGCGCTGACCCCGAGACCCTGCTGCGCTGGTCCGACCGCATCCTCACCGCGGAGAGTCTGGACGCTGTGCTGCATTGACTGCACTGCAGACGGCTTGCGCAAAAAACGTGGGACCTTCCCCATGTCCCCTAGCATATCCGTGGTACGTCCCCTATTTCCACCCTAGCATATCCGTGGTACGTCCCCTATTTCCACCCTGCAGACCCTCCGTCCGTGCATTTCCTGGAATGTGCGCTGTCCCCGGAAAACTCCGCGGAACTCCTGCGATGCGCTAGACTGCGCCTACCCAGGGATCCGGGCCCCCCGCGCCAGACGGGCTGTCCGTCGCATCCTTCCCCGCTGAGACCTGAGGTGGCCGACCGATGAATAGCGTGAATAAACTGGAAGCGCTTCGCAGCTCTCTCCTGATGACCGATCTCGATGAAGCTGAAGCGCAAGCCCTCGCGGACCAAATGGGGGTGAGGACGTTAGGCGATGGTAAGGTGCTGGTCGCGGAAGGAGACCCGTGCCAAACCCTGTTCCTGCAAGCCGCGGGTACCATCCAATTCTATCGGGAGCGCGACGGCAACGAGGAAATCCTCCATCAGATGTACAACGGCGAATGCGTTGGCACCCGTAATTTCATTGATGGCTCACCCTACGTGTTCGGGCTGCGCGCAGTTGGCGACAGCGCGGTCATGACCTTGGATCCCGCCGCCTTGGAGGCCCTGGATGAAGGCCATCCCCGGTTATTGTATAAGGTAATGCGTGCCTTCGTTCTCATCACCCATGAGAATCTGGCGCGCTTGCGCCTGGAGGACGCTGAACTGCGCAATTACGTGTCGGGGACCGGCGGGCGTCATTGAGCGGCCGCTGAAAGTGACGGGGTACCTGTTCCGGCGTCACGCCTGACCTCCTGCCTGCTCTTGCGGAGCGCTGCCCGGGCGCCGAGTCACTGCTATTAAGTTAAGGCGCACTCGCCGATCGCATCGCCTTGGACTCCAGGCGCTTGGGCTGCGGCGCTTGACTTAATGGCAGTGCGGCGCCGAGTGGGGCCTTGGGGGTTCCGGGGACAGTTTACTCTATTGCGTCTGCCGCAGAGCATGAAATACGTGAACTGTCCCCGGAGTTCGGCTGACCCCATTCGGGTCGGTGGTCAGGTGTTATTTGCCTGATCCGAGCCAAACGGGAAGGCCTGACTACATCCCCTAGACCCCATCCTCGTCGGGCTCTGCCCCGGGAGGACTCTCACATCTGGGGGAGAAAGATCCCGGTAATCCCGCCTCCGCCCAGATAGCACTGATCCGTACCGCGCCATCTGGATCCTTGGACGCTGATCACGTGCGATCCCGGCCTAACATTTTCCACGGTTGAAGCGTGTCCGGATTCGCCGGCGCTTCCTTTCACCGTGGTGAAGGCAGGCGTTCCTACCTTCCCGTCAATCGCTATGGCGAAATGGCACGTCTCTCCTTGTATGAATGCATCCATTCCAAGCGCCAGGATGCCCTTCGACGGAACATTGATGTTGCACTTGTAAATATCCCCGCTCAAACTGCTTGTCGGCACATACGGCTTGTTTTCCCAGGACGGCGGAAGGCAGAGGATCGGCATTGCAGAACTACTGACCCTTTCAACCCCCTGAATCCGCTGATACAGAGTGCCCATTTCGGCAATAGACACCTGCCTCAATCCGATCGCCGGCAGGTCGATATCAAACGACCCGTCGGTCGTTTTCACCGTCAAGCGGGCCGCGTCCGACCAGAGCGCGCCATCGGCCATCGACTCCATACGGCGCTTGCACACGAAGGTCGCCACTTTGGTGGAAAGTGGGAAGTCGGTGCCGGCGGTAACGGGCTGGGTTACCACGGCACCTTTAGCGCCTGTCGCGGAAGTGGCGGTGCAGTCAGCCAGACCGAAGTCCGGCTGCTCAATGCCCTGGAACCTGACCGTATTACTTCCTGTCCAGTAGAGGTCGAACGAAACGCCACTGAAGTTGGCGGTCGGCCGAATGTCGGTCTTGAGCCCTCTCGAGGTCATTGCGATGCAGCTCTGCCAAGCGGCCAAGGTACCGGCGTTAATCTGTTGTGTGGTCGTCGAACTGTAGGAGTGAAGTTCGTCTCTGAGGCTGCTATCCTCGCAGACCTTCTTCCAGGATTCCTGGGTCAGACTGCTGCCCTTGCTGCCGCCCCAACCGAGCGAAGCACCCATGAAGCTAAATGAGCTGCCCTTGGCTTTGCTGGCGGCGCTGCTGGAGGAACTGTATTGCTCGTCGCAGATGTGGTGGTAGGCGGTCACCAAGGCGTCGTGCTCACTGACGCTGTGCGAGATATTATAGAGTCCAAGCCGGATTAATTCGTTGCAGTCGTCGGCGCTCGCCGGCGAGGCTACGAATGCGACTGCCCACGCACCGATACCGATAACCGCGGAGTAATTCTACTTTGTTACCTTTCGCAAAGCTTTGAATTAAATCAGATTATCGACAGGTAAAAATATCCCCTATTCACAATAGAATCTGGCCATAAATTTGTCGCATTAATTGCAACTATATGATTTATGAAGCTTTATAGTGGTTTAGATCGAGGTATCCGTATCCCTCACTCAGCGCCACCGAATTAAGGTAACAAAGTAGAAGTAAGACCGAGCGGGAAATGCACATTGTCTGCTCATTCAGCACCTCTGTGTTTTTTCATTCTGCGCTTTTCGGTGACTCGTAACCCTCCGTCGCGATTGCGCGGAGCGAACGGCACCGGTCGCCGCAAGCTGCGATACACGCCTCGATCGCCATCAAAGCACCTGGTATCGGTGCGGCTTTTCTAGTCTACGATTTTCGTAGAGTCGGCGCAAGTGCTTCTCGCGACCATGCCGGGATGGTCAGTACACCTGAGCGGTTGCCGTCTTGCTTCGGCTTACGCCTGCGCCAAGCGCGGGAGCGCGTAGGATTGGCGCAGGACAAACTTGGCGTCCTGATCGGCTTGGACGAGGGGTGCAGCAGCGCTCGCATCAGCCGCTACGAAACAGGGGTACACGCGCCCCCCTTCGATACGGCCCGGAAACTGGCTTCTGTCTTGGGCGTTTCCGTTGCCTACCTGTACTGTGACGACGACTGGCTGGCCGATCTGATCCTCAAGATCCACAGGCTCGATCCTGGTCAACGCGTCGTTGTGACCTCATGCATTGATGCACAAGTAACGGATTAAGTAGGAAACCGGGGGCAGTGGGAACTCCGGGGACGGGAGTTCTTGGGCGTTCGGAGGGGACGGGGTCAGATCTTGCCTTTTGCCTCCTGTCAGGCAAGAGGCAAGACTTGACCCTCTGCCTACGCCCGCTTCGGCGCGCCTTTTGCTCGCCAACCTGCTCCAAGATGTGCCGCACCAGTGCCTCCGAGATATAGAGCCCGCTCCTACGCAGGTGTGCGATGACGGGCGCGGCGGCGGCGAGCCGCCCCGCGGACGTGGTGCGACCGACGACGCCAAGCGTTCCGATGACTCGCAGCCCCATGGCCTTCGCGCAACGGCGTACGCCCAAGTCGTCGAGGACCACCCGGTCGGCGCCATGGCACAGTGCATCGGTGACAACCTGCGTCTCGCCGACTCCCAGGTCCCAGGTGGGGACTTCGGGGGGTGCGGGCTCAGAGGCGGCGAAGCGGTAGGCCGAGTTTCCGGTCAACTCCGCAAGGATCGTCCCGGAGTTCCGGAAACAGTGTACTTAATCTTCGGTTTGCGGCCTTGAGTTCCGTCTATCCTTCGTCCGTGAGTTCCCTGGAAGGTGCTGTCCGCGGAATGCCGATGGAGAATTAAGTATGGCTCGTAAAACGCGCGCGCGCCCTCGTCTTTGGCATGAACGAACAGAGCCCGGATACCCGCGATGTCGGCGGCTTGCGCGGTGCGGCGTAAGGCGTCGTTCCGGATAAGGGACCAGGCTCAATTAAGTTCTTCTCCACCTGGTGGATTTCATCGAGCAGAGTCCGTCTTGCGCTCTTCGTCCCCACTCTACGGGTCGCGGCAAAGCGGCTGTCGGGCTACAAACCCCGACCACCCCTGACCGGCAAGGCGGCTGGAACGACGATCGGTGCCCGCTTTGCGCACCCCGGGTCCTCATCAATGCGGCTCGCCGAAGATGTCGTCGAGACTGTCGGCGGTCAGGACGCGCCCGCACCAATGCGACAGGGTCTCGATGTCGGCGGACTCCATCCGCTCGCGCAGTGCCGCAGAAGGTGGGCCGAATTTGGCGGCAAGCAGTTGAGCGAGGATCTCGATCGAGGCTTGCCGACGGCCTTCCTCTCGTCCCTCGCCGAAGACCTCGTGATAAAAACGGGTCTTCGTAAGCTCTGTTTCGGGCAGGTGCAACATGACTTTAACCTCCTCGCGGGTGAGTGCCGGAAATTTGTAGACCAGGATGGTCTCGACCAGGTCCAAGATCTCCAGCCGGTCCTCGGCCGGATCGGGATTACGCACCAGGTCGCGCGCCTCGGCGAGTGTCGCCGCGGGCTCCATGACGATCAGGCGCAACAGCCGCAGATCGAGGCTTAGTCCCTTCAAATCAAGCAGATCCTTGAGATAGACGCGGCGCACGAGCCCGCACTGGGCCAAGTGCTCGTAGGGCGCACTCAGGCCCGGGTCCGTCTATCCTTCGTCCGTGAGTTCCCTGGAATGTGCTGTCCGCGGCATGCCGATGGAGAATTAAGTATGCTGTCCTCGGAACCCCCGTAACTCTGCTGCTCGGAACGACCATCGCGGCCGTCGGCGGCCTTGCTCATGACTCCGGTCACAGACCCTTGCGGCAACCCGTCGCGGCCTGGGGGCCGCTCCTACGCCGTAGGAGCGGCCCCCAGGCCGCGACGGATGTCACCCTCCAGGTGGCCGGAATAAATGATCAAGGCCCCTCCGGCGATTGCCCCTGTGCGATCACCGCCCGCCCCGGCCGACCCGCCAGCAGGTCATCGAGGGCGTGTGCGTCGGCATCCCCCAGCAGATAGACCGGCAGCCTCCCGGAGTCGGTGAAGCTGTCCAGCAGCGGGTCGACGATCGCGTTGCGGATCAGCGTGTCCAGGGCGACGGGGCCGGGGCGCAGGGGCGCGACCTTGACCAGGACCAGGGCCTGCGCCTGGAGCTGTTCGCCGAGCCAGCCGGCCAGTGAGTCGGAGGTCAGGTCCCAGGTCCGCGGCAGGTCCGGTTCGGCCATGGTCAGCGCGGACGGCAGCCAGACCGGGGTCAGGCCGGAGTAGGCCAGGGCGCGGATCTCCGACAGGCTCGCGGCCGGCGCCAGTCCGGGTTGCAGGGCGCAGAGCGCGCGGCCGTACTGCTCCATGGCGAGCAGGGCCAGCTCGTGGGCGGTGGCGTTGTCGAAGCCCATGGCGCGCTGGACGCGGCGCACCTGATCCGCGAAGGGGCCGCCGCCCGGCACCACGACGACGTCATGGCGGCTGGCCAGGGCGGCGAGCCAGGCCCGCAGGTGTTTTGAGGCGGTCAGGCTGCCGCCGAGTTTAACGATCCACACGGTTGACTCGCAGTCGCTCCAAGAGGTCCAAGAGGGGGGCGGCCTTGTCGAAGGTCTCCCGGTATTCGGACTGCGCATCGGAGTCCGCAACGATCCCGCCCCCGGCCCAGAGGCGGGTGAGGCCGCCGGAGTGGACCAGGGTGCGGATGGCGATATTGGTATCCATGGCCCCGTCGAAGCCAAGATAACCGATGGCCCCGCAGTAGATCCCGCGCCGATTGGGTTCCAACTCCTCGATGATCTCCATCGCCCGTCGTTTGGGCGCACCGGTGATGGAGCCGCCGGGGAAGCAGGCACGCAGCAGGTCCAGGGCAGTACGGCCCGCCGCCAGGCGCCCGCACACGGTACTGACCAGGTGATGGACGCGGGCGAAGGACTCCACCGCGAAGAGCGTCGGGACCTCGATACTGCCGATGGCGCAGACGCGGCCTAAGTCATTGCGCAACAGGTCCACGATCATGAGGTTCTCCGCCCGGTCCTTGGGGCTCGCGCGCAGTTCTGCGGCGAGGCGCAGGTCCTCGTCCGGGTCCGCCCCGCGTGGCCGCGTGCCCTTGATGGGCTTGGTCTCCACCAGGGCGTTGCGCACCCGCAGGAAGCGCTCCGGCGAGGAGCAGAGCACCTGACAATCGGGGGTCCCCAGGTAGGCGCCAAAGGGGGCGGGGTTCATCACCCGCAGTTCCCGGTAGGCCAGCCAGGGGTCGCCCTGGGTCGGCGCCGCAAAGCGCTGGGCCAGGTTGACCTGGTAACAATCGCCTTCGCGCAGATAGCGCTGGATGCGGGCGAAGGCGTCGAGATACTGGGTCCGGCTCAGGTTCGCGCGCACCCGGTCCAGGACGCTGAAGGGCACCCGCGGCGCTTCCGCCCCGCGGTCGGTGGGCGCAGCGGCGAACCGGCGCCGATAGCCCTCAAGGTCAGCAAAATCCGTGCCCACCAGTCGGCTACGCCGCGCCTCATGGTCGACCACCAGCGCCCAGTCATAGATGCCGAGTGCCAGTTCCGGCGTGCCCTCGGCGTCCGCCGCCAGATTCGGCAGGGGCACTAGCCGACGCGCCAGGTCGTAGGCGAACCAGCCGATGGCCCCGCCGCTGAAGGGCAAATCCGGCACCCCGGGGCGGGCGGGCCCGAGCGCCTCCTGTACCAGCTCGAAGGGGTCGGCCCCGGAGACCTGGACGACCGACCCGGTGCGGATCTCGGTCGTCGGCCCGCGGGTGACCAGGACCCGGCGGGGGTCCGCGCTCAGGATGTCGTAGCGCCCCTGGGTACAGCCGGGCCGCCCGCTGTCCAGGAACATGGGCCAGGCCCGCCCGAGCAGTGCGGCAAACAGTGGGGCACTGTCCGGCCGGTAGGGCAGGTCCAAGACTTGGGGCGGATCGCGCATCATCGTCAACCAAGAGTACGTCAGTACGTCAGTACGTTAGTACGTTAGTACGTTAGTACGGGGGAGCCTCGTCCGCTGGGGCGGAGTTCCCTCTTCACGTACTTCCGTACCAACGTACTTTTCTTCAGTACTCACGTACTTTCCTCCAGAGCCAGTCGCGCCACCGCCGCCGCGGGCGCGCAGTCCGCCACCTCGGGACCGTCCGGGGCGCCGGGGGACTGTCCCTCGAACAGGGCGCCGAATCCCAGGTAGGCGCGCCCCAGCCGAGCGGCCAGGCGGCGGGCCAGGAAGCGTCCGACCCCGGCCCCTAAGATGGGGGCGTCCGCCGCCAGTTCGCCGCGCGAGAGCAGGCAGTCGCAGGCCTCGGCCAGGGTCCGCAACTGCGCCTCCGCCAGGTGCGCGGCCAGCCGCTCCCAGGCGGCCGGGGCCGCGGCGGCGGCGTCGAGCCCCAGCATCCGGGCCAGCCGTCCGGCGCTGGCGGCGCTGGTCTTGGGCCGGCCGTCGGCGCTCGGCATCAGGTCCGCGTGGGCGGGCAGTTCCCCGGTCAGGCGGTAGATATCCGCGGTGGTCGCGAAGTGCTCGGCCATCAGCGCCACCCAGTGCCCGCCGAAGGGGACGCGCCGGGCCAGGGCCATCACCGGCGTGCGCACCACGCCGCTGTAGACCAGTTCGCCCGCCGCCAGGCGCTCATGGTCGTGGTAGCCGCGGGCGCTGACCTGCCCCCCACGGAAGGGTACCAGGTCGCTGGTGGTGCTGCCGATGTCCACCAGGACCCCTTCCGGAAAGTGCCGGGCCGCCAGGGATGCACTGGCCATCCAGTTGGCCGAGGCGACCTGATCCGGTGCCGCCGCGGCGGCGGCCGGCGCCAGGAGGCCGGCGGGGCCCGCGTAGATCCGAACCTCCTCCGCGGGAAAGCGCCGCTGCATCCGCTCGATCAGGGCCAGGACGCCCGTCGCGCGATCCTCGAACAGGTCGGTGAGTTCCCCGGTCATGGTCACCGCGTGGCGGGTCGCGCGCGCCCCGAGCGACCCCAACACCCGCTCGATGGCCGTATCCAGGTGGTCCAGCCCCTGCCACAGGGGACAGGCGACCTGCAGGACCGCCTCGCTTCGGCCGCGGGCGTCGAGTGCGACGACCTTGAGGTGGGCGCCGCCCAGGTCCCACCCCAACCAGCGCTCACGCGGCACCGGCATACTCCAGACAGACGTCGACCGCCAGGCCCCCGACGGCGCCCTGCCGGAGGGCGCCGTCGGCCAGCAGGTCCAACACCAGGCCCGCCGGGTTGCGTTGCAAGGATTCTCGCAGACCTACATAGGAGGTCGTGAGGCGCGGGTTGACCTCCAACACCAGCGGGCCCTCGGCGGCGGCGATCAGGTCCACGCCCGCATAGCCCCAGAGGTCCGGCAGGGCTGCGGTCACGTCCCCGGCCAGGCGGCGCCACCGGGGGTCCCCCGCGCCCAGTCCGTTGACCACGCAGCCCAACAGGATCAGCCCCTCGTCCATGACGGCAATGCGCTGACGATTGACGCTGAGCAGGCTGGCCTCCCCGTCCTTGGCCAGCAGGCTCAGGCTCACCGCCGTGCCCTGGATGAAGGGCTGGGCCACGAAGGTGTCCGCCTGCGTCAATTGCTCCCAGTAGCGGGACAGGCTGTCGCGGTCGCGGCACAGTCGGATCCCCAGGCATCCGACCCCGTCGTCCGGCTTCAGGACCCAGGGTCCCGGCAGCGGCGGCAACCGGTCCGCGGCGCCGAAGGTCGGTACCACCGGCACCCCCTGGGCCTCCAGGAGCCGGATCGTCCGGAGCTTGCTGGCGGCCGTGCGCACCGCCGCCGGGCGGCTGTTGAGCAGCGGTCGGTCGGCCGCGAGGATGGCCTCGCTGATCCCCTCCAGGATACCCTGGTGCTCGGGGGCGATGGGCCACACCGCATCCGCCCCCGCCAGGGCCTGGGCCCAGACCCGGGGGAAGTCCGCCGCGTCGTGCACCGGGCGGCAGTCCGCGGGCAGGTGGGCCGGCGCCAGGCGGGCGTCCCGGGTGATGATGCACTCCACCCCGTCCAGGGCCGCGAGATCGGCGACCAGGGCACGCAGCATCAGGTCCCCCTCCCGCACCAGGGAAGGGGGCAGTTCGGCCCCCAGCAGGCCGCCACCGGTCACATATTCAAAGACGAAAACGCGCATGGCGAACCTGAGATGAAACTGATTCCTGTCATCGACCTGAAGGGCGGCCTGGTGGTCGCCGCACGGCTCGGGGACCGCCGCTGCTATGCGCCGATCACGAGCCCCCGGTGTCCCACGGCCGCGCCCGCGGCAGTCGCCGCGGCCCTGTTGGGGCTCCACCCCTTCGCGGTCCTTTATCTCGCCGACCTCGACGCCATCGGCGGCGCGGCCGGTCACCTGGAGGTCGTCGAGCGGCTGCACCGGCAACACCCAGGGGTCAGTCTGTGGGTCGACCGCGGCCTGACCGATCTGGCGCGGCTCGCCCACGTGGCCCGACCCGTGATCGGCAGCGAATCCATTGCCGATCTCGATCAGTGGGCGGACCTGAAGGCCCGCCTGGATGACCCGGTGCTGTCCCTGGACTACCGGGCCGACCAGTTCCTGGGGCCGGCGGGGCTCGACCGGCGGCCCGACCTGTGGCCGACGGACCTGATCCTCATGACCCTGGCCCGGGTCGGCAGCGGCCAGGGTCCGGACCTGGACCGCCTGGGCGCCCTGCGCCAGTTGGCCCCCGGCCACCGGGTCTATGCGGCGGGCGGCGTGCGCGACGGGGCGGACCTGCGGCGACTGCGTGCGCTGGGGGTGGCCGGGGCGCTCGTCTCCACCGCGCTGCATCAGGGGGGCATCACGCCGGGCGACCTGGCTGAACTGGACGACGGCTAGCCCAGTCCGGATTGCTCATGCAAGGTCCCTGCCGGGGTCAACGAATTCACGCAGGGTCCACTGTGCGGACCGCGGCGCGTCGCCGCCATCTGGTCCGCACAGCGGACCCGACAGATCATTGACCACGCGGGACCGGGCGCCGCTGGCGCCCGGTCCCGCGGACCCTCAGTTGTGGGCGGCGAAGGGGTGGAAGGCGGCGGCCTTCAGCTGCTGCACCTCGGCGGCCTTGGGCTCACCGGTGATAGCGCGCTTGATGGCCTGTTTGGTCGCCTCGTAGTTGTATTCCTGGATCTTGATGTCGTCCTCGGCCTGCCAATGGATGAAGACGCCGACACAGATGAAGATGTCCTCCACCTCGGCCGCCGGGATGGTGCCGTCCTCCACGCAGTCGGCCACCGCCATGGCGACACCGCGCTGGGCGGCGCCGAACATCTTCTTGACCTGGTTCGCGCCCTTGATGGTGACCTTGTTGAACATCAGGGTATTGGGTCTGCACGGCAGGTTGGGCGCGATCACCGCGAGCAGGCTGGTGAAGCCCTCCTTGTTGTTGACCAGGCCGTTGCAAAAGGCGGTTTCGGCGGCGGAGCCGCGCGGGCCCATGATCAGGTCGATATGGGCGACCTCGTGGTGGTCGCCGACCGCGGACTCTCCGACCAGGGTCTTGTTGATGACTGGCATTGTACTGTCTCCTTCGCTTTGGTTTTTCAGATGGCTGGCATCGGGTCCGGGGTGTCCGGTCCGGTGCGGGGGATGCGGCGGGTATCCGCCGCGGCTGATGAATAAGGGTCCGCGGGGGCGAGCCGCGCGATCAGCAGACAGGCGACCGTCAGGTCCGCGCAGCTGCCGGGGTTGAGCCCGGCCTCCTTCAAGTCGCGATCGAGCCCCAGCAGGGCCTCCCGAAAGGGTTCCGGGCGCGCCGCCCGGACCAGGTCGGCGGCGATGGGCGCGGCCCGCCGGGTCAGCGCCCGCGCCCGCGCGGGCCCCAGTTTACGGGCGATGTGCGTGTCGGGAAACCGCCCGAGAAAATCCAGGTAGAGCCCGGCGGCGGCCCAGGCGGGGTCCTGCCAGCGGGCTTGCAACTGCACGAACAGCGGGACCGCGCGCTCGAACAGGTCCTGGAAGCCCGTCGCATATTGGGCCGCGATCAGGTCTCGGTCGGCCGCCAGCGCCATGACCGCGAGCGGCGCGGCGGTCGCTGGCGCGGCCACGTCATGCTGCGCCGACTCACCCAGGCCGCCGGGGGCGGCGAGCCGGATCGCCCGGTTGAGGCCGTCCATGTCGCGACGATCGGCAGTGCGCAGTACGCTCAGGAGCCGCGCGCGCAGCATCAAAGGGTCGGCCGGGTCCAGGGCCGCCTGGATCAAGGGGGCGCAGAGCAGGATGATCCCCAGATTCGTATTGCAGCCGACGGCCGCACGGGTCGCGGCCACCGCCCGGTAGACCCGCTCCCCGAGTCCCAGGCCGGGCGCGGTCAGGGGGTCGGCGCTGACCGCGGCGCTGGTCAGGAAGTCCGCGACGGTCATCCCGTGCCCGGCGGACGCGCGGTGGACGTTGCCGGGTTTGAGCGCGTCCAGTTCCAGGGCGCAGGCCGCCCGGTAGGCGTCGCCGATCCGCCGCCGCG
>Ga0247842_10006741_pt1 | contig 12824 bp, 11 predicted proteins | sample LaCruzMarch2015__3_FD_192411 | JGI IMG/M metagenome (GOLD analysis project Ga0247842, IMG submission 192411) | Freshwater microbial communities from meromictic Lake La Cruz, Castile-La Mancha, Spain - LaCruzMarch2015_19m | ecosystem: Environmental > Aquatic > Freshwater > Lake | place: Spain...
GATATTAATCCTGAATGTCGACCCTTTTCCCATTTCACTGTGCAACAGTATCTTCCAGCCATGGGCCCGGCAGATATTTTTTACATAGTAAAGACCAAGGCCAAAACCCTTTACATCATGAACATTGCCGGAGGGTACCCGGAAAAATTTCTCAAAAACCTGTTTCTGATACCTGGCGCTGATTCCCGGGCCATCGTCGCGCACCATCATGACTGCCTGTTTATTTTCCATTGTTGTGATCAGGGTGATGTGTGATCCTTCACCCGAATACTTTACCGCATTATCCAGAAGGTTAAACAGGATATTGGTAAGGTGAAGTACATCGGCATCAACACGAACAAGAGATGGATCAAGCGATGTGTCGATACGAATGCCATCGGGTGTGTTTGCGGTAAATGTTTCTGCCACCGTTTCGACCAGGTTGTTCAGGTCCATTGGTTCCTTTTTCAACTGGATTCCCTGTTTCTCAATTTTCGCTACCTGAAGTACCTTTTCGACTTGACGGATCAGACGGTTGTTTTCCTGTTTAATGACCGAGGCATAGGTCAGAAGCCTTTCAGGATCACCCGCAATTCCTGGTTGAGATATCACATCAGCTGAAATATTGATGCTTGACAGGGGCGTTTTGAATTCGTGGGTCATCGTATTGATAAAGTCCTTCTGCATTTCAGAGTACCTTTTCTGCCTGAGGATGACAAAAAGGGCATAAACGAAAAAGATAATTGAAAGTAGGAGAATCGTACTGAAAAAAAACCAGATGCCCATATCGCCTGCAAGGGTATTTCTGAAAGCCGGAAATCTTATCCCGAAATAGTATATGTAGCGGTCGTATTTGGGAAGCGAAGACGATAGTGTAGCAGGTTTACCTGATCCATCGGCTGAAATATAATTCCCATAAACCATCTTATCGGTATGGCAATCATAAATGGCATATTCATAATCAGTATGGAGGTTCAGCTTTGCGAACTCAGTCTTAAGGTAGTATTCCAGGATGTTTGCATCGATCACACTGTTGACATCCACCACAAAATAATTGGAAGTGATCTGTTTTACCGGATTTTCATGGGGTATGGTTGATTGGTTAAAGAAACAAATTCTTTCTGCAACTTTTTGAAGGCTGATCACCACTGTCTGATGAAACTGTTTTTCCCTGATATCCCAGGCCTGCAGCAGGAAATAGATTTGTATGACAATAATCCCGATGATGGAAATTGCGCCTAACATAACAACCCACCTAACCTGTTTATGCCTCATAGGATATTGCTCATAATGTTTAATCCACCTCATCGGGATATAGCACCCTGTCAGGGTGGTAAAAATAGGGATATTTCCCAGAAATGAGACTGGTTTTACATTTCGTTAACACAGTTTTACATTCCGTTAAAACATTTTTACGTTTCATTAACTTGATTCTCTTTAAGAAGAGAGATCTTTGCGTTTTCAAATACGATTCAAATTTATAGATAAACATTAACCATAAAATCCACTACCATGAAAAAAATGATCTTCGTACTTTTAATGCCTGCCGTATTCATAGTATCACAGGCAAGCGCCCAAAACCAGCCTGCTCAAAATGCTGCGAAAACTGAGACCAAAGTAAAAGCAAATGGGCCAGTTGCCCGGTGGGACATGACTGAAAATCAGATGGGAGAAATTCCTCAGGGTATTCCGCGTGCAGCGCAATTTATCCTGTCAAACGATGGAAACGAACCGCTGATTATCTCAACTGCACAGGCTTCATGTGGGTGTACAAACCTGAATTATTCTAAAGAACCCCTGATGCCGGGAAAATCGACCACCATTTCAGTTACTTACAATGCTGCTGCGAAAGGGAATTTTTCGAAAACGGTTACAGTCAGAACCAATGCAAGCGACCAGCCGACAATCCTCTGGATTAAAGGGAACGTGGTTGAGAAGGCAGCGGAGCAGAAATAGCAGGTTTCCTGAATTTCTTTATTCCCATCAAGCTAAAATACCCAGTCAGAAAGATCACAATGCCGGAGATCAACCCGGGGTGTGCAGAAACCATGTTCTTCACAAGATTGAAGAGCAAAAGGAAAATACCCTGAAAGGCATGTACAATGGGATTAAACATTTGAGGGAAAGCATTGATGATGACCTGAAAAATGTCGAATGATGCGATGATGTGGGAGAGGGTTTCCATGGGTTAAGAATTTCTGTCAAAATTAATGCAGTGCAGGCCCCTTGAGAATTCTTTTTCGATGAAACGCCGCAAAAAGGGGGATGAATAACGAATACTGCATGACAGATTCTTAATTCGTATAATTGATGCCGGAAATTCTTAACCAAAGGAATCCGGCATTATCTTTTATCTTTGCAAGATGTATCATCAACTCCTTTTTTTATGAAACGCCTGAATCGTATTCTGCTGCTCGTTTCTTTGTTCCTTTTTCTTAGTCCGTGTGATCATCTTGCCGCACAAAAAAGAAAAGGTATTCCAAATCCCAAAAACATCATTTTTCTTATTGGAGACGGGATGGGGTATAACCATATCAAAGCCACCAATTATTACCTGGGTATTGCCAAACAGGTATATGAATATTTTCCTGTACAATTTGCTGTGGCTCACTACCCGGCCAAGGTTGGCGAGTATAAAGCAAATAGTCCCGGCTCAAATTATTTTTCATCAGGATACAACCCGCATTTGGCCTGGAAAGACACTGCCTATGTGAAGAAAGATTATACAGAATCTGCAGCTGCAGCCACGGCTTTATCAACCGGAATAAAAACCTATAATAATTCAATTGGAATGTCCCTCCGCGGCGATACCCTGGTGAACCTGGTTCAATGGGCCAAGCGTATCGGCAAATCAGCAGGGGTTGTTACTTCGGTCCCGTTCAGCCATGCCACGCCAGCTGGTTTCGTTGCTCATAATGCGACCCGCATTCAATACGCTGAGATTGCATGGGAGATGCTCCTCGACAGCCGCTGCGATGTTATTATGGGATGCGGAGACCCGATGTATGACCAGGATGGTGTCCTTCAGAATGAGAAGTGGAAAAATTCAAAATATGTCGGGGATAGTGCTTTCTGGCAGGAGTTTATAGCCGGGAGCGGGAAGCAGATAAAATTCAAGGTGAACGGTAAAACGAAAGTCGTTAGGGACATCAATGGAGATGGCAAACCCGATCCCTGGACAGTTATCCGAAGTGTAGATGATTTCAGAGCGCTTCAACATGGGAAAACCCCTGCAAGAGTGCTGGGGTGTGCAAAAGTGTATTCAACCCTTCAACAGGGGCGAACGATGAAAAACGGGGAAACAAAAGATTCATCCCCTTTTATCACCCCTTTTATCGAAACGGTTCCAACACTGGCCAGCATGGTAAGTGGCGCCTTGAATGTACTTGACAACAATCGCAAAGGGTTTTTTATAATGATCGAGGGCGGGGCAACCGACTGGGCTTCTCATTCAAATCAGAAAGGTCGCCTTATTGAAGAAATGGCCGGTTTCAACGAAGCCATTGAGGTTGTGGTAAGGTGGGTAAACACCCACAGCAATTGGGATGAAACGCTTGTGATTGTCACCGGCGATCATGAAACCGGTTTTTTGTGGGGAGGAGATCCATTCATACCAATTAAAGATCAAGGAAAAGAAAATCTCCCTGTGATGAAATATAATTCAACGGATCATACCAATTCACTGCTTCCATTCTTTGCCAAAGGATCGGGAAGCGAACTCTACCGGAATTGGGCCGATGAATGTGATAGTGTGCGGGGACCTTTCATCCAGAATTCGGAGATCGCCCAACTGATCCATCTGCTTTGGGGAGAATGATGTCAGTTACAGCATGGCCTGCAGTGTTCGACAGGTGAAAGGAGATTGGTTTCATTCGCCGAATTTTCGGTCGATTTCAGCAAAATTATCCAGGACTTTGTTTAAATCTTCAGTTGTAAGATCGTTAAAAAGTTTATCGAAAAAGAAAAGCCGGGCATAGCCTGACTGAAGCGGAAGAAAATTGCTCAGCAATGGGGCATTCCCGGTCCTGATCACCACATCAACCGGGGAGTTTACCTGCAGATGGTTATAAAAGGATTCCGGATTATCCGATTCTTTAAAAGCATGAATAATTTCTTCGAGTGGATCATATGCCAGTAAAAGGTTTAACTGTCCACGGCTGTTTTGTAATGTTGATTTTTCCATTGAAATTACAACAGATCTCAATGAAGACGGGATGATCTCCCGGTTTCCTGCAATGACAATTTTGAGATTATTCAGATTGGCAATGTCGGTGATCTCATTTGAAAAGGCTGATTCGATAAGCTTAATAAACACAGCCAGGTCGGCTGGTTCTCTGCGGAAATTTTGTATACTGGAGAGGTATATGCTGATCACCCGAACCCCTTTTCCAAGTAAAAGATTAACCAATGCCTCCAGGATTGATCTGGTTTTGTTATAAGCATCCTCAAGGGTGCAGCCATGGGCAAGCGCCCAGCGCCTTCCGCCATCAGGAATTATTCCAACATGATAAGGAACGGAGCCTCGTGCAGGATGAAAATCGGCTGTTTTCTTCATGCTTCAGGTTTTTTTATAGGAGATGCGCTTTGACAATTCCATAAATGGTCGTTCAATGAATTTAAAAAACAACCAGGCGACAAAAATCGAAATTATGAGTGCGATGAAAACAAAAAGGCTTCGGATCCATTCGTTTTGAACAAAGGTTTCGCACAGATTGATAATTCTTCCCCCGATTGGAATGTGAACAAGGTAAAGTGAATACGAAATATTTCCCAGGAACCTTGAAACCTTGTCATGAAACTCAAAATAGGTGATGAAAAAATAGGGCAGGAGCGCTGCCACAAGATAACGGTTATCGAACTTTGAATATATCAGGAGCAAAGTGATCAGGAAAAATGATCCAAACTGTTTTTTATTCAGGTAGCCTATGTAAAACTGGAACAACAGAATGCCTGCAATAAACAGGAATGCATAGTTGAAAATGTAATTATGGCTTGAAAGGAGAAAGCTTGAAAAACCAAAAATCATGAGGGTCCCAAATGAGTATTTCTTTTCGGTATGGATCAGCAAAGGAAAAACCAGGGCTATGAGGATATAGTACTGAAACTCAATAGCTAAGGTCCAGTAAACATCGTTAACCCATGGAAAGTTGAAAAAAGCATTTAAATATCCCAAATGAAGGGCGAGCGCTTCGAAGTTGACTGAGAATGCTGCACCCCGGTAATATGGAGATAAGGTACTGATCCAGTTCAGCAGAAGCACCAGCGCAATGCTTACCAGGTATGGCGGTTCAATACGAACCAGGCGCTTAGTCAGAAACCTGCCAAAGTTTTTAATCTGGTAATTGCCGCGAAACATTGCATAAGGAATTACAAATCCTGAAAGCACGAAAAAAACATCCACTCCCAGGAATCCAAATCTGCCAGAGATATAAAGAATGTTGGTTTTACTTAAAAAATCGGGGTTACCATGTGTGAAATGAAAATAACAGACAGCAACGGCTGCGAGTCCCCTGAGCAGATCAAGGGATGTTAAATACCCCAGTTTACTGGTTTTCATAAGCTAAGTCTATTGAATTATTTCTTGCTGAATCGAACTAAAAAATTTTTTAGCCCGGGGAATATTGGTTTGAAAAAGATATTCTTCCCGGGATGTTAAAAAAGCGTTGAACTGATATCCTGAAATACTAATCCGGAAATCGGTTTTATTGATTACCGCGTTCATCATTGATTGTACTTCGTGTGATGGATTGTATTTGTCAATAGTTGATAATAATCCAATAATTTCCGGAATTTTTGTATTTAAAGGCTCATTTACCGGGTAAATTGCAGGAATTTCTACAAATCCGGTTTGTTTACCAGCCAGGGTATGCTGTACCAGCATATCGTAAATAATCCCAAAACGAGATGTTGCGGTGAAATCTGTTATTGCATCTATTTTCATCGCGCGAAAACCGCATGCGACATCTGGTAAGGTGATATTCAGGAATTTTCTAAACAGCATGACAGCAAACAGGTTAGAGGCAATTTTGCTGGCAGGCACGATGGACAGATCATGAAACCGGTTACCCGAAACGAGGTCGAAATGCTCCAATTCCTTTATAAACCGGGAAATGTATTGTGGATCATGCTGGCCATCTGCATCAAGCGATATCAGATGGGTGTAATTATGCTGAATTGCGTGGATCCTTGCAGTATTAAAGAATTCTGAAAGGCCTAGATTTGACTCCCTTGAAAAACAGGCAAAACCCATCTCATTTACCACATTCGCTGTTTGGTCGGCGCTGCCGTCATCAACGACCAAGACATCATTTTTCAATGGTTCAAGTTGCGACAGCAATTTTTGAATATTTATCTCCTCATTAAAAGCAGGAATGACGATTAGTGTTTTTTTATTCTTCCCTGAATTCTTCAATTGAACAAATATTTCGGCGATTTATAAAAATGTGCGATGGGTCTCATCGTTTTAAAAAAGAGGGTGAAAACGTTTCCAAAGTTATTTTTTTTCATAGCCCGGTAATCTTCTTTCCATTTCCTGGAAATATTATGCATCGTCCTGTTACTCACTCCTCCTACCCGCATCTTGACCATCACCATAGGAATGTAGGTTGTACTTATTTTATGTTTTACCAGGAAGCGCAGAATGGAATCGTAATCGGCTGCGATGTCGAAGGTGGTATCGAAATTTCCATATTCATTGTATAATTTCCGCCTGACATAAAATGTTGGATGTGGCGGTAGCCATCCGAATCTGAGCTTTGTCCTGGAAAACTTTCCTGATTTCCTGTTCGTGAGTGTTTTGTGAATATCATTCTGATCAACATACTGAATATCTCCATAAACAGAGTCTAACCCGGGATTTGTGAACAAATCAGCCATGGTTTCAATCACAGTTTCATTTGCAAAAATGTCGTCGGAGTGTAAAAACCCGACAATCTCTCCCGTTGCCATGGCAAGCCCTTTATTCAGAGCATCGTACAGCCCTTTGTCCGGTTCGCTCACCCATTTACTGATTCGTGTTCCGAACGATTTGATGATCTCCAGCGTATTATCCTGCGAATTCCCATCCACAACGATATATTCAATCTCAGGATATGTCTGTGACAAAACGGAGCGAATGGTATCCGCAATGAAATGTTCACTGTTATGACAAATTGTAATTACCGAGACTTTCACTGTGCAATGTGCTTGATTCAGTTTTTTGGTGTGGGTTACCATCTCAACCATCCGTTAAATTATCAGATTGTGCCCGGATAATTTTCCGGCTGCTTTGATTCATTTCCATTATCACTTTGGTCAAATAAAAGGCAAGAAAGGTAACCAGGGCTGCCTTGGTAAGATAATTGAAAACAGTGGCGAAATCGGTTTCCGCTTTCATCACCTGGAAAAACAGCAATGGGATCCAGAGAATCAGGGTGGGGTTGTTTTTTGATAATTCAATTACTTTGACGATAACCCAATTATATAACAGGGAAACCAGGAAAATAAAAACCATTCCTCCTAGGAGCCCAAAGTTTGCATATCCTTCTCCTACAAGTGAAATATCCATACTGGTAGTTTCCGGTAAGGGCGTACCGGTAAACCTTTCGAAATTTGCCCTTCCGCCTGCTTTTATTTTTCCCGGGACCAGAATTCTTGGCACAAGCGCTGCGTAAAGCGCTGTTTCAATGGTTTCACCTCTGACAAAGGGTTGTTTTTCGGGCATATAATTCATAATACGGGCAATAATCCAACCCTGGTTCAACCTGGCAGCCATATTTCCCATTGCTCCCGACTCCCAGAGGAGCGAGGGGGAGGAGAGTCGCGAGAGGATGATTTCATTATAAATCTCGGAATTGGTTTTAGTACTGCTGGCATACCAGGTGGCCATGCGATACTCCTCTTTCGTTGACTGGACGAGCATAATAAGAAAAAAGCCGACTGAGATCATCGCTGCTTTCCCCCACATCGGAATGTTTATCACCATGGCAACAATCAGAAATGATAACATAAACCATTGTACCAATTCTCCGAACATCCCCTGGAGGATCGCTGCAGAAGTTGCCAGTCCCATGATGCCTGCAAAAATGAACCATTTGAATTTTGAATCACTGAAGAGGATCATGTAGATCCCGACATACTGGATGTTTGTGATAAGGAACATCAGGAATGTCAGGCTTGACGGAAGGCTTTTTCCGGCGAATCCTGCAATTAGGCCGATTCCGGCCAGAATGTAACCCAACCAGGGATGTTCAGCAAGATAAATTTTAAGTCTGTCAACATCCTCGTGATTTACGATTCGTTCATCTTTCAAAGGAAGATAGAGACCTAAAACCATAAAATAACAAACAGGTACAACAAAGTCCATGTAAACAGTTTCAGGCACGGCCATATAATACAGATCATCGTAAGGCAGGAAATTATAGGCCATTACGGGTCCGACAATCCATTGCATGACCGACATGAAGGAGATCAGGTCGCGGATTTCGATACGTTTTCCAAGATCCTGAATGAATTTTGTTGCGACTCCTGCAAAAAGCGCCAGGCCAATACCCGACATGTAATAAAGACCCGTAAACAGTTGCAGGTATGAGAATACCAAAAGTCCGAGCGCCATTAATCGTATACTGCGGCTTGATAGGTACATCTGCTCCTTTTGTTAGTCCTTCAGGTTTCTCGACCATTTCCGAAATAAAATCAGAAATGCCTGAATTTCTGTTAATTGTATTCCTGTGTTTGGCCGGTAATATTGAATTCATAACTCCTGCAAATAGCTTCGAATGACCATGAAGCAATGCGTTGTCGGGAGGCTTCGCCCAATATCCTGGTATATTCCCTTGATTTTGTCATTTTTTCAAGCAGGCTAACACATTGATCTGTGTCGCCTGAGGCCATGATGTATCCGTTTTCGCCTGGTTTTACCAGATCGATGGCACATCCTGATTTGTCGCTCACAAGAATTGCCTTTCCACATGCCATGGCTTCATTGACCACCAGTCCCCAGGTTTCGCCCGGCCCCTGGGAAGGCAGCGCCAAAATATCGCCCAGATGATAAACAACAGGCATTTTGCTTTGGTTTTGAAAAGGCAGATAATGAAACTTATTATTCCCTGATGTCAGTTCTTTCATCTGTTGTTCCAGGGCTCCATTTCCAACAAAGACATAATGCACCGATTTACTTTGTAATTTTAATCCTGCACGGATTAAGAGCAATGGATTTTTTTTCGGTTCGAACTTCCCCACAAACAAAACAGCAATGTCATCACTACCTATTCCGAGTTCGGTCCTCCATTTTTCCGCATCCCGGCGCATTTCGCCTGACAGATCGCCAAAACGCCGGTTGTCGATAGCATGAGGTGCGAAATAAAGATGGCTGGCGCGAAAACCATGTTTAAGATAATATTGCCTGTTATTTTCACCCACAAAAAAAGCATAATCGGCTTTCCGGTAAACAAACCGAAGAATCAACCTGCGCAACATCTGTTTCATTCCCCCGGTTTCATCAAGCAAGGTCGAATCTCCCCTGAACCAGACCGGAACTTTGCCTTTGAAGTATTTCATGGCTTTATAATGGGCCTGATAATTCCATCCGTAGACCAGCAAAGCTTCGGCGCCCCAGTCTTTGATCTTTTGATTTAGTGTGGGACAAACGATCCCTCTGAAAGATCCCGGACCGGGGTTTTTAGAGACATTTTCCACAAACTCATAAGGATAACCCTCTAGCAGTGGAATATCCCACTGGATGGTTTTCCCAAAATCCTTATCAAAGAGTGCATCCTTACTTTGGCTCCAGGTATAAAACACTTTGATGTCAAGCAGTTCCGATTTGGCAAGCAAGGCAAAAAGAGGTGCGTTATACTGTATTGGGTGTGAACTGATGATGGCAACGTTCATGTGTTCATGTTTAATTTTTACAAAGCGGTTGCATGGAATACCCATAAATTAACATTCACGGTTTACATGGAGGTTGTCCTTATGGATAATTCATAATTTCAAAATTTTGTTGAAAAATTCAACTTGCCTCCGTGTAGCTTCTCTGGCCGAATAGGGTTCAAATTCACTCCAGTGGGTATCAGGTATAAAAGGAATCGTTCGCAGGTATTCTTTAATGATCAGATAGATTTTTTCAGCCAGCAATTCGACAGGGTCCTCATTATTGAAGGTCGCACAGGCGCCAGCTCTGGTTTTGTCTAAAATATCCACAACAGTACTATTTTGATTAAAGACGGCGATCAGAGGGCGGTGAGCGAGAATGTACGGATAGAGTTTTGACGCAGTATAATTGGTATCAGTAGAGCCTGGAATAATCAGAATATCAGCATCTTTCAGCACTTTCATGGCCGAAAAATAGGGTAACCGGTCGGTAATTTCAACTACATGGTCGCTTACGCCATATTTGGTTGCTAAAGGTTCGATGGTTTTCTGGCCTTGCCCGTCGGCAGCATAACTGGTCCCGACAAAATACATTTTAATTTTCGAAAACAGGCCGGGATCGCGGTCCAGCCCCTTTTTAACTGCGGCAAAAATACCACTGACGGCCAGTCCCATATCATGACCCCCACGACCAATGTATGCAAAGTTAATGGCCTGATCTGCTTTGTCAAAAAGGGTATTTTTGACCTGTGCTTTTTCCAGTACATCAAAATCGACGGAAGCCCCGCCAAACGGAATGACCGTGCACATGGCAGCATCGATGTTTGCGTATCGCTCCATCAATGTTTTTGGATAACCGGGCGAAACCGAAACAATTCCATCGACTTTTTTCATGGTAAAAGCTTCCAGGAATTTATCCATGTTATAGGCAAACAGGAATTTAGGAGGACGTTCGTGTTTTGGTTTATCCAGATAGAAATCGTTTCGCCAGGGATCCTGCATGTCAATAATAAAGGGTATTCCGAATTTTCGCTTCCAATACCTGCCCAGTACCATTACGGGAAATGCCGTGGTTGAGAAATAGATCAAGTCGAAACGGCGCTTCCTGATTAGCGCATTGCAGGTTTTAAGGTAGAACCAGAGTGCACGGTATCCCAGGTTTCCAAGTCCGATTTTTCGTGTGAATTTTGGATTAAAGGCTTTGATCCGGATTACATTTGCACTTTCAGGGATTGTGTCGAGTAGCAATGGATCTTCGCTCATTTCAACAAAAACTGGTTCGACTGTCACAACCGTAGCATCCCAACCCATTTGAGGAAAATAGGCCAGGCTTTGTCGCACCCGGTGCATGTCGGCAGCGTTTATGGGAGGGAAATTTGGGGAAATAATCAATACTTTTTTCATGATCCTTTTGTGTTTAAAGCATCCTGTACCCAGTCAGTCAACCATTGCTCCTGTCTTTCCCAGCAAAATTTCTCCCGGGCTGCCTTCAAAGCCGCTGTTTTAGCCTTTGAGAGACGTTCAGGGTCGGAAAATAAATTATTTAGCAATGATGAAAGTTCCTCTTGATTTTTATTCCTGAAAAGGAAGACAGCTTCAGGCGCCTCCCTGGCCACCTCCTGCTGCCCGAGTGTATCCGATGCAACCACGGCGATTCCACCCTGGAGATATTGTAATATTTTATTGGTTATGGTCAGGTTCCTGCTTTCAGGAATATATTCCTCTGTGGCAAGCCCGATGTCGTGCTCTGCAATCCTCGAAAGAAGTTGATTGTGTGGCACCAAAGGGTGAAAAAAAAGCTGATGTCCCCGATCTGCCGGAAAACGTTGTATGAGTTCCTGCCGGAAATTTTGAAACAAGTTTCCGCGCAAATGCAGTTCAAGTGGAAATTTTACATCCCGCAGACTTTCAAGAAGAAATTCAAGACCCCGACCCGGACCAATGGTCTGCGAATACCAATGAACTGAAGGGAGGGCAGGATTAACGCGGTCCTTCGTCAGATGATCGATTTGATTCCGGTCACTGAAAGGAAAAACGTTCTGTAAAACTTTAGGCGGAGAAGTTCCGGCAAAAGCGCCAAGGGCATTGGCCATGGCCAGGGATGTGGTGTAGGAAAGAACACCTTTTTGCAAAGCCATCTTCTCGTATCGTTCAAGAAGCCTGACAGGGCGTGATCGGTTAGCCTCAGGTAGCAGGTCGTGCGAGTACCAGTCCTCCATGTCAAACGCTACTTTGAACCCCTTTTGAATTAGTTTACAACCGATCACTGTGCTAATTTCCTGATGACAGGTGTACAAGTCAGCCTTTTCCCGAACGGCAGCCTCAAGATTCTTATGATAGTCATAACCCAGGGCATAAATATTGTCAAGGCCAAACCGCGCAATGACTTCACCAGCTCCCCGTCTTATCAGCCGCTCCTTAAAACGGTACCATCCTGCTGCCTGCGAAGGTATCATATTAACGACCCCTTTCAGGGTGACTCCGGAACCTGCGATAAGATTCCGGTCCTCTTCAAGTAAAACAGGATTGGTAAAAGTGGTGAGGATGGTCACATTAAAACCGGCTTTTGCAAGCGTGATCGATTCTTTGACTACCCGGGGATTGCGGCACAGGTGACTTTGTGTTAAAATGCAAATCTTTTTTTTCATGGTGATCCTGTTTTTTTCATCAGCACATGAATTTTACTTCTCAACAATTTCGCCGCTTTCCATCCAAATACATGTTTTGTCGTCTCGATCAGTCTGCCCCCCATGAGCGGGAGGTCAGGCCGTTTACCGGTTTTGTGCACTTCACCTTCACATTCGGCGACGAGTTCAGGAAATTGTGGATAGGCATTGATCGCAATTTCCTGATAAAGTGTAGCCATCGCTTGCAGGAAACGGTCGGATCTGGTATGCGCCATCAGATATTGTGCTTTCAGGTTCAAAGCGAGAAGGGCGCTCCGGAGGTTCTCTATTTTATTGGCTTTGGCAGAGATATTTCCTCCCAGTGTAAAC
>Ga0247842_10006743_pt1 | contig 12822 bp, 10 predicted proteins | sample LaCruzMarch2015__3_FD_192411 | JGI IMG/M metagenome (GOLD analysis project Ga0247842, IMG submission 192411) | Freshwater microbial communities from meromictic Lake La Cruz, Castile-La Mancha, Spain - LaCruzMarch2015_19m | ecosystem: Environmental > Aquatic > Freshwater > Lake | place: Spain...
AAATTCTTATACATAATTCCTCCTTTGCCTCAGGCCTTTTAATATAGCGAAATGCCATACTAGCTGCCCAAAGTCGGGAACAGCCGTTGATCAATCATATAGATTAACTAACGTGCTGCTTCCGATGGGAGGAGAATATACTAACACCTCCTACTCCGCCAAGGCTTCGTAGGATTCGCAATTATTCATTGAATGAATAATTGCTCGACATGCACTGTAATGATCTGACTTATTAATGATCATCTGTTATCATAGATATCCACCTCTGACAACTGATGAGTAGAGTATAGCACAAAAGTGCCATAATGTCAATGCTTATAATACCAATAAATCAAGTCATTACAAAAAGTGCATGTCGAGGGTAAAACTAAGATTTACTAGGGGGAAGTCTATAAATATAGAATAGACTCCCCCGTCTTTTTAATTAGTTCAATTACATTTTACATTGATATGTTTTTTCCTGACCATTTATTAAAAGCAAAAAGATTGATATTCCTAAAAATATCAGTAGTCTCATACCTTATCATAATGTAGTCGGTCATATCTGCTGCCGTTATCGCAATTGTTAGAACCGCGTAAGCGAATAATGACCATAACCACATTTTTCCGGAAATATAGAACTGAGTTGTGAAAATATCCACTATTAAAGAAATAACGAATAAGCTTATCACTACTGCAGAGATTATCCCTATTTTTCGTAATATTTTTTTTCGTATAATTGATCGTTTCTTGGATGCCTTTGTAAAATTCTTTGCAAATTCAATAGCTTTTGAATTACATAAGTCTGGTCCCCAATCGCCCAAGATACTATTCAAACGAATATCTTTACATGTTTGAAAAACTACAAACAATTCTTTTATGGTCAAACCTCGAGTTACCTCTAATAAAGAACCCATACATTTGTAACCAAAAAAGGCTGCAGACGTATAATGTCCATTAACATCTTTTCTTGTGTCATTCATGGTTTTTCTCCTTTTTCACTGGGCTTTTAGTATAGCGAAATGCCATACTAGCTGTCCCAAGTAATCGGGAGCAGCCGTTAAGTTGGAATTTGCTATATTCCAAACTAACGTGCTGCTTCCGAAAGAGGAAATCCTCGACATGCACTGTAATGATCTGACTTATTAATGACCATCTGCTATCGTAGACATTTTACCTCTGATAGCTGAAGTCTAAAATATAACACCAAAACAGAGCTGAGTCAACGTTTATAGCACAATAATTTACTTTTAAACGCAATAGTGTGTTATGAAAAGGACGGACCTTTTTATAACATTATTGAGTGTTTTGTACAAGACTAGCTGTGACGCTTTCGAGTGTTTTATTAGGATTCCAGAGCCAGTAAACAGCAGCGACTGAGGCGGTTTTGCCTTTCCAAATTTCCATTGGATTAGTACATGGAGTGGTTGTCACTTCTCCGCCACTGGCGACTAGTAATATATCTTTGTGGAATACTGCTATGCTGATAGGGTAAGAGATAGTAAATTTGTGAAGCGCCTCGACAAGATTAGTTAGTTGCATACTAAATGTTAAAACTTTTGGATAATAGACGGTTTGGAATAATTTCTGAAGCTGAGCAAAAGAAGCGATTAGCAGTGTATTTGGACGCTCAACTAATTGTGCTGTACTATTTTTAATCAAATCAATAGCATCGCGCGTGATTACTAGTGGTCCTACATATTCGCGAACGAAATTTTCATATAAGACTGCTGTTTCACTATTACGTCCGGCGTCACCTATAAGTAAGACTCCTGTGCCCCAATCTCCGACTGCCTTCATCTCGATTAGTGAGTTACCTGCTAGTCCGCCAGATGGATTGCTGGGTCCATATATTACGTCGGTCATACTAGCTGGAATAGACTTTTTTAAGATGTCTGGCAAGAGTACGCGAACTTCACCTACTCCAGTTTGGAGCACGGTCTGATATGATTCGGCGACACTTATAAAACCGAGTTTGTTACCGCCAATAATGCCTAATCGCCCACGTCTGGATTTCTGTTCTGGTTTGGACCACTCAATATCAGGATATAAAGGTTTGTCTGAGGTTTGTTGATGCCAATAGGGATGTTCCATGTTCATACACTGACCTCGATACTAATTGGGCAATGATCAGATCCCATTACCTTTGGATGAATTTGAGCATTTGTGATTTTGTTGGCTATTGATTTACTAGCTAACCAGTAGTCTATGCGCCAACCGATGTTACGAGCACGAGCATTGGCCCAGTGGGTCCACCAGGTATAAGCATCGTGTTTGTCAGGATATTTGACACGGAAGATATCGATAAAACCAGCTTTTTCGAATGTGTCGAAACCAGCTCGTTCCTCATCTGTAAAACCGTGTTTACCTATGTTTTGTTTAGGATTTGCCAGGTCGATTTCGGTGTGAGCAACATTTAAATCACCGCAAAACAACACGGGTTTATGTTTTTCTAGAGTTTTGATGTGTTCCAAAAAAGCTGGGTCCCATTGTTTATGACGCAAAGTCAGACGAGATAAATCTTCTTTAGAATTAGGGGTATAAACAGTCACAACCCAAAATTTATCAAACTCGGCACTAATAACTCTACCCTCTTTGGCCGGGTCACCGTAATCGTCACCGGCTAGTTTGTATTTTTCGGCGATTTCATCAGTAAAACCGTTAATAACACTAATTGGTTTGATTTTGCTAAAGATAGCTGTGCCAGAATAGCCTTTTTTATCGGCTGAATTCCAATATTCTTCATAATCTGGCAAATCAGTTACAGCTTGACCTCGTTCAGCTTTTGTCTCTTGGAGACATAAAATATCAGGCTGTTCGGTCTCAATGAATGAAGAAAACAACCCTTTATTTATAACTGCACGGATTCCATTAACGTTCCAAGAGTATAGTCTCATATCTTTATTATAGTACAGATTACTTTAATCCTGAGCCTCTGATGTACCTATATTAATAACACTGCTTCGCTCCAGGTCTGAATTGGGCCCCGGCGCCATTTCAGACTTGGGTTCCAGGGTGTCATCAATATAGGTACATCAGAGGCTTTGGCTCTATTTGAAAGCAAAAATATTCCTCATCTTGAAAAAATCAACGGGTGGCGTTCGGCGGGGCAGCCCCGGTTTTGCAAGAAATTGTAATCAATTTTTGAGAACCTGGGGCGGACCGGACGACAGGACCCGCAAGGTTAGATGAATCAGGTACTTTTAATTGCCCGACGAGCATCGCGCTCTTGGTCGCGACGTTTTATAGTTTCGCGTTTGTCATAATTTTTCTTGCCTTTTCCTAGAGCAATGACTACTTTTATAAAACGACCTTTGGTCAATAATTTAAGTGGTACGATGCTCATTCCAGACTGCTTTCGAGCATAAAAATCATCAATTTGTTTGCGTTTGGCGAGGAGTTTTCGAGCAGATGTATCAATACTTCGTGCTCCAACTATGCCTTTTTCATTTAATTTAAGGCTAAAACTGGCATTATTGAGCCATAATTCGTTATCTCGAATACTAACGAAAGAACCCTTTAATTGTACATGGCCGTCACGGGCAGCTCGTGTTTCTGGACCAGTCAGAGCAATTCCCACAACTAATTCATCGTCTAGTGCGTAGTCAAATTTTGCACGACGATTGACGATTCCATTGCTGATTTTGGACTTCTTTTTCTGTGCCATAACAAGACCTATTGTAACAGATATAGTTATAGAAGTGATTTTGCAAGTTCGAGTAATATTTGAGCGGACTTAGGCCAACTAAATTGTGCGATATGTTTCTGGCCTTTTTTAATGATAACTTCACGGACTTCTGTGTCGTCAAGTTTTATAATTTTATCGGCGAAATCGTGTGGATTATTAGGATCAGCATAAAGTGCCCCCTCCCCCGCTACCTCATGAAATATAGGCAATTCACTAACAACTGCTGGTACGCCCATGGCTAAAGCCTCAGCAATGGGCAGTCCATATCCTTCATCATGACTAGCGGTCACCAAGACAGCGTTGTCGGCTAGCAGTGTTGCATACTGCTCATCAGTTACGCCGTTATGGAAGACCACGTGAACGTCAGCAGGTATATTAGCCATAAATTCCGATTTGCGTTTCGGAGCAATTCGACTTAAAAGATGCAATGTGTGATTAGGTAACCATTGCATACTAGCTATTAAAGTCTCAACGTTTTTATAAGGCATAAATGAGCCCATATAAACTAAGTTTCTAGGTCCCGTTTTGTCGTGTGTGACAGATTTAGATATCAGTTCTAATAAATTTTGTGGTGCGTCTGGTACTACTGTTATTGGTCTATAAGTTGCACGAACCTTTATTAGCTCTTTTTTTGTCATTTCGCTGACTGTTACTATAGCGTCAGCTCCATTTAAAACTATCCTCTCAGGAACGTAACTCATATGGAATAATCTCCAGCCGATACGAATAGCAAAACTAAGCTGTCTAGGAGGTGTTGGATGATGAAAATATATTAAATCATGGATTGAAAGGATAAGTTTGAACCGGTGACCGAACGATCCCATGGTTTGCATTGGGCTAAAAACTATATCTGGATGGTATCTGTTTAAAATTAATGAAGTAAATGGCTCTTTGGGTGAAGTTGGTTTATGGATGAGAATACAGTTAGCATTTGGGGGTAATAATTTTTTTTGAGCTTCATCACAAATTATGAATGTAACGGACGTGAGTTTTGATAATGCGGAACCTAATTCAGCACCGTAACGACTAATGCCGTCATGAAAATCAGTTCGAATATAACGTGCGTCAAAAAAAAGTTTCATATCTACAAGTAATTTTAGCATGTTATAATTAACGACATATGAAAATCTTAATTGCGTCGGATTTACACTGGCCAACGATTAATGGAGTATCGACATCTAGTCGTACTTTAGCCCAAGGTTTAGCTGCTCATGGTCATGAAGTAATGGTTATTGCTCCTAGCCAAACTGGTAAAAGATACAAAGAAATTGATGTCAACTATACTGTTGCTCGTACCGCTTCAATACCCTTTTTGCTTTATCAAAAATTTAGAATATCGTTAACTCCTTATCGTGAAGTTAAGAAAATAATTAACGAATTTAAACCAGATGTTATTCATACACAAACGCTTATTATGATTGGGCAAGCCGCTATGAAATATGGTCACAAATTAGGTATCCCGATTGTCAGTACCAATCATGCTATGCCAGAAAACCTTATAGATAATTTGAAATTACTTGCCCCTGTGTCTAGGCCAATTAACTATATGTTAAAAAAATATATTGTGCGTTTTCAATTGAAAGCGGACTATATTACTATGCCGACCCAGACAGCTATAGATATCTTCGGTTCAGCTATCAAACGAGCAACAGTTCCCGTGGAAGCTGTGTCTAACGGAATTGATTTGAGCCGATTTACTCCAACAGCACCGTCAAAAGATCTCTTGAAAAAATTCAAAATTCCAACCGATCGTCCAATTGTTGCCTATGTTGGACGAGTAGACGCTGAAAAACATCTACCAGTTTTAATCGCTGCTTTTGCTAGAATAATCGCCGATAACAAAGCACATTTATTAATTGTCGGTAAAGGTGTAGAAATTGAAAACCTAAAAGAATTAGCCTATGAAATGGGCGTATTCGATCATGTTACATTTACCGGATGTGTAAGTGATGAAGATATAGTTAATTTACATAAAGTTGGCACGGTATTTTGTATGCCTTCGCCGGCAGAGCTACAAAGTATAGCGATGTTGGAAGCGATGGCAAGCGGTCAGCCAGTTGTGGCAGTTGATGCTGGTCCATTGAAAGAATTATGCCAACACAAACGTAACGGTTATCTTTGCGAACAAGATAATGACAAAGAAGTTGCTAAAGCATTGACAAAAATTATCAGCAATCCCGATTTGCGCGAATCGATGAGCAAAGAGAGTTTAGCTATTGCTGGTACTCATGATTTGCAAAAAACCTTGAAACGATTTGAAAAAATTTATACCGATTTGATTAATGCGTAAATTTTTCAATTGCATCTGCTACTGTGTCTGGTGTCTCGTAATGTGTCAAATGTCCGACGTTTTTAATAATTTCTAGTTTAGCGTTGGGAAATAATTTTGCTAATTCTCGCTGTTTTATGATTGGAGTTATATCATCGCGATCTCCGGCAATAATTAAAGTTGGAACATTGACGATTTGTGCTACATCGCGAACATTATGACGTGTTGAAGTTTTAAATGCTTCGGCAGCTACTTTGCTATTTGCAAATGAACTAAAATGAGTTAAGTGCTGATTGTGAATAAATTTGCGCAAGTCTTTATCGCGAGTTTTAGCCATTGTGGTGCTCATAACCATAACGGTCGGTTTAGACGACAGCCAACGCATTGCCATACGCTCTGGCAACATACGTCCTAGCCAATAATAAAATAATGCTAGTCGAGTCATGATTGCTTTTGGCCCTTTTAGAGCTGGAGCTCCAATTGGATTAACTAGAATTAGCTTTGTAATTTTGCTCGGGTTTTCACTAGCGTAACTGCTCGTGACAATACTTCCAAACGAATGCCCTAGTAAAATTGGAGGTGTTGATAAGTCTAAATTATTAATAAATTCATCTAACCATATAACATAATTTTTGAGAGAATGTTCGTTATTTAGCGGTTTAGTCTCACCAAAACCAGGTAAATCAGGTACGATGACTCGATATCCATTTAAACGCTTAGCAATTAATTCAAGTCCATGATGTGTACCACGAAACCCATGAATCATAATGATAACTGGTAATTTAGGTTTGTCGTTGTACGTGTAATAAACTGTTCCATCTAGTTCATGTCGAATACTCATATCTACAACTATAACAGCATATTCTGACTATCAAAACCCTAAACCACGGGTGACGTTCGGTGGGGCCGCCCCAATATTGTTTTATTGTAATCAATGAAAAATATTAGGGGCAAACCGGACGACAGGACCCGAGGGGGTTTTGACTATCTACCAACCCCGCCTCTGTTATGTTATGCTGTTACGGATGATTGCTGATATTACAATTACTGAAAAAAGTTTTGGATCTAAAATCTTGATGAGCAAGATTAAATTTAGTATTGGCGACAGCGAAAAGGTCGGTGTTGTTGGCCGTAATGGCGTCGGTAAAACAACACTTTTTGAAATTTTATCTGGGAATGACAAAGATTTTACCGGTGAAATAATTTTTAAACGTGGCACAGTCGTAGTCACAACAGCTCAGGAACATCATGATATGGGTGATACTACCGTTTTGCAGTATGTGCTGGCTGGGTTACCTGAGTATGCAAAACTAAGCCGTATTATTGAGACTTATCCGGCGACTATGGGCGATAATATGAAATTGATTGACACTTATACGCAGGCATTGATTCGATTTGATGACAAAGGTTTTTATCAAATCGAGGAACGGATTGAGCGTGAACTTGATAATTTTCAGTTACCGGGCGTGGCCCATCGACTCTTCTCTACTTTATCTGGCGGTGAGAAACGATTAGTTGAAGTTGTAAAAATAATGCATAGTGATGCCGATTTGGCGCTTGTAGACGAACCGACTAACCACATGGATTATATTGCCAAGGCACAATATATTGACTGGATGAAAACTGCTCGCGAGGCAATGTTAGTGGTGACTCACGACCGCGAGGTGCTAAAGGAAGTCGACAGAATTATCGAATTAAAGGATGGTGGGTGTGTTAGCTATAAAGGAAATTATGATGCTTATTTGAAGCAAAATGCAGTTAGTACTGGTACGAAAATGAACGATTTTGAGATGGTCGAAAAACGAATTGTCAATCTAAAACAAAAAATTATTGATTATCAGCGACTCAAAGAAAAATCACGTAATCCTAGCACGATTCAAAAATTCAAACGTCTAGAAGAAAACTCGCGCAAAGAATTGGCTGAATTGCAAACCAAAGAGAAGCCAACTTTTTGGATTGATAAAGAATCTGCTGAAAATCTGAATTATAAAGTTGCTGCACAATATGATAAATTCAAAGCTAGAAATATTCGGATGAATTTTAAAAATGACGAATCGCGTAGTAAACATGTGTTGATAACCACACGTGATTTGTCGATTGGTTATGAACAACCTTTATTTACAGGTATTAATATTGATTTGCGCGAAGGCGAAGCTTTGGAGTTACGAGGACGTAATGGTTGCGGAAAAACTACGTTAATTAAAGCCTTGTTGGGTGACAAAACTCCAACACAATTTGTGGGAGAAATCATATTTGATCCAAATGTCAGAATTGGAATATACGAGCAAGAGGTGTTACCTACTTATTTTGATCTACCATTAGACGTTGCGATTGAGCGAATGTATTTGGACCGAAGTTTGTCCATATCGACTACAAAGGTCCGCAGTTTAATGAGTGACTATCTTTTCAATGAAAGTGATATCAATACGCCGATTTCACGTCTTTCTGGTGGTCAAAAAGCTAGGTTTCAGTTGATTACAATGCTAGCTAATAACCCGCAGCTTTTAATTCTGGATGAACCTACGAATCATTTGGATTTACCTAGTATCGAAGAACTTGAAACAGCACTTGCAAAATATACTGGAGCGATATTATACGTTAGTCATGACGATTATTTTCGCAAAGCAATTGACGGTGACGTGTTGATGATTAATTGAAACAACTTATGCTATAATTAACCCATGAATTCTCGCCGTCCGGGTGGTTTTGCTTTACCTACTGTGCTAATCGCATCTATAATTATGTTGACTGTACTATTAGTGGCGGTTACATCGACAGTTGCAGTCCGCGTATCGTTAAAATCGCAATATTATAACCAGTTATCTCAACTAGCTGGCGATGCTGGAATTGCATATGCCAAAGCTTGTTTGGATTCTAGCAATAATGTTCCACAATGGGGCAATGGTACTGCTTATACAGCAGGTGGTCCTTTGATGCCAGACACAAACTGTGATGGTACTCGATTAGCAAGTTGTCCAGCTAGTCCAGCTGATGCTGCTTGTCATTTTGTTTCGGTTAGTGATGGCTCCCCTAGTATATTTACAGTAGGTCTTCCGGAACTTGGTCCTAATGGTAAAGCAAGCAATGTCATTTCTGTTGGTTCGACTAATCTGCTGAGGTCATCAGATAGTAGTACGTGGCGTACGTATTCTCAAAATAGTAAGCTTGTGATAAATGATCCCACGTTGCCTACAGTACAGGTATATGCTTGGGGTGGTGGTGGTGCTGGTGGAACTATTGGCGGATGGACTTATGGCTCTTATGGTGGTGCTGGTGGTGCGGCTCAAGGTACATTAAACATATCCCCTGATGTATCATATCCAATTGTTGTTGGTGGCGGAGGGACTATAAATAGCTATTCAAGTGATTTCAAATGTGCTATTGGAGGTGGTGGATGTGCATCAAATAATAATGCCGACAATAGGTACTGTGGTGGTGGTGGTGGATATTCCGGAATATTCAGATCTTCTGTTTCTCAGATTAACGCACTTCTTATTGCTGGTGGTGGTGGTGGTGGTGGAAGTGTGTGGTCTACTAATGGTACTACCACGAGCCAGTCTGGAGGAGCTGGTGGTGGCGCTAGTGGCCAAATTGGTTATGGCCAAGTAGACGATTCATATAAAGGTAAGCCTGGAACTCAATCAGCAGCTGGTGCAAATACGAGCGGTACTTATATGTATGTTGCTGGTACAGCTGGTGCGAATATTCAAGGAGCGTTACAAGGTGGTACAACAGTATCTTACAGCTATGGTGGTGGTGGAGGAGGAGGCTATTGGGGTGGCTCTGCAGGAAGTTATTATTATGCATCACCTGTTTATCCAGTCCATCAAATGCAAGGTGGTGGTGGTGGATCAGGACATTTTAACCCAGCCTATGTAAGTTCTGGGCTATTGACTGCTGGATCTGGAACTACGCCAGGTGATTCGAGTAACCCGCTACGAGGATCAGCCGGTAATGCAGGTGGTTATCAGGGTAATGGAAGTGCTGGCGTCGTTATTATTTCCTATCCCACCGGTTCTATAACAGCAACAGGTGGTACGGTAACTACTTCGGATGGAAACACTATTCATACCTTTACAAGTAGCGGAACTTTTGTAGTTACATTACCTGAAGTTGTATATGACAAAACCTACACCTCAGTTTAGTTCTATTTGATTAAATATATATTAAGTGTTATGAAAAGGACGGACCTTTTTAGAACACATTATTTTAATAAAGATAGGATTGTGCGGGCTTCGGTTGTATTTTTAGTGTGCATTAGTTGATCGCGAAGTTCGCTAGCGCCGGGAAAATCACGGATATATATTTTGAAATAACGCTTTAGAGGGTCGAATTTACGCGACTCTAGTTCGGATGAATATTTATCATGCAAATTTAAATGTAACTTTAATAATTCGAGTAATTCCTCACGTGTATGCTCCCTCTTCTCAACTTCGAATGCGAATGGATTATGGAAAACACCACGGCCAATCATAATGCCGTCGATACCGTCATATTGTTGCACTAATTCTAGTCCATGTTGTCGATCACGAATATCACCATTAATTGTTATTAGAGTTTGAGGTGCAATTTCGTCGCGGAGTTTTATAATTTCTGGAATGAGTTCGTAGTGGGCATTAACTTTAGTCATCTCTTTACGAGTTCGTAAATGAATTATTAAGTTAGCTACATCTTGTTGTAATAAATATGTTATCCAATCTTGCCATTGCTCGACAGCAATATCAGCCAATCGAGTTTTAACGCTAATAGATAAACCGCTGGTTTTAGTAGCAGCAATTAATTCACCAGCTAATTCGGGTGTACGAATCAATCCACTGCCCGATCCACTATGTACGATTGATTTATCTGGACAACCCATATTGATATCAATTGCGCGAAACCCCATATCGACTAGTGCACAGCTCATTTTCGCGAATTCGTCAGGTTTATTACCCCAAATTTGGGCAACCATCGGCTGCTCGTCATTAGTGAACATCAAGCGTCCTCGAGTACTATGGATGCCTTTCTCGCTACAAAAACTTGATGCGTTGGTAAATTCGGTGAAAAATACATCAGGACGAGCCGCTGCTGCTATGACATGACGAAATACAACGTCAGTCACCTCTTCCATTGGGGCAAGGATAAAAAATGGCTTTGGTAATTCGTTCCAAAAATTTGTCATAAATACTTTCTAATTATTTCATAGTGGTCTGAAAATGAAAAACCTCCCCCTCGTAGCAAAAAAATGCTACGAATTGCTGGGGGAGGCGTGGCTCATTATAAATTGATTTAGAGATGTACAAATCGTTTGGTGCGTTATTAATGCATTGATGTTTTGATTCTTGTGCCATAATGGTACTTTTCCTCTTAATACTCTGTAGAAGCTATTGGCTATTGGACGAATTGCTTGAGCAATCTTTTTTTAGAATGAATATCATAGATATCTATTCTTTTTTGATCCAATGTTTTTGCTTCATCGATTTATTACATCTTGTTTTTATTACACATTTATTTTTTTAACTTACTCTTATTATTTAGATGAAAACGGATCACCTCTTTTTGGATTTAGTTAAAAAATAATGATAAACTTAACACGATTTTCTCTAATCAATTTATAAAAATACACAACAGACGAAGTCTGCGTCAGCATAAACCGTCAGTCCGTTGCAAGACGATAGTATCAGATTGATTAATAAACGTCAACACCTTTATAAAATATTATCAAGCAAATCTTGCTCAAAAGCCAAAATCCCCTTGTAAGACTGGTCGTAATTAGACACGTCAGGAAGATTTAACTGAGTGATATGTGTCCATACGGCATTGATTAATTTCGCAAAACGATCAAGTTCGTTTTTATCAAAATCAGTATCTAGTGACACTATTTCACCAGATATAGTTGGCTCGATAAACTGCATTATGCCTTTTTCTACTTTATAACCACGATAATCTCTGGCATTTTCTATCAGTAATTTATAAAACAATAATTGTTGTTTGTATTTATGAAGTCTAATCTTTTCATACTCAGTTTTACCAGTCCAATTAGTCGATGGTTTGCCAGTTTTATAATCTATAACTTCGATCACTTTATTACTACTGTTAATATTGACTAGATCTAATTTGCCAGTCAAATGCGCATTACCAATAATAGAATGTTGACTAGCAAAATTTAACTCAGTTTGTTGCAGGATTGTAAAAGTATCGTATTTTTTATCTAGAAATATTTGCAAAGCATCGCTTCCCTTTTGTAAGAAATTTTGAAAATTCCTTTTCATTAAGTGCTGGTTTTTAAGATTTGATTCAAAATTAGCTATTACGTCTTCAATTGCTTTGCGTTTACCAGTTGATACTAAATGTGTGTGTGCATTTTGCAACGTATCATGTATCGCTGTGCCGAAAGCGGCATTTGGGCTCATCGCCTGAGGAAATCGTAATAAATTCTGCAGTAGAAACATTGATGGTCCACCGCGTGAGACATCTAGGAAATTATGCAAATGAGTAACACTTAATTTATAATTTTCGAGCATTGGTAATAATAATTCGCGCATTTGGACAGTCGTAGAATCAGTCAGCGATTGATACCAAGCTAATTCAGCAGATTCTATTAATCTTTCAATATTACTAGGTGATGTTATTGGTTGTGGTTTCCATTTGTCGCCTAGTAAAAAAGCAGCGCGCAAAGTGTTTTTGCCATTATCATCGCTGAGGCTATAACTGATATTTAGTTGTTGCTTAGCTCGAGTTATGGCTACATAAAATAACCGCAACCTTTCATCTTCGGTTTCACCGGCTGGAGCAAGTGGCAAATTTTCTGGATAATTAATCAGACGATTTTTACTGCGTGCGTGTTCGCCCCAAACTGTATCGACGGTGTTCATAACGTAGACAGTCTCGAATTCTAAGCCCTTTG
>Ga0247842_10006745_pt1 | contig 12821 bp, 11 predicted proteins | sample LaCruzMarch2015__3_FD_192411 | JGI IMG/M metagenome (GOLD analysis project Ga0247842, IMG submission 192411) | Freshwater microbial communities from meromictic Lake La Cruz, Castile-La Mancha, Spain - LaCruzMarch2015_19m | ecosystem: Environmental > Aquatic > Freshwater > Lake | place: Spain...
ACATGAGCGCGCCGCCTGCGTTGAAGAGATCAAGCAGGCTTTTTTCCACGGCACGCGGCGGTCCGGGCTGAGGTGAGGTTTCGCCTGCGGGGGTTTCCTGGGCCAGGGCGGTAAAAGGCGCGATAGCAGCCAGCACGAACGGCAGAAGCAGACGGAGGAGGGGACGGAGTTTGTGGGTTTTCATGATTCGGGCGGTTTTTGCTGCAACGCCTCCCGGGCGGGTCCGGCGTGACGGGTTTGGGGATATATGACGGTGATGTCGGTGGCAACTTCGCGCGCGGCGTCGGTATCGCCGGCCAGCAGGTGGGCTTCACGGGCCAACCAGAGGCCTTTCGCCGCCTGTTCCCGGGAAGTTCCGTGAAAAAGGAAAGGGTAAAGCGCCAGGTCGAGTGTCTCGTTGAGCAGGCGTTTGCGCTCGGCCTGCACCGGCGGATCTTCGCTCCAGCGCGGATTCTCCCCGAGTAGGGCACGCAATGCGGCGAGGCGCGTCTCCGCGAGGAGCAACTTGGTCTCCAGGAGCAACTCCGGGTCTTCCGTGCGCGCAGCCATCTCTTCGGCCTCGCGCGAAGCTTCATCCACGCGACCCAAACGAAGCAGGGCCTGGAGCCTTCCGCGCAGGGCACGCCCGCGATCCTGCTCGTTCCATGCCTCGGTTTCGATCCGCCGGAACAGATCCAAGGCCTCGTTGTGGCGGTTCGCGTCGGCGGAAAGCAGAAGAATATCACCGTAGACGATGCCCGCTTTGGCGGCCGGCGACTCGGGCACGGAGAGAAAAGGCTCGAACCGCTGCCAGAGCAACCGGGCAAAGGCCGTGCGGCCGATCACGGGGTCCTTGATCACCGTTTCGAGGTCGGGATCCGGACCAAAAATGATTTTTTCCACCTCGTTGCGATTGATCGAAATGACGGCGGCTTGTTGTCCGGCAACTGGCGCCGGAATGCGCAGCTTGAACACCTTGTCGTCCGCCCCGGCAAGGCGCCCGGTGCGTTTGTTTCCGTCAACATATTCGACCGTGTCCTGCGCGGAAACGAAGGACAGCATGAGCACGGTTGCGATGGCTGTGGAGACTCGGTGCTTCATGATGAACCCTCCGGTGCGGCAGGAAGTTTTTTCAGCTTCTCTCTCGCGCTCTCCGCTTCGGGCAACGAGGCGAGGTCCTCGCTATTGGCCAGTTCCTCGTAGGTCTTGCGGGCGGCCTCGAGATCGTTGATCTGCTCGAAAGCATCGCCGCTGCGCAGGTAAGCCTTGGCCACGGCCTCGCGCCATTTGCCATAAAGAATGTAGATGCGCTGGTAGTAGGGAATGGCTTTGGCCGGTTGATTGCGCTGCATTTCGAGTTCGCCGAGGGCAAGGAGGGCTTGGGCCTTGAGCTTTCCGGAGACATTTTCCACCGCGAGCAATCGCGTGTAGGAGTCCACGGCTTCATCGAGACGATCCCCTTCCACTTCGAGGCGGGCTCGTGTCAGGAGCACATCGCCCATGAGCGGCGACCATGGCGTGTCGCGCTCAATGCGCGCATAGTAGTCGAGCGCCGTCTGCGTGTCATTCTGCTCCAACGCCATTTTGGCCAGGGCGCCAAGCGCTTTGTCTTTCTGCGGCGCGCGCGGGTGCCACTTGAGCATGTCGCGGTAGAGGTTGGAGGCCAGTTCCCGCCGCCGGGAGGCCTCGGCCGGATCTTTTTGCTCTGCCGCCTCAAGCATCTGGGCTTCCGCGCAGTCGGCCAAGACCGCCGAACTGGTGGTTGGCGCGTCGGCCAGGACCGAGGCTTCGCGGAGCAGTGCTTGCGAGAGAGCGGGGTCGGATTTCTTCACGGCCTGCGCCAGGGCCCAGATGGTTCGCACGGTGAGCACCGGCTGCTTTTCCTGTTCCGCCTGCGTGCGCAGGGCGCGGAGTTCGGCCAGATGATCGAGTTTTTCGGAGTCGCCTTTGTACAGGCACCCCAAGCCAAGGAACAGGTCCTCGACCGCGTAGGCCGTGGGGTCATTTCCGAATTTTTTGATCGCCGCCCAGTATTCCTCTTTCGCTTTGTCCGGTTGGTCTTCCTGCCGCCATGCTGTGCCGATGAGGAAAAGGGCTTCCGCCGAGCGCGGGCTGTTCGGGTATTGGGCGAGAAATTTCCGCATCAACTCGCGCAGGCCTTCGTGGTCCTCCTCCAGCTTGAGAACCTTGGCCAGTTTGAACTGCGCATCCTCGTGGAAGCGTCCGGCACCGACGGGTACCCCGGTATAGACCTCCTTGCCCTCGTCCGACTTGGCTTGGGCCAGCAGCGCGTCGCCGAGGAGGATACGCGCTTCGGCGTTTTCCGCGCCGTCGGGATATTCTTTCAGGTAGGCCTTGAGTTCCTTTTCGGCTGTTTCGTAGTCGCGCATGGATTGCGCGCTGTAAGCGTGACGGAAGGCGGCGGGGCCGTGGAGCACGCCTTTGGGGTATTTGCCAGGAAGGGCGGCCAGAACCTCGCGTGCCTCGGGGAACTTTTTCGCGAAGGCCAAAGCCGACCCGTGCCAATAAGCGGCCGGCTCGCCGAGTTCGTGATCCGGGTATTTCGCGGGAAATTGTCCGAACAATTCGGCGGCTTCGTCGTTGCGCTCGGCCAGCAGCTGGGTGAATCCCTGCATAAAAAAAGCACGCGGGGCCTGGTCGGTGCCGGGGAACTTCTCAACGAGCCCGCGAAAGGTCTCCACGGCGGAATCGTGATCCCCGGCCTGCTGCTGGGAAATGCCTTGCAGATAAAGAACAAGCGGAAGTTGCTTCGACTGCGGGAAGCGTCCGGTAAAAAGAAGTGCGGTCTCGATCGCTTTGTCATAGCGCTCGATCGCCATCCAACTCTGCAGGGTGGTGAGCGATGCCTGCTCGACCACCGGATCCGGATCCATCGCGCGTAGCATGTCATCGAGGAGCAGGGCGCACTCGCGGAAGCGGTCCTGCTGGTGGAAGGCGCTGGCCAAACGGAAGCGCACCGAAGCGTCGAATGAAGGTATTTTTTCCAAGTTCTTCAACTCTTCACCAGTCTCACGAGCCACCTGACGAGCTTGGGCGCGTTCAAAAATGTCGGGGGCCGAGGTGGCATCAAGGTCCTCGAGACGGGCCTTGATGTCCTCCAAGCGGCGTTGTTGGTACGCGGTGAGCCGTTCGCGCGGCCAGATGGCCTGGAGGGCACGGATTGCCTCGCGCGGTTTGCCCTGTTCGAGAAATTTTTCGCCGAGGGCCATGGCCAACGTCTGGAAGGTCGCGATTTGCGTGATGCGGTCCTGCCGCGGAGCCTCCTCCGCGATCAACTCGAGAGCGGCTTCATCCTGCCCCGTCTCGACCAAACTGTGCAACTCAAGCACGGCCGCGCGACCGCGGTGGGGGCTCTGCTCGTTGCCACGGATCGCCTCAAGGGCGGTGGCCGCCTCTTTTTTCTTCCCCTCGACAATCAAGGCTGTGGCCGAGAGCAGGGCCGCATCGCCGACCCGTCGCGAGCCGGGGAATTGCGCGGTGAATCCGCCGAGCGCCTCCCGCGCTTCGGTGTTATGGCCCGTTTGCAGGAGTGCAACGCCGAGCCAGAACGCGAGATTTTCCTGTTTTTCCGGGGTGAGTTTTCCCAGTTTTTGCGCCTCCTCGACGGCCTCGATTGCCTCCTCGAACTTCTGGGTCTGCATCAACGCGGCCGCCAAGTTGTAGCGCACATGCGGCAAATCCGGCGCGGCTTCCTTGGCGCTCCCGAAGTCGCGCAGGAATCCCTCGTAACCGGCGACCGCCTCGTCATAGCGCTTCTCGTTGTAGGCCTTGTCGGCCTTGATGATCACGTCGCGCGCGGTGCCGGCCTCTGGGGCGGGCTCCGAGTTGTTTTGCGCGGGCAGGGGCGCGGTGAGGGCGGCGAGTGCGATGGATACAGCCATCCACCATCTGGTCGTCGCGATCCTCACCCGCCGAAATTGACCCCGCCAAGCGGTGCCGCGCGAGGCCAAAATTACGTTTCCGCCGGGCCAGCCGATGGCAAGATGCAGGAAATGCCTGACGATTCGCCGCTCGAGCCCATGGTCCAAGCTTGGATCCGCCAACCGGAAAGCCGTTCCTTCGACGAGATCCTGCCGCAGTTGCACGATTTTCACTTCTTTCACAACGCACCCTACCGTGCCTTTTGCCAAAGTCTCGGGGTGGATTCTTTGGTCGCACGGTGGCGGGATATCCCCTGCGTTCCGCAGTCGGCTTTCAAACATGCCGACCTGCGCAGCTTTGCCGCCACGGAAACGGTCCAAACATTCCGCACCAGCGGGACGACCGGGGAAGGCTTTGGTCAACACCACTTCCGCACGCTCGAGGTTTATGAGACCGCAGTGAGGGAAGGGTGGCGTCATGCCGGTTTGCCTTCCGGTCCATTTCTGGTCATCGCTCCGCATCCCGAAGAAGCGCCACATTCCTCGCTCAGCCACATGCTGGCCACGCTGGCCGCCAAAGAGGAGTTTGTTGCCCCACGGGGAGTGATCGATCTGAACCGTCTGCGTGATTTGTCCGCGCCGGTTTGCTTGCTCGGCACCGCCCTCGGGTTTCTCCACTTGGTCGAAGCACTCGGGTCGGAGCGCATCGTTCTTCCTGCTGGCTCGACCGCCATGGAAACCGGAGGATACAAAGGCAGCGGCCGCTTTATCGCGCGTCCCCGGCTCTATGCGATGCTCGGCGAGAAGCTCGGCCTTGCTCCCGGAGAGATGATCAACGAATACGGTATGACCGAGCTTAGTTCGCAATTTTATGCCCGCGGTCCGCACGGCCTGCACCACGGTCCCCCGTGGGCCCGCGCCGTGGTGGCGGATCCGGTCACCCTGGAGGAAGTGGCCGAAGGCGAAACCGGCATCCTGCTCATTTACGACGGGGCCAATGTCGGTTCGGTCGTGGGGATCCGCACGCAGGACCTGGCGGTCAAACGCGGCGGTGCCTTTGAATTGCTCGGCCGCGACCCTTCCGCCCTGCCGCGTGGTTGCTCGCGCGCGGCGGACGAATGGCTGACACCATGAGTACGGCAGAACGAGCCGAAGCCATCGCCAGCGCCGCGGAGCCTTTCCGCGCATTGCTCGGGCCGACCTCTGCCCGCGATCTGCTCGCGTGGGTCGCGGCGGACTTGGGGGACGCCTGCGCCCTTGACCGATGGTTTGTCCATGGCGCAGCCCGCACGAAGGCGCTCGCGCCGGACCTCATCCTGCATGTGGTCAGTGGCAACACGCCCCATGCCGCCCTGCAAAGTCTGATTGGCGGGCTGCTCCTCGGTAGCCGCAATCTGGTCAAACTCCCGGGCACCGGCCTCGGCGAAGTCGATGAATTCCTTGCACACCTGCCGGCCGATTTACGCGCCATGGTGGAGGCGTCGGTCGAACTTCCCTCCGCGTGGCTCTCCTCGGCGGATGCCGTGGTGGTTTACGGCTCCGACCAAACGGTCGCCGCTTTGCGCGCGCTGGTCCGGCCCGGGCAAATTTTTCTCGGGCACGGTCACAAGTCGAGTCTCGGTGTGATCTGGCACGATCCGGTCTTTGCGTCGTGCCCCGGCGCGGCCCGCGATGCCTCGCGCTTCGACCAGCAGGGTTGCCTCTCGCCGCAGGTCTTTTACGTGCGGGAGAAGCACCCGGGTTTCGCCCGCCAGTATGCGGAAAAACTTGCCTCGGCCCTCGACCAATTCAACCGCGCCCATCCGCGGGGTCCGCTCGGCCTGGAGGACAAGGCGGAGATGGCCAATCTCCGCGCCGCCTACCGCTTTCGGGCCGCGGGGGACCTCCGGGTGGCGCTCTGGGAGGACGGGGACAATCTGGACTGGACGGTCATTTACGAGGAGGACTCGTGGTTCACCGCTTCACCGCTCCCCCGTGTGGTTTTTGTCAAACCCTTGCCGGACGACCTCGCCGGCGCTATGGGTCCGGCGGCCGATTACCTGGGTGCCGTGGGTCTTTGGCCGGCCACGGAAGAGCTCGCGGACCGCTTCGCCGCGCTGCGCCCTTCGCGGTTTTGTGCGGTCGGCAGGATGCAGGATCCACCCTGGACCTGGCACAACGGCGGGGTCGCTCGTTTGGCTTCTTTGGTCAAGTGGGTTGATTTCGAGCCGTCGAGCGGCTTGACTGTCTGACCGCATGGCCAAAGAAAAATCCATTTCCGCCCAAGGTGTCGTTGCCGAGGTTCTCCCCGGCACGATGTTTCGGGTCAAATTAGCGAACGACCGGATCGTTCTCGCTCACATCGGCGGCAAAATGCGCAAGCACTTCGTCCGCATTGTTCCCGGTGACAAAGTGCAGATCGAAATCTCGCCCTACGACCTGACCAAGGCGCGCATCACCTACCGCGAGCGCTAGAAGGAAAGCGCAGAGGCCGCGCGAGGGTGGGGTGGATCGCGGATCATTATCGCGATTCCTTTCTGAAATTATCGCGCAGGTGCGGCGCGATCCACCTTGTTGAACCAACAATCGTGGCGGCCGTGGCAAAATTCCCCTCAGCGCCCTCCCTGCTTGACCCAAAGCAGAAACGCTACCGGTCGCACTCGCCCATCACGAAGTCGATGCTGCCGAGGATGGCGGGGACATCGCTGACATAATGGCCGGGCAGGAGGAACGGAACAATGCTCAGGTTGGCGAAGCTCGGGGCGCGGATTTTCAGACGGTAAGGCACGCCGCCGCCTTTGCTGTGGATGTAAAAGCCGAGTTCGCCTTTCGGATTTTCCGCACCGAAATAAACTTCCCCGGCGGGCGCGTCGATGCCCTGCGTGGTGATGATGAACTGATGGATGAGCTCCTCCATCTTGGTCATCACGTCGGTCTTGGGCGGTAGGATATTTTTCGGATCATCGACGTGGATCGGGCCGGAGGGCATTTTGTCCAACGCTTGGATGAGGATGCGCGCGCTTTGCCGCATCTCAGCCATGCGGACGAGATAGCGGTCGTAACAATCGCCGACCGAGCCGACCGGCACGTCGAAATCGTATTGTTCGTAGCCGAGGTAGGGATGCGCTTTGCGCAAATCGTGATCCACGCCGGATCCGCGCAGGTTCGGGCCGGTCAATCCGTAGGCGAGGGCATCTTCCCGCGAGATCACGCCTACATCTTTGGTGCGGTCGAGCCAGATCGGGTTCCTGGTCAGCAGGTTGTCAACCTCGTCGAGGCTGGGCAGCAAGTCGTCGATGAAGGCGCGTACCTGCTGCTCGAAACCCGGAGGAAGGTCCCGCGTCATCCCGCCGATCCGCGTGTAGGATGTGGTGAAGCGGGCGCCGGTCAGCTGTTCGCTCAAATTATAAATCACCTCGCGGTGCTTGAAAGTATAGAGGAAGACGGACATCGCCCCGATATCCATGGCGTAGGCCCCGATGCCGAGGAGATGCGACGAAATACGGGCCAACTCGCAACAGACCACCCGGATAGCCTGGCCGCGCGGCGGCAATTCCCAGCCCATGAGTTTCTCCACGGCCAGCGCGTAGGCCACGTTGTTGGCCAGCGGGGCGAGGTAGTCGAGCCGGTCCGTGTAGGGCACGAACTGGTTGTATTGCATGTTCTCCGCAATCTTTTCGTCGCCGCGGTGCAGGTAGCCGATGTCGGTGTCCGCCTTGGTGATGATCTCACCGTCGAGCTCGAGTACGATGCGCAACACGCCGTGGGTTGCCGGGTGGGACGGACCCATGTTGATGGTCAGGGTCTCCCCAAGTAGCTCACCCCGGTGGCGCGCTTCATTCTCCGCCGCGAGGGTGCGGGCGGCGGGATCGGGTGACTCGAGGACGGTAGACATGGCCAATATCTTTACGTTTGAGCAGCTGTTTTGGCAACTTCCGGACGCTGGACAAATAGGGTCAGCCGCGGCCACCACCAGACGGTTTTTCCCTCCTCCTCGGCGAGGCCGAGGACGCGGCGCGCCTCGGCGGGCGCTTGCGCCACCAACTGTCGCACCACGGATCGGTTTGCTTCCGACGTTCCCGCCGTATGGAAATACCACTCGAGGTCCGGCTGCTTGAAGGGAAGGCATTCGCCGCGCAGGACCCGGAAACCGCTTTCCTCCGCCAGTCGGCACCATTCGGACGGCCGGAGAAATCGCCCGTGGCTCGGATCGCGCAATTTCTCCACACATTGCAGCCACTCTTCCGCCGCGGGTTCTTCCTCCGGCGAAGCTCCGTCGATGACCAGCAGCAACCCGCCCGGACGCAGCACCCGGAAAGCTTCGCGCAGGAAATCGCCCACGCTGGCAAAGTGATGCGCCGCCACCCGGCAGGTGACCAAAGCGAAAGTAGCGTCCGGGTAGGGGAGTTTCTCGGCACGGTGACAGCGGGTGGCAATTTCCACGCCGCGTTCCGCCGCCAGTTTGCGCGTCTCGGCCAGCATAGCCTCCGAGATATCGGCGGCCGTCACGTCGATCCCGCGCTCCGCGAGGCATACGGCGGTATGTCCCGCGCCGGTCGCCACATCGAGAGCGGGCGAAAGATCCGCCGCTGTGTAGCCCTCCAATGCCTCCACCACATCGGACACATCGCGCAGGATGTGGCCGGCACCGTAACAGGAGGCCTGGCGGTCAAATTGCGCGCGCGAAGCTTCGACCGGATTGCTCATGGCGCCACGGCGAGTTCCTCCTCGGCGCGCAGGCGCAACTGACCGCAAGCGGCATCAATATCGTGCCCCTTTTCGCGGCGGATGGTGGCGACCACGCCGCCGGCGCGGACCGTCCGGACAAATTCCTGCTGGCGTGCCTCGCTCGGACGTTCCCAGGTCAGGCCTTCGACCGTGTTGTAGGGAATAAGGTTCACCTTGGCATCGAGCCGCCGCGCGTGGGCGGCGAGCAGCCGCGCCTGTTCCGGGGCGTCGTTGACCCCGGCGATGAGGATGTATTCGAAGCCGAGCTTTTGTTTGCGGCGGGAGGAAAAGTAAGCGCACGCCTCGAAAAGTTCCTTCAGCGGATACTTCTTGTTCACCGGCATGATCTGCTCGCGCACTTCATCCGTCGCGCCATGCAGCGAGATGGCCAGGCGCACGGGCACGGGGTGCTCGGCCAATTCGCGGATCTGCGGCACGAGGCCGCTGGTCGACACGGTGATATGGCGCGCCCCGATCTCGAAGCCCCACGGGGCATTGAGGATTTCAATCGCGACGGACAAATTTTTCCAATTGGCCAGCGGCTCGCCCATTCCCATGAAGACGATGTTGTCCGCCCGCTCGCCGGTGGCTTTTTCCGCGGCCATGACCTGCGCCGTGATCTCGCCGGCCGACAGGTTGCGTTTCCAGCCCCGCAGGCCGCTCGCGCAGAATTTGCACCCGTAAGCGCAGCCCACCTGGGTTGAAACGCAGAGCGTCCGGCGGTCGGATGTCTCGCCGTAAAGCGCCGGCGAGGCCGGGATGAAGACGCTCTCGATGAATTGGCCATCGGGCAGGCGGAACAAAAACTTGCGCGTGGTGTCCTTTGATCCGCTCAGGCGCACTTGTTCGAGTTGCTGCGGCGGAAACATCCCCGCCAACTGCGCCCGCAATTCCACCGGCAAGTCGGTCATACCGGCGAAGTCATCGACCCGCTTCTCGTGCACCCAATCGGCAATCTGTCGTGCGCGGTAAGGTTTGTGTCCCAGAGCGCCGAGCTTTTCGGTCAGCGAGCCGAGGGTCTCTCCCAACAAAGAAATCATGGGCGTACCATGCCATGGCCGGGCGGGGGAATCCACTGCGGGATGCCTTGACCCTCCGCGGGGGGAATCTACCTTGGCGCCCATGCTCGTCCGACGCTTCCTTCTTGTCACCCTCGGTGCGGCCCTGCTGGCCGGCTGCGAAACCACCACGGTCTCCCGGGTCGACCCCGCGTTGGCGGCCGCGATCGCCGCTGAAGCGCCCGGCAATTATTTCATCGGCCGCCGCTACTACAAAAAGGACTACAAAATGTGGGGCTGGGTGCGGAAACCGGGCCAACCTTGGAAAACCGCCCAACTGGTCATGTTGAATGAAAACACCAAACTCGCGCCCGACCGCGCGGCGGGAACGCTCGGCATCGACCACAACACCGAATACCGCCTGCAGGGTCGCTTCACCGGCGGCAAAGTCTACGAACCGGCCAGCAATTCCTTCTACCCCGAGTTCGTTCTCACGGGCTACGAGGTTCGCTCGACCACCCCGCCTTTTATTTACCGCGACCGCGGTGCGCTCGATCCCAAGGTCCGCCTGCTCGTTCCGCCGCTTTAGGCCAACAACCCCGATCTCATCATCACCAAGGTAGGGCGCGGCGTCCCACGGCGCCGTCATCATTGCCTTTCTGCCCGCGGCGGGTCCGGAGGCACCGCCGCACCAGCGGGAAACGACCCGCCTTTTGGGGCGGTGTCCCGTTCCGGGATTCAGGCTAATTCCCTTGCGGCCTGCAGAGTTGGCGCGTAGACACCATTGATGTTCAAAGCTATAACCCTCGTCCTTTTCACCACCTGCGCTGCCTTCCTGACTGGCTGTAGTGACCCCAACCGCGATGCCGTCAAGATCGGCATGAACATCGAGCTGACCGGCGAGATCCCCGCAGTCGGTGCCTCGAGCAAAAATGCGGCCGAATTGTTTTTCAACGCCCTCAACGAGCAAGGCGGCGTCGCCTTGGCCGAAGGGCCCAAGAAGAAAGTCGCCCTAGTCATCCGTGACAACGGTGGCAAGGCCGACCAAGCGGCCTCTGTCGCACAGCAACTTATTTCGAGCCAAGAAGTTATTGCTATGGTCGGGCCCAATTCCAGCGCCTGCGCCATCCCCGCCGGGGAAATCGCGGAGAGCCTCAAATGTGTCATGATCTCCCCATGGTCGACCAACCCGAAGACCACCCTGGACCAAGCTTCCGGCCAGCCGAAGCGCTACGTCTTCCGCGGATGCTTCACCGATCCTTTCCAGGCCATCGTACTGGCCAAGTTTGCCCTCAATGACCTTGGTGCAAAAAAAGCCGCCGTCCTTTATGACGTTTCCTCCGAGGCGCCGCTCGGCCAGGCCACCTTGTTCAAGGACACCTTCACGGCCAAGGGAGGCGAAATTGTCGCTTTCGAGACGTTCACCACCGGTGACAAGGACTTTTCCGCACAGCTGACCAATATCCGCGAGGCCGACCCGGATATCATCTTCCTCCCGACCTACTACAACGACGTTCCGCTCATCGCTCAGCAGGCGCGCCGCCTCGGAATCACCGCACAATTCATCGGCAGCGATGCCTGGAGTTCGCCCGAAATCATCAAACTCGGCGGGGCCGACGTCGACGGCTCGTATTTCTGCAATCACTTCTCGACCCAGATCGCGACCGACGAGGCGAAAAAGTTCATTGCCGACTACACCGCGAAATACGGCCAGGCCCCCGACGACGTGGCTGCACTCACCTTCGACTCCTGCGGGTTGATCACCGAGGCGCTCAAAGCGGGCGGTAAAAACGATCGCGAAGCCCTCCGTGAAGCGCTGGCCAAGATCCGCGAATACAAAGGAGTGACCGGCACCTTCCGCTTCGAGCCCGGCTCGGGCGACCCGATCAAGAGTGCCGTCGTCTTGCAGATCAAGGACGGCGCCTTCCAGTGGGTGACCAACGCCCAGCCTTGATCGCCTGACCCGCGCGCATGGATTACTTCGCGCAGCAGGCCATCAACGCCATCCAACTCGGCTCGATCTACGCCCTCATCGCGCTGGGCTACAGCATGGTCTATGGCGTGCTGGTCATGATCAATTTCGCCCACGGCGACGTGTTCATGGTCAGCTCATTCTTCTGCTTTCTCCTCCTTCTCGTCCTGCCGGTCCCCTTCATTGCGGCACTCCTCATTGTCATGCTCGCCACCGCCATCCTCGGTGTCTGCATCGAGCGTCTCGCTTACCGTCCGCTGCGCAATGCCCCGCGCGTCTCGGCCATCATCACCGCTCTCGGCTGCGGTCTGATCATCCAGAATACCACGCTCAGCATCAGCCCTTACTCGCAACGCATGCCGGAATTATTTACGCCGGTGACTTGGAACTTCGCTGGGCTGACCATTTCCTCCCTGCAAATCCTTATCGTCGGGATCTCGGTCGGGCTCATGCTCGCCCTCGATTTCTTCATCCGCAAAACGCGCTACGGCATGGCCATGCGGGCTATCGCGCAGGACCGCATCACCGTCCCGCTCATGGGTGTTCCGGTCAACCAGGTGATTGCCGTGACCTTCGCCATCGGTGCCGCGCTGGGCGGTGCAGCAGGCGTGCTCTACGCTTCGGCCTATCCCGTGATCAGCGCGACGATGGGAGTGCTCGTCGGCTGGAAAGCATTTGTTGCCGCGGTGATTGGCGGCATCGGCAGCGTGCGCGGTGCGGTCCTCGGTGCCTACGTGCTCGGCGCGGTTGAAGTCTTCACCGTCACCGTCCTTCCCTCCACCTATCGCGACCTCGTCGTCTATACTTTGCTCCTGGTCATCCTCATCTTCAAACCCTACGGGCTGCTCGGCCGTCCCGCCGTGCAGAAAGTATGACACGCTGGCTGCAACATCCGCCGCCGCGCGGCGTGCTCCTCGCCCTTCTCGCCGCCGGGCTTGCTGCCTGCTTCGCCATCGAACAGTTTGGTCTGGTCGATGACTACGTGCGCTTCGTCCTCATCACGCTCGGGATCAATATCATCCTTTGCGTCAGCCTAAACTTGGTCAACGGATGGATGGGGGAATTTTCCGTCGGCCATGCCGGCTTCATGGCCCTCGGTGCCTATCTCTCGGCCTGTGTCTCGGTCAAATGGCTCAGCTGGGGCGACCCGCTCTGGATGTTCCCGCTTGCCGTCGTGGGAGGCGGACTTCTGGCCGGCGCGGTCGGTTTCCTCCTCGGCCTGCTCTCCTTCAAAACGCGCGGCGACTACCTCGCCATCATCACGCTCGCTTTCCTCATGATCGT
>Ga0247842_10006751_pt1 | contig 12818 bp, 15 predicted proteins | sample LaCruzMarch2015__3_FD_192411 | JGI IMG/M metagenome (GOLD analysis project Ga0247842, IMG submission 192411) | Freshwater microbial communities from meromictic Lake La Cruz, Castile-La Mancha, Spain - LaCruzMarch2015_19m | ecosystem: Environmental > Aquatic > Freshwater > Lake | place: Spain...
GCCGAGGACGTCAAGGCGCACAACATGGACAGGGTGCTCATCGCCGCCTGCTCCCCCAGGCTTTACCTCAAGGAGTTCCAGGAGGTCCTGGAGGCCGCCGACCGCAAGGGCTGCATGGTGGAGATGTGCAACCTGCGCGAGCAGTGCGCCTGGGTGCACTTCAACGACCGTGCGGCGGCCACGGTAAAGGCCGAGGACATGCTCAGGATGTCGCACGCCCGGTTGATGCTCCAAGCGGACACGGACAAGGCCAACGTCTCCCAGGTCAACAAGATGCGCTGCACCGGCTGCGGCATATGCGAGTCGGTGTGCAACTTCAACGCTATACACATCTCCCCCGACAAGGAGTTCGGAGGGTCGCGTAAGGCCAGCGTCAACGTCAATGCCTGCGAGGGCTGCGGGGCCTGCGTGGCGGCCTGCCCCACCGCCGCTCTGGACCAGACCTGCTTCTCCAACGCCCAGGTCATCGCTCAGATCGAGACCTTCCTCAAGGACACCAAGATGGAATCCCCCAAGGTGGTGGTGTTCTCCTGTCATTGGTGCTCCTACACCGCCGCAGACACCGCCGGCCTGAAGCGTATGGCCATGGACCCCCACTTCTGCGTGGTGCGCACCATGTGCTCCGCCCGTGTGGACCCGGAATGGGTGCTCAAGGCCATGTCCAAAGGTGCCGACGGCGTGCTGGTGCTGGCCGGACACCCCGGCCGTTGCCATTATGAGATCGGTAACCTGCGCACCAGGAAGAGGATGACCCTGTTGCACAACTACCTGGACCAGATGGGCTTCCACCCTGATCGCTTCCGCATCGATTACGTGGATTCGGAGGAGGTAGAGGGGTACGTCAAGGTCGTGAACGACTACGTGAGCAAGGTGAAGGAGCTGGGACCGAACCCCATCGACCCCCACACTCGCATATCCCCCAAGCGCCTGGAGATGCCCTGGCTGGACATCAAGCCTGAAAAAAGGTGGGACGAGGGGCTGAAGCTTTAGTGCTTTGACGCCACCGACACTATCAATGCAGGGCTCGAGGAAATGGCTCGGGCTCTCATCCTTTCTTCTTTCCCTTCTCCAGGTTCTCCTTCATCCTGAATCTGACCATGTCCCTCACCAGATCGTAGGGGATCGGTCCGTTTAGGGGAAACTGGACCGCGCCCTTGCTGGTGCTATAAGGAGACAGCCGCTCTCGGAAGGCGGTGATACCCGACGGCGTCGGATAGAACCCGATGTGCTTCTCGAAGGCGGCGAAATGCACCAGGTTTCCGTTCAGCTTGAAGGTGGGAATGCCGTAGCTTATGGCCTCCTGCACATCGGGAGCCAACTCATGAACGATCATTCTCAGCTCCTGCAATATCTTCTGGACGTTGGGGGGATGGTTGCCGATGTACTCATCGATGCCAACTGTCTTCTTCGACGGTCCGACCATTCCCTTCACCTCAATGGAACGATGAGGCTGATGCGTAATAAAAAGTGGTCCGATGCCGAGTAAAAAAAGGAAATTGAAAAGGGTTTGTTATCAGCTTACCGCAGTCTTGATCTCCTGCTTCTTCTTGTCCAGCAGCGACACGCCTATGGTGGTGGCGAATCCCACTGGTATGCTCACTATGCCCGGGTTGTTCAGGCTGAAGATGGGGTCGCTCATCACCGTGGGGCTGATGACGATCAGCAGTATGGACAGCCCCAGGCCGACGAATATGCCGGCCACGATGCCCCGCTCCGTGGCTCCTTTCCAGAAGAGGGTGCATATCAGCGCCGGGATGTTGGCCGAGGCGGCTATGGCGAAGGCCAGACCCACCAGGAAGGCCACGTTGCGTCCCTCCGACAGTATCCCTAAGGCTATGGCTATGATCCCCACGCCCACCGCGGTGAGCTTGGAGACGCGCAGCGCCGACTTCTCCGTGGTCTTCTTGCCCAGTATCTCCGTGTAGATATCGTGGGCGATGGCCCCGGCCGCCGCCATGATCAGCCCGGCCACCGTGCCCAGGATGGTGGCGAAGGCTATGGAGGCGATTATGGCGAAGAATATCTCCCCGCCAGCGAAGTTGGCCAAGGTCGGCGCGGACAGATTGCTGTCACTGATCAGGAACTCTCCCTGCCCGGCGAAGTAGTTCGCCCCCAGCCCCAGGAACAGGGTCAGGATGTAGAACACCCCGATAGCTACGATGGCCACCACGGTGGACTTGCGGGCGTCGGACGGCTTGGGCACGGTGTAGTACCGTATGAGTATGTGCGGAAGCGCGGCCGTCCCCAGTATCAACGCTAACGCCAGCGAGGCGTAGTCCAGGGGGTTCTTGAACTTCAACCCGGGGGACAGGAACACGTCGCCAGTGTGCGCGTAAAGACCGGTGGAGGGATTGGATGCTCCGTTGTCCAGTATATGGCCGATGAACTCCACGGGGTTCATCCCAGCTATGATCAGCACAGCTATGGACAGTCCCAGGGCGGCGACAAGCAGCAGCGAGCCCTTGATGAACTGCACCCAGGTCGTGGACACCATGCCGGCGGTGGCCGTGATCAGGATCACTATCCCGCCCACGATGATCACGCCCCAGGCGTAGGGGAGCCCGATCAGCGGTTGCACGATGGTCCCCGCCCCCACCATCTGCGGTATGAGGTAGAACACGCTCACCACCAGGGTGGAGATGGCCGCTGCCAGCCGCACGCGTTTGCTCTTGAACTTGTGCACGAGAGCATCGGCGAAGGTGTACTTGCCCATCACCCGTAAAGGTTCAGCGATGAGGAACAAGGCTACTATCCACCCAGCCAGGAAACCGATGCCATACATGAAGCCGTCGAACCCGCTGAAGGCTATCATGCCCGCCACACCCAGGAAGGATGCGGCGCTCAGATAGTCCCCGGCAAATGCTATGCCGTTCACGAACCATTTGACCCCGCCCCCGGCCACGTAGTAATGGCCGGCGGTCCTGACCCGGCGGGAGAAGTATATGGATATGGCCAGGGTGGCAGCGACGATCAGCAGGAACAGGGTGAAGGCGATAGGCTTGAAGCTATTGTCTAGTACTGCGGCCATCTAATGTTCCCCCTTCTCGACCTTTACCGCGTAGTAGTTGAAGGCCAGGGCCATGACGATGGCCATGAGTATGACGGTCATTCCCATGATCAATCCCAGATTGAGGCCCAGCATCCTTTCCTTCAGGACGTCCCGGCCGTAGGTGCCCAATATGGTGAAGGCGGCGTAGAACACCGCATATATGCTGAACAGTGCCAGCCCCACCATGAACTTGCGGGAATGGATGATCGCGTATAGGGCGTCCGCATCCTCTATCACCGGCGCGGGCTTGGTCAGCGATAGGGCCTCCGCCATCTCCTCCTCGCTGGGCTTTATGATGTACACCGAGACCTTGGCCCTCTTGGTCACGGCCTCGGCCACGTTTCCCAGGTACAGGCCTGACAGGCCGTGGGGGTTGGAGCTGCCCATGATGATCATGCTGACCTCGGCCTCCTCGGAGGCCTTGAGGATCTCGCCAGTGACCGCTCCCTCCCTTTCCAGGACCTCGGTCTTCAGCCCGGCCTCCTTGGCCAGCTTCTGGGCGAAGGCTACGCCGTCGACACCAGTGCCGCCGCGCCGACCCACGTCCTCGCTGACCTGCTCGATGTACAAGGAGGCGTCCTGTTCGATCACCCTGAGGATGATGAGCGTAGCGCCCCGGTCCTTGGCCATGCGAACCGCCGTCCTGGTAGCCACCAGTGCCGGCAAAGAGCCGTTGGTGGGCAGCAGTATGCGGTGGTTCACCGATACACCCCGGTATACAATTGCACGTTCACAAACGACCTCGCGCCCGTATGAACAGGCGGAAGCTCTCCTTCCCTCCCCCCTCCTTCTGACTGTCGGGGGGCGGCGTCCTTGGGATTACGCCGAACTTTCCTGCGTGGATGGGATTTGACATCCATGGACGGAATCTACTTCCGGCTCAATATATAATCTTATTTGAAAATTCTACGAATATCTTACGTATTTGGTCTATTTTCAGCATATATGGCATTAATATTACGATAATCATCAATATATTAGGGCAATAGGTCGTAAAAATCGTGACCTGTCGATTTCATTGCCGTGCTACTTCTTCACATTGAGCAGATGCCAGTATATAATCCCTTCATTATTTCATCGTAGATATACGAATTAATTGATGCGGACAAATCGACACCCGCCGATAAGAGATGATTCCGTTAGGCACCTATGTTGCCGGTGGAAGAAGTCCGGTCATCATGTCATGTGACGGCGGATGTACCCCCGCACGGCGTCCCGCACCGTGCCCTCCTCGTCCATGATCATCTTGATCCCCAGGCTCTCCATCTTCTTCTGCCCGTGCTCCCCGGCGTAGCCGGTTAGGACGGCGTCGGGCTTCAGCTTGCCCACGTTCTCCGCCGTCATGATGCCGTGCCCCACATCGGTGTACTTCTTGGGGTTGTCGTGCACCTCCACCTCCCAGGTCTCCGGGTCGACGATCAGGAGGTAGCGGGCGTGGCCGAAGTCCTCCTCCACCAAATCGTCGAGGGTGGGGCCTTCGGCGGTCACGCAGAGGCGGACCATCTCAGGCCCCCTCTTTCACCTTGTCCAGCAGGCGGTCCACCATATCGTGGAAGGCCTGGGCGGCCGGATTGTCCCGGGTCTTCAGCACTATGGGCGTCCCATCGTCCCCGCCCAGCACCACCTCAGGGTCTAAGGGCACGCGTCCCAGGAAGGGCACCCCCATATCCGCCGCCGCTTTCTCCCCGCCGCCTCTCTTGAAGAGGTCGATGTTCTGGTGGCAGTGCGGGCAGATCAGGCCGCTCATGTTCTCCACCACGCCCAGCACGGGCATCTTCAGCGCCTGGGCAAAGGTCACGGTCTTGCGCGAGTCCAGCAGGGCCACGTCCTGAGGCGTGGTCACTATTATGGCGCCGTCGGCGTCATCGATCAGCTGGGCGATGGTCAGCGGCTCGTCCCCGGTCCCCGGCGGCAGGTCCACCACCAAAAAGTCCAGCTCGCCCCACTTCACCTCAGCGAGGAATTGCCGCAGGGCTCCCATCTTTACTGGTCCCCGCCAGACCACAGGCGTGTCGCGGTCCTGCAGCAGGAAGGCCATGGACATGACCTTCATGTGCGGGGGCACCAGAACCGGCATGAGCCCGTCCTCGTCGGACATGACCTCTCCGTCCTCGATGTGAAGCATCTTGGGGATGTTGGGACCGTGGATGTCCGCGTCCAATATGCCGACCTCGAAACCGCGCATGGCCAGAGCGGTGGCGATGTTCACGGCCACGGTGCTCTTGCCCACGCCACCCTTGCCGGACATGACGATGATCTTGTGCTTTATCTTGGCCAGGGACTTCTTGAGGCGGTAGTCCTTCTCGTCCATGGTCTTAACTTCTATCTGGTCAGAATCTTCCATATTATCTTCCTCACATCTTGGTCCGGAAGTACTCCCGGATGATGTTGCGCTCACCACGCTGCAATATCTCGCCCATGGTGGATGCGGTGACCCCGAAGGTGATGGCCATTTCCTGAAGACCAGTTCTCCGGGGATAATCGTAATAACCCTTTTCCAAGGCGGTGCGCACGGCCAGCTCCTGTCTTTTGGTCACGAAGCTGTTATCGTCCACCTTCTTTTTGGACAGGAGCTTGGTGGTGCAACCGGCCTCATGCAGTTCACGGACCAGCTGAACCAGGGCTTCCTCGCGGGTGGCGATCACGTGCCACTCCACCAGCCCTCCCGCCTTGGTCTTGGCGCTGCGCAGGTAGCAGTCGGAGCGCATCACGGCCTTGCAGGCCCGGCATTTGGTGAGCAGCGCCACGCCGCGCATCTTTCCGTCCTCGGTCATCGAGGCCTCCCACTTGCACACGTCCGGGTGCTTCTCGATGGCCCGGGACACAATCTGCTGCATCTCCGCATCATCGCACTCCAGTTCCACGAAGGAGCGGGCGCCCTTGTCTCCAATAGGTATGCAATCGAGTATGCGGACCGGGACGTTGAAGTTGACGGAAATGTCATGGACCCATCCGTCGGGAATGTTAACCTCTATCACCGCCTCGATCATGTTCCAGCCTCGCAACGCCAAAAGCCCCAGATATAGAAAAGGTTACGCTTCCGTCCTTCTGAACTCCCGGCATAACCGCACGATGCGCGCACCGGCTCCCTGCTCGCCCAGCGGGCAGGACCAATTGCGCTCGGCGCTCAGCATATGGCGCGCTCCCTCGAGGACCTTGACAGGGTCGGTGCCGGCGATGATGTTCGCGCCCACCTGCACCGTCTCTGGCCGTTCGGTGCTGTCCCGCAGGGTGACGCACGGGACGCCTAATATGCAGCACTCCTCCTGGACCCCTCCGGAATCGGTGAGGGCCAAGGCGGCGCTGCCTTCCGTCTGCAGGAACTCCAGGAAGCCCAGCGGGTTCAATGGCCGCACTCCCGGAGGGATGTTCAGGCCGAACGTCTCCAGGTTCTTCCTGGTCCGAGGATGCATGGGCCATACGATGTCCATCCCCGTCTCCCGGGCCACGTCCCCCAGCCCCTTCAGGATGTCCTGCATGCGGGATGCGGAATCCACGTTCTCCTGGCGATGCAAGGTGGCCAAGATGAACTTACCCGGGCTGACGTCTAGCGTCTTCAAGGCGTCCCCCTTCTCCATGGCCAATCTCAAGTTCTCCCGCACCGCGTCCACGATGGTGTTCCCCGTGATGTGGATCCTTTCCTCGGGCAACCCCTCGGCCCTCATGTTCTGGGCGGAGACGGCCGTGGGGGCGAAGAGCAGGGTCGAGATGTGATCGGTCATGACCCGGTTGACCTCTTCAGGCATGGTGCGGTCGAAGGAGCGCAGGCCAGCCTCCACATGCCCCACGGGAATGTCGAGCTTGACGGCGGCCAGGGCGGCGGCCAGAACGGTATTGGTGTCTCCCTGTACCAGCACCATGTCCGGGCGCCGCTCCAGGAAATGCTTCTCCAGGCCGATCAGCATACTGCCGGTCTGAGCCCCATGGCTCCCGGACCCCACCTCCAGGTTGACGATGGGCTCGGGCAGACGCAGGTCGCGGAAGAAAACCTTGTCCATGTCGTAGGAGTAATGCTGACCGGTGTGCACCAGATCGAAATCGTCACCGGTGCGCTGCAGCTCCCGCACGATGGGGGACATCTTGACCATCTCCGGCCGGGTGCCCAGGACCACGCAGAACCTCAACGGCGCACGCTCCCGCAGAACTCCTCGGTCTTCTTGAGGATGCGCTCTGCTGCTTCCCGGGGGAAGAGCGACAGCATCTCCGCCTTGCGTTCGGTGATGTCGCGGCAGATGACGAAGTCATGGTCCAGCAGGGTGCGCTGCTCCCCTCGCCTGATGTCCAGGACCGTGAGCGGATATATGTCGGCCATCTCGATCAGGTCCTCCAGGCTGCCATCCTCAGGGTATTGCCACCCCAAGAGCTTCATGCCCACGCACTCGCCGTACTGCACCACGTCGGCGGAGAGCTTGGTGTTGGTCACCAGCCAGGGAACGTCGATCCCGTTGGTGTCCTTTATGTCCTGGAATCGTCCCCAGGTGTACAAGGCCTCCTGAATGCCGGACTTGATGCCCAGGGCGTTGTGGAACTTGCATTCCACCGTGCCTTTGACGCCGTCCTTGACGATGACCACGTCCACCTCATGGGTGACGCAGCGGCCTTTGAGCATCTGGCGCACCTCCGTTCGATAGCCCAGCTCACGGAACAGTCGGGCCATGAAGGTCTCGAAGGAGTGGCCGTCCGGACCCAACATCAATATGGCCTTCTTCAGCGAGAACTGCATGGCCTTGTGTTCCGGAAGTTCGGCCCGGATACGGCGATACAGCTCCTCGGTGGACATGCCATCGTACAGGTGCGGCTTCACGTTCTCCAGGATCCTTTCGGCCTCGGCCTGTGAGGTGCCGACGCGGAGTATGGCCCTTATGGCCTTGCCAGGTTCAAACTCCTCGACCTCACCTGACCGTTTAACCACGCGCATGGATGAGGTCATGGGGATTGACGATTAATCAACCTTCCTAATCGGATGGGACCGCCTCTTCGTCGGAGGTGACAGGTTCGATGATCTCCAAGCCTGGCACATGGCCGTTGAGCTCAGCGGATGGGAGCAGGTCCCGGTGGAACTCCTCGGTCACGCCGTTCTTCCAGGTGATGGAGATGTTCATGAGGCTGCTCTTCATTTCCAGCTTCATCTCCTTCATCACCGAGGTGTACACCGCCGCCCGGCCCTTTCCAATGGTACGGCCGGAGCCGCAACAGGCGATGAGGCCGAGCCGCTCCATCTGATAGACCATCTTGTAACAGGTGGCCGCTGGCAGGTTCACCACCGGGACCATCTCGGATACTGTTAGGCAGCGCTTGGACGTCGCGCCAAGAATATACAGAACGACCGGATCGATCATGAAGGTGGCTATCTCCTTGCGGTCCACCCTCCTCATACTGTCCAAGGCGTCGTATACCGCCGCCTCCACCTCCATTGAGCTCCTTACCACTATATCTTCCCCGAGGCCGAAAGGCAATCTGCCAGGATAATACTTTTGCCAGTTGGTGTCACGGGCACACAATCGTTAATAAAAAAATGAAAGTATGGAAGAGGTTTTTTACATGCCCCGGACGTTGGTCTCCAGAAGCGTCTTGTCGATCTCGGCCTTCAGATGCTCCGGTATGCCCCTTATGCCTACGTCCAAAAAGCCCCGGACGATCATGCCCACGGCATCCTCCTCGCTAAGGCCGCGGGACATCAGGTACTCCACCTGGTCCTGGGCGATCTTGCCCACCGCCGCCTCGTGGGTCATCTCCACGTCCGGCACTCTGGCCTCCAGCTCGGGAATGGCGATCTGCACGCCCTTCTCGCTGAGTATGAGCCCCTTGCACTCCAGATGGGCCTTGATGTTGGGGGCGTTGCCGATCAGCTGCCCCCTCGCGATGACCGTGCCTCCGGTGGTTATGGTGCGGGATATCAGCTCGGCCTTGCATCCCGGGGCGTTCAATATGGCCCTGGAGCCCAGGTCCAGTGAGCTGCCCGGGTGAGCCACGGCGACGGAGTTGAAGCGACAGACGCCGTTGGCCCCGTTCATGTTGGCCGTCGGATACGTCTGGATGGTCTTGACCGGCTTCAAGGACACGTAGTTGTTGATGTAGGTGGCTCCTTCGTCCATCTGGATGACGGTGCGCGGCCGCACCCCGATGAACTCGGACCAATTGTGGATCATGGTGAAGGTCAGCTTGGAGTTCTTCTTCAGGAAGAACTCGGAGATGCCCAGGTGCAGCCCCTTCTCCACACCTTTGGTGGTGGCGCAGCCCGTGACCACCTCGAACTCCGAGTCCTCTTCAGCGATCAGCACGTTATGCACGAACTGCTTGGTGCTGCGGTTCTTCAGCAGCAGGCAGGTCTGCACCGGCAGCTTCACCTTCGCTCCAGGCAGAGCGCGGATGAAGTAGCCGTCCGCGTTCTGCAGGTACGTCTCAGCGGTGTACTTGTCGGTGTCCGGCTGCACGGCCTTCCATATGTAATCCTTCAGCCAGTCATGGACCTTCAAAGCCTGCCGCAGGGGCATGAGCTCCACGCCGCTACCGAGCGTGGTGGAATGCACCACGGTGTTATCCATGAGCAGGAAGGTCCCGGACTTGCCCTGCTGGGAAGGGACGATCCCGGAATCCAGCATGGTCTGCTGGGTGTCCTTGGGCAGGTCTTCCAGTGAATCTGCGGAGGCCAGACCCCGGCTGCCCTCCTCGTAGGCGTCCAGGTCTATGCTCTCCCCGAACTTGCCCTCCTTCTTCAGGGCTTCCTTGGCCCTCTTCTCCTCATCAGTAACCATGGGAAACCCTCAGATGTTCTCCTCGATCAGATTGGCGCCGCGATTGAGCTTGCAGCGGATGCATTCGTTGTACCCCATCTTTCGTATCTCCGCCAGCAGCTCCCGGGGATTGCCTGAGCAGGCCACCGTGCCGTTGCACATGACGTAGCCGCGGTCCGCCTCTACGTAGTCCAATATCGTACCGGTGTGGGTTATGATGAGGGCGGCCTTGCCGCTCCTCTCCCGCCAGCCGGCGCAATGCGATTGCCCTTGCAGAAGATCGTGCACCTTGACCCCCAGCGTCTCGATGGAGACCAGGTCCACGCCGCTCTCCGGTTCGTCCAGAAGCAGAAGGCAGGGCTGCTGCGCTGATAGCTGCAGTATCTCGGAACGCTTGATCTCCCCGCCGGAGAAGCCCACGTTGACGTCCCGGTCCAGGAACGAGGTCATGTTCAGGTCCTCGGCCAGGACGGCTGGGTCCACCAGCCCCTTGCCGGTGATGCGCACCAAGTCCTTCAGGCGCACACCGGTCAGGTTCGGGGGGCGCTGCATCATCATGCCTATGCCCCGCTTGGCCCTCTCGTTGACCGGCATATGGGTGATGTCTTCGCCGTTGAGCAGTATGCGCCCGCTCTTGACCTTGTATCCAGAAAAGCCCATGATGGTCATGAGCAAGGTGGACTTGCCCGAACCGTTGGGGCCGAAGAGCACGGTCGTGTAACCGGTCATGACGTTCAGTGAAAGATCGTGTAAGATCTCCCTTCCGCCCACCTCCACGGTCAGGTTCTGAATATCCAGCATGTTATCAACCCGCCTAGCGATTGTTACTAACCCATATTAATGGTTGCCGAATCAGCGTTTGTATCGGTCAGGATGTTCCATGACCATTAGCTCATTGTCGTCCTCGTCCAGGAATATCGCCAGGAGCCCGCCCCATTCCTGCTTCGTCGGCTTCAGCTTGAACTGTACGCCCTGGTCCACCAGTTCCCGGTGCAGGTCGTAGATGCTGTCGCAGGAGAAAATCACACCAGTAGGCCCACCCGGCTGCCGCTTGTCGTCCTTTCCCGGCACATACAGGGCGATCTTGCCCAACGGTTCGTTCGGCCCCAGCTCGGCCCAGTTGCCATCACGCCGTCTCAGCTCCAGGTCCAGTGCTTCCATGTAAAAGTCCAATGCATCGTCCAGGTCCGAAACGGGCACGGCGGCCATCCATACGCGGGTCAGCCGTCCCTTCTGGACGGAAGGTTCGTTCTCGGCCATGGGGTCGCCGATAGGCATAATGACCGATTATCCTCAGCAATAATAATAGAATTCTATAAGAAAAACTAGTTCGCATCGGACAATTCGTCCGATGCGTGAAAAATGGTTTATGCCGTCTGAGGAACCGCGATCTTGGCAGAATACGTGTTATATGCGTACACCATGATCGCCCACGTCGCCACACAGGCCACTAACATCGCTGTCCCGATCGTCGCCATCTCGTTCAGCATGGTGGCGGTGTCTGCCGCGCTGCTCATGGCCGATAGGAACGGCGGATAGGGGACTACCTCTTCATGAGCCACATGTTCCAATGCCAGGGCAATGACCCCTCCCCACAGCAATGCGTTCAACCAACCGACATGGTATTTTTCCGGTATGTGCTTTCTGAACCCAGTTGTTACGACGGCCGTAGCCATCGGCACTAAAAAACAAGCCATTTCTTTTCACCCCTCTATCACTTTCGCTGATTCATCTGCGTTCTTGAGCTTCGATATCACTATCGACGCTTCCCATACGATGAAGATCGGTATGAGCATAGCAATTCCCAGGACGATACCGCTAGGTATCAGTCCGTCGGTCTCCATCTCGAGAAATGCTCCGCCTTCGTAGCCTAGGATGTGATCGACGAAGATCATCACCGACAATCCCCAGAGCATGAGCGACAGATAGTTCAATCTGTATTTTTTCGGCGCTTCGAACCAGAAGATCGTCACTATGATCGCTGCGATCAATGAAACTACTAACCACATCTTGCATCATCCTCCCATTAAGTGCGTAACACTATTTCTTATAATTTATTACTGATATAAAATCATAGAATATAAACATTCCCACGAGCGGTCCAAAAACATGCTGGGCAAGCGGCCACACGTCGATCATTCAAACGGATATATGTTACAATTTGGTTCAGAAAGACAAACATTCTAAGCGGGGAAGGTGATAAGATGCTCATCATGATATTCAAGAACGGCGCTACATCTGAGAAGGCTACCCCTGAGGACGGTTATCGCGCAAACGAAGGGACGCTGGTCGCCAAGACAGCTTTCTCACCCGAAAAGGTCCATTTCGGCCCGGGGTCCGAGGCCATCCTCGATGTATCGGATAGGAACAGGACGGTCTCCCTGCCCTCGGCCGAGGGGGGAAGTGGATTCCTGGTGGCGACGGAGAAGGCCCAGACCCAGTTCCTTCGCATGTCCCCCGGCCTTTACTCCAGCGAGCATGCCCATCCCTATGGTTTCATCATCTACACCGTGGAAGGGCGATGGGTCCTTTGCAGCGACCGGAAGCGATGCCTGTTAGGCCCCGGTTCCATTTATGCCTGCAGGTCGAACGTGCCCATGGGCATGGAGGTCCCTTTCGAGGAAGGCGCGCTGGTCATCTTCTTCCTAGAAGGTGGGGTCGGAGTGGAGCGTCGCTATGAAGAATACGTGAAAGCGGTATCAGAAGGGACGAAAGGGCACAGTGTGTCCGAGATGATCGACCTGAGGTCATTACCTGCGACCCACCCAGCCAGGACATTTGCCATGGGCGTCAATCCGAAATTCTTCCTCTGAGTTGCATTTGAGGCGCTCGCTATACCCGGCCATTCGATGCAGTCTCGGCCATCCTGATGCCCCAATCAGGTCTTGAAAGAGCATGCTGGTGCATGTAGCAGCCAAGGGTCCGCCCGCGGACCAGTCCATCGTGGCAATGGTCCAGCCCTGTCCCCCTCTCCATGACGTAACCATAAGGTCCCGATGGCATAGGAACCAGGCGTGAATAATGGAACTCATGTC